>TARA_R100000789_G_scaffold8339_6_pt1 | contig 20357 bp, 19 predicted proteins | sample TARA_R100000789 | Tara Oceans TARA_R100000789 (sample SAMEA2623403) | marine metagenome | biome: marine biome (ENVO:00000447); feature: mesopelagic zone (ENVO:00000213); material: "saline water (ENVO:00002010), including plankton (ENVO:xxxxxxxx)" | depth 450 m
GGGGCGGACCGATGGAAGCGGATTATGTGATTGTCGGCGCGGGATCGGGCGGCTGTGCCATCGCGGCGCGGCTGACCGAGGCGGGCAAATCGGTGATTGTCATCGAACATGGCGGCAGCGACTGGGGGCCGTTCATCAACATGCCCGGCGCGCTGAGCTATCCGATGAACATGCCGCGCTATGACTGGGGCTATCAGACCGAACCGGAACCGCACATGGGCGGGCGGCGCATGGCCTGTCCGCGTGGCAAGGTGATCGGCGGGTCGTCGTCGATCAACGGCATGATCTATGTGCGCGGTCATGCGCTGGATTATGACCATTGGCGCGACGAAGGCTGTGAGGGCTGGGGCTATGCGGATGTGCTGCCGTACTTCAAGCGGATGGAGGACTGGCATGACGGCGGGCATGGCGGCGATCCGTCGTGGCGCGGTCAGGGCGGGCCACTGCATGTGACACGCGGCAAGCGGGACAATCCGCTGGTGCAGGCCTTTGTCGAGGCAGGCGGGCAGGCGGGTTATCCGGTCACGGGCGATTACAACGGTGAGCAGCAAGAAGGCTTTGGCGCGTTTGACATGACCGTCTGGCAGGGGGAACGCTGGTCGGCGGCAAAGGCCTATCTGCGTCCGGCATTGGCGCAGGGTGCGGAACTGGTGCGCGGCTTGGCGCGGCGGGTTGTTTTTGAGCAGCGCCGCGCCGTGGGGGTCGAGGTGACGCGCGGCGGCAAGGTCGAGGTGATCCGCGCGCGGGCTGAGGTGATCCTTGCCGCCAGTGCGATCAACTCACCCAAGCTGTTGATGCTGTCGGGGATCGGGCCCGGCGCTCATCTGGCAGAACATGGCATCGAGGTCTTGGCGGACCGGGCGGGCGTGGGGCAGAACCTGCAGGACCATCTGGAGCTGTATATCCAAATGGCCGCGACCCAGCCGGTCAGCCTTGCGAAATACTGGAGCCTGATGGGCAAGGCCTGGGTCGGGCTGCAATGGTTGCTGGCGCGCAAGGGGCCGGGGGCGTCGAACCAGTTCGAAAGCGCGGGGTTCATCCGGTCGCAGGCCGGGGTGCAGTACCCGGATATCCAGTACCATTTCCTGCCCATCGCCGTGCGCTACGATGGTCAGGTCGCCCCCGAGGGGCATGGCTTTCAGGCGCATGTGGGGCCGATGCGGTCGCCGTCACGGGGCGAGGTGACGTTGCGGTCTGCCGATCCCGATACGGACCCGCGCATTCTGTTTAACTACATGAGCGAAGACCAGGACTGGCAGGACTTCCGCCGCTGTATCCGGCTGACGCGGGAGATCTTTGGGCAGGCGGCCTTTGCGCCCTATCGCGGCAAGGAGTTGCAGCCGGGGGATCAGGCGCAATCGGACGCGGATCTGGACGCGGTGATCCGCGAGCACGCCGAAAGCGCCTATCATCCATGCGGCACCTGCCGGATGGGGGCGGCGAACGATCCCATGTCGGTGGTCGATCCAGAGGGCCGGGTGATTGGGGTTGAGGGGCTGCGGGTGGCGGATAGTTCGATTTTTCCGCGTATCACCAATGGCAATTTGAACGCCCCCTCTATCATGGTGGGGGAGAAAATCGCCGATCACGTTCTGGGGCGGCGTTTGCCACCGGAGAATGTGCAACCTTGGGTGCATCCGGAGTGGGAAACCGCGCAGCGCTGAAACTGTTAATGCAGTTAAGGTCCGGTTAACTATTCGTTAACTTGCGGCTTGAATTTGGGTGCGGGCGGGCCGATCTTAACGATATGTTAAGATTTTGTATCGCTCTTGTTCTCTCTTCGCTGGCGTCGGTCGCTTTGGCGGACCTGAGCGGGCCCTTGCGTGTCATCGACGGTGATACGGTCGTAATTGGTGAGACGCGTATCCGGCTGCATGGCATCGACGCGCCTGAAAAGGCGCAGTTTTGCGGTAGCCGGACCGCCCCGATGTGGCCCTGTGGCAGTTGGATCACTGGCGAGGTGCGGGCGCGGTTCGACGGTCGCAATGCCCGATGCGCGGCTGTGGACATCGACAAATACGGGCGCACCGTTGCGCGCTGCGAAGTTGCGGGTGAGGATCTGGGCGCGGCGCTGGTGCGGGGCGGACTGGCCTTTGCGTACCTGGACTATTCCCATGATTACCTGCCGCAACAGGCCGCCGCGATGCAACGCGGCGCGGGCCTGCACGGGGCGGGTGTGCAATCACCAGCCGATTTTCGCAAGGCGGCGCGGCGTGGTCATGACGCGCAACATCTTGCCAAGGCCCCCGATAGCTGTGTGATCAAAGGCAATATCTCTAGCCGAGGCAATGCGCGGATTTACCATGTCCCGGGGCAATCGTGGTATGGGACGACGCGGATCAGTCTGGCCAAAGGAGAGCGCTGGTTCTGCTCTGAGGCTGAGGCGCGGGATGCCGGATGGCGGCGGGCGCAACGCTGACAGTCTGAGTTGGCTGTGAGAAAAAAGGCAATGGCTGCGCGGATTTGATCCCGGTCAAAGCGTGTGATTCCGGCCTGTGTAAATTGGTGTTCGAACAGAAGAAAAGGAGACGCCGATGTCACACACACCGCACGAACTGCCCGAAGAGTTTCCGGAATTCGCGGACAAGATGCACGAGTTGAAACAGACGGACGCACATTTCGTGAAACTTGCGGACGAGTATCATGCAATCAACCGTCAGGTGCATCGGGCAGAGACCAATGTCGAACCGATGGAACAATTGGCCGAAGATCAGCTGCGCAAGCAGCGCGCGTCGCTAAAGGATGAGATCTATGGCATGCTGCGCGCCTGATCTGGGGTATTAATCAGTAGGAACGCGCCCCGGGATGACCCGGGGCGTTTTTCATTTCAGCGCCGCCTCGATGGCGCGGGTGATTTTTGCCGACAGCGGTCGGGTGGCAGAGCCGAAGGTCTCCTTGATCTGGCCGTCGGGGCCGATCAGAACCTTGTTGAAGTTCCATGCCGGGGTGAATCCGGACTGCTGCGCGACCCAACGGTAGAACGGGTGTGCCTGCGGACCCCGGACGGATGTGATGTCGGTCATCGGGATGTCGAGATCGAAATTGACCGCGCAGAAATCTTTGACCTCTTGGCCGGTGGACAGTTCTTGCCGGAAGTCGTCTGACGGAATGGCAAGCACGATCAGACCCCGGTCGCGGTAGAGGTCATACAACGCCTGAAGCCCGTCGTATTGCGGGGTAAAGCCACATTGAGAGGCGGTGTTGACCACCAGCACGGGACGGCCCTGCCAGTCATCCAGCGACAGCGTGCCGCCGTCGATGTTGGCAAAGGTAAAGCCCTGCGCGGCCCAGACGGGAAACGCGAGCAGAGCGGCGAACAGGGTCATGAGACGGGTCATTGGCAGCGGTCCTTGTGTCCATGTCACAGCTAGGGCCGGTCCGGGATTGTCAAGGGATGGCCCGCAATCAGGCTGTGGCGATCCCCGGCGCGTTTGTGGGCATCCTTGCCGGGTGCGCTTGACCCCTGCGCAGGATTGCGCATCCTGAACGGGTGATGCGGCGTCAAAAATGGAGGTTCAGGTGTCCCCATCTTGCAGAACGATCTGTTGGGCCGTGTGTCTGGCGACCCTGTCAGGGCCGTCCGTCGCCGAGGACCGCTGCAAGCTGTACCCCACTGGCAGCGTGATCGAGTACAGCTATGAACTGGTGGGGCCGGACGCCTGTCTGGCGTTTTGTGAACAAACAGAGGGATGCGTGGCCTGGTCCTATACGCCGCACACTTTCAACCCCAAGACCGCGCCGGGGGAATGCCGTTTGCTGCCGGATGACGGCACGCGAGAGGATCATGCGCGCGACTTTTGCGGGCGCCTGGATGGCTGAGCGGATTAGTTGGCCGCGCGGTCGTATTCCAGCAACATGAAGGGTTTGCCCTTACCGGTTTTCAACAGGTAGCCGTTGCCGGAGAACGGCTTGTATTCTTCGCCGTCAACCCAGAGCATCGGCGCGGCGGGGTCCAGAGCGACCTTTTTGCCCGCATCGGGCACAAGGGTCATCACCGCGACCCAGCCATGCGGTTCATTGATGTAGACGGCCAGACTTTCACCTGTGGCGGTGTAGTCCATTGCCGTGGTGCCTGCGCCTGCGACGATCCACTTGGTCCCTTCCAGTTCAATCTGTGTGCCGTTGGCGGGATAGGTGTCTTGCGTATGGCCGGGCAGGGCTGTCAGGCCCAGAAAGGCGAACAGTGCCAGAAGACGTATGGATCTCATGGGGTGCTCCTGTCAGAGACCAAAGGTCATGGGGTTTCCCCCGGTCAGGGCAGCCGGTCGCCGAAAACCCGCGACCGGCAGGAGCGATCACATCTCGCCGCAATAGACCTTGTCGGACTCTTCGCGGCTGAACACGCCCTTGATCAGCTTGCACTGGCCGGGCATCCCAGCGTCAAAGCTGTGCGGTCGAAAAGTCCAGCTGTCGCAGCCCTCTGTGGTCTTGCAGGCAGCAACGCAGTCGTCGGGTGTGGTGAAGGTGTCGATAAATCCGACCTGATCGACTGGGGTGATGGAACATTTTTCAAATTCTTCCGCCTGAACGCTGGCGGCAAGCAGAATCGAAACGATGGATGCGGACAAGAATAGTTTGCAGGACATGAAATACGTCTCCGAAATGTTGATTGAATAGGGCTGATCCTATCAATCGCTACCGTTTCGGAACGGGGAATTCCTGCGGTGGTTTCCCCTAGGGCAAGTTGACTCGTTGGTATGGCCCCAGCGCGGCGAATGCGCTGGGGCCATTGCGGTCATTCCATCGCTTCGAGTTCTTCGATGAAGCCTTCGATCATCGATAGGCCCTTGTCCCAGAATTTGGGGTCACTGGCGTCAAGGCCGAAGGGGGCCAGCAGGTCCTTGTGGTGCTTCGATCCGCCCGCTTTGAGCATGTCAAAGTATTTGTCCTGAAAGCCCTCTGGCGCCTCTTGGTAGGCGGCGTAGAGCGCGTTCACGAGGCCATCGCCAAAGGCATAGGCATAAACGTAGAATGGCGAGTGGACGAAGTGCGGGATGTAGCACCAGAAGGTTTCATAGCCTTCCATGAACTCGAACGCGCCGCCCAAGGATTCTGCCTGCACCGACATCCACAGGGCGTTGATGTCGTCCGGGGTCAACTCTCCGCCGCGGCGTGCCTCGTGCAGTTTGCATTCAAAGTCGTAGAAGGCGATCTGGCGCACGACGGTGTTGATCATGTCCTCGACCTTGCCCGCCAGCAGGACCTTGCGCTCCTTGTCGCTTTTGGCGTTTTCCAGCATCTTCTGGAAGGTCAGCATTTCCCCAAAGACCGATGCGGTTTCGGCCAGCGTCAGGGGGGTGGAGGACAGCATTTCGCCCTGATCGGCGGCCAGCACCTGATGCACGCCGTGGCCCAGTTCATGCGCCAGCGTCATCACGTCCCGCGGTTTGCCGAGGTAGTTCAGCATCACATAGGGGTGGACATCGGTGACGGTGGGATGGGCAAAGGCACCGGGGGCTTTGCCCGGTTTCACGCCCGCGTCGATCCAACCCTTGTCAAAGAAGGGCGTGGCGATCTCGCCCATGCGGGGGTCAAAGGCGTTGTAGGCGGTCATGACCATCTCACGCGCCTCGTCCCAGTCGACGACACGTTCGGTTTCCATCGGCAGCGGCGCGTTGCGGTCCCAGACCTGCATCACGTCCAGACCCAGCCACTTGCGCTTCAGCTCATAATAACGGTGCGACAGGCGCGGATAGGCGGCGACAACGGCGTTGCGCAGTGCCTCAACCACCTCGGGTTCGACGTCGTTGGACAGGTGGCGGCCGGATTGCGCCGTGGGCATACCGCGCCAGCGATCAAGGATTTCCTTTTCCTTGGTCTGGGTGTTGTGAACACGGGCAAAGGTGCGGACGTTGTCGGCAAAGACGCGGGCCAGTTCACGGGCGGCGGCCTCACGCTTGGTCCGGTCCTGATCGGTGAGCAGGTTCAGCGTGCCCTCGATGTTCAGCTCTTCTCCGTCGACGTCAAAGGTCAGCCCGGCGATGGTCTCATCGAACAGCCTTTCCCAAGCGTCGCCGACGACGCCCAGATCGTGCAGGAACTTTTCCAACTCATCCGACAGCTGATAGGGCTTCATCGCACGCATCCGGTCAAAGGCGCGTTTGTAGCGGGCGAGATCGGGGTTGCCGGTAAACAGTGCCTCATAGTGGTCGTCGCCAAGGCGGTTGGCCTCGAGCGAGAAAAACACCAGCGGCGTGGTGTAATTGGTGATCTTTTCCTGACAATCGGACAGGAACTTGGCGCGCTCGGCGTCGGTGGTCAGCTGGTAGTAGCGCAGGCCGGCAAAGGACATGATGCGTCCCGCGACGGCGGAGATCCGTTCATTGCGCTGCACCAGCGTCAGAAAGGACGCCGAGTCGAGCGTCTCCAGCTTGCCCTCATAGTCAGCGGCAAAGCTGCGGCACGCCTCTTCGAGCCAGTCCAGATCGCGCTTGAGTTCCGGCGCGTCGGGAGAGGCGTAAAGATCGGTCAGGTCCCATTCGGGCAGATCGCCCAGGCCCTTGCCCCCGGCAGTGGCATTGGCATCAAAGACGGGTCGCAGGGTCATGGGGTTCTCCTTGGTCTGTTTGATCAACAGCTAAGCCGCTGCCCGGGCGGCTTCAACAGTCGAAACGGGTATGGCGGTGCGGATTTTCGTCGAAAATCCGTCTATGCCGGTTATGGGCGGGGCAAATTGTGCGGGTCACGCGGTGCAGGTCGGCCCGCACCGCCGCCATGCGGCCGTCAGAAACGGCGTTCCAGCGTCAGGTGAACTGCACTGTCTCGTTCGCCATCGGTGACAGCAAACAGGGCACTGGAGTCCGGCTGGATCTTGTAGTCCAGCGCCAGCCCGTAGGCGTCATCGGTGGCTTTGTCCGTCAACTCACCAAACGCCAGCACATCAAACCGGGTGGACACCGGAACGACGACGTCCAGCGCCAGCGCGTCGGGGGTGTCGTTGACGTCCGGGCTCAGGTAGGTGACGCCGACATCCATCTGGCCCACGTCAAACCGCGCGCCCAGTTTGGCGTTGAATCCCTCATGGGTAAAATCGTCAGACGTCACGGTTTCCACCGCAGCCGCCAGCATCCAGCCCGTGCCCTGATAGGTCAGCGCGACAGAGGCAGAGCGAAAGTTGCCCTTGTTCGCATCGTGGATCGAAACGGCGACGTCCGTTTGACCGAATGCCTGTTGCCACGACACCCCCCACGGCACCGCCGTGCGGCGCATCGCTTCGACCGTGGCGTGGGCGCGGGTGTATTCGGCGCGCTCATAGGCCAGATAGGGGGCTGTTCGGGCAAAGACCGACGGCAGCACCTGATCAAAGGCCGGGCGCACCACACCTGCGCGCCATGTGTCGTCCCAGGCAAAGGCAGCATAGGTTTCGTGCGGTCGCTTGCCGTCAAGCCCGAAGAGATAAGTGCCAATCTCGAACGTCAGGGGAAAGCGTTGGGTCAAGGGAATGGCCGCCGTGGCGTCGATCACACCAATCCCAGAGCCGCCAGCGATGTCGGTCGTGCCAAGCGCAACCGTGCCGTCAAAGCTGAAGGATTGCGCTGATGCGACAGCGGGCGACAGAAGGACAAATGAGAGCAGCGCGGGACGGAGCATGAGTGGCAATACCTTGAATTTAATGTGCCAAGGGTAGCCACTTAGGCGCTGGCCCTGCCAGTCCGCAATACCGGACCCTGCGGAAACCGCGGTTTGTGTCAGCCGTAGGCGGCAAGCAGCGCATGCAGATCGTCCAATGTGTTGGCTTCTTGGGCGGTTTTGTCATGCCGCCAGCGGGCCATGCGCGGAAACCGCAAGGCAAGGCCGGACTTGTGCCGCGGGCTTGGCTGGATGCCCTCAAAGGCGATCTCAAAGACATGTTCGGGCCGTACCTGCCGCACCGGGCCAAAGCGTTGCAGGGTGTTCTTGCGCACCCAGCGGGTGATCGTTTCAAACTCGGCGTCGGTCAGGCCGGAGTAGGCCTTGGTGAATGGCACCAGATCGTTGCCTTGCCAGACCGCAAAGGTGAAGTCGGTGAACAGGTTGGCGCGGCGGCCGTGGCCCTGTTGGGCGTAGATCATGACGGCGTCGACGGTTAGCGGATCCAGCTTCCACTTCCACCAGTCGCCTTTCTTGCGGCCCGACAGATAGGGGCTGTTTTTGCGTTTCAGCATCAGGCCCTCTGCGCGCATGTCACGAGCCTTGGCGCGGGTCTTGGCGAGTTGGGCCCAGTTGTCGAACGGCAAGGCGGGGGAGGGACGGATGGGGACGTCCTCTGGCAGGTCGGCCAGCAGCGTTTCCAGTGCCGCGCGGCGGTCGATCAGCGGGCTGTTGCGCAGGTCTTGGCCGTTGTGTTCCAGTAGGTCATAGGCCAGCAGGATCACGGGGGCCTCGCGCAGCAGTTTCTTGGGCACTGTCTTGCGCCCGATGCGCGGTTGCAGCGTGTTGAACGGCAGCGGTTGCGTGCCGTCCCACGCGACAATCTCACCGTCCAGCACGGTGCCCGGCGGCAGGAAATCAACGGCGCGGGCAAATTCAGGGAAACGGTCGGTCATCAGGTCCTCGCCCCGCGACCAGACGTGATGGGCATTGTCGCGCAGGACCAACTGCCCCCGGATGCCGTCCCATTTCCACTCCGCTTGCCAATCTGCCGGAGCACCCAGCGCGTCAGGTGTGTCATCCAGTTGATGCGCAAGGTAGAACGGATAGGGACGGCTTTGATCGGCGGCGGGGTCGTCGGCCTCGATCAGGGCGTGAAAGCTGGTGTCGCCGGGTGTCCAACCGCCCATCAGCTTGTGCGCAAGGGTGGCCTCTTGTTGCCCGGTGGCCTGCGCCAACGCGCGGGTCATCAGCTTTCGGCTGACGCCGATGCGAAACCCGCCGGTGATCAGTTTGTTGAACAGGAACCGTTCTGTTGGGTCCAACTGGTCCCATGCATCAAGAATGCGGGGTTTGCGCTCCTCCAGCGGGACGTCGTGCAAGGCGCGCAGAATGTCGATCCAGTGGGTCAGGCTGTGGTCAGAGGTCCGCGAAGGCGGCGGCAGGATCAGGGCCAGAGTTTCGGCCAAATCGCCGACGATCGGATAGGACTCTTCCAGCAGCCAGAGCGGGATTTCAGCGCGCTCTGCCGCCCATGTCCGCAAGGCAGTGGTCGTGACGGCGCGTTTGGGCCGACGGCCCGTGAACAACGCGATGCACCAGAGTTTGTCGCTGTCGGGTGCGTGGGTAAAGTATTCGGCCAAAGCCGTTGTTTTGGCCGTGGTTTTGGTGGTCTGGTCGATGGCGGTGAAGAGGGCGGCAAAGCGTTTCATGACGCCTCTTCCTCGGTGCCGAACTCGGTCGGGACGACTTCGGCGTCATAGCCTTGGGCCTTTAGCCAGCGGGCGAAGATATCCGTGTAACCATGTGTGGTAAATATCTTTTCCGCGCCGGTCGCCTTGATCGCCTGATGCAGGCCAGGCCAGTCGGCGTGGTCAGATACGACAAACCCCCGGTCCATGGCCCGGCGACGGCGGATGCCGCGCAGGCGCATCCAGCCGGACGCAAACCCGGTAGAGGCTGGACCGAAACGGCGCGCCCATGTGCTGCCAAGTGCCGAAGGCGGAGCAAGGATCAGCGCACCCTTGTGGGACTTGGTGTCCGTATCGGGTGTGACCGGGATCGTGTCGGGCAGCGCATAGCCCTGCGCGCGCAGGATGGCATTGGTGGCCTCGACCGCGCCGTGGGTCAGGATCGGGCCTTGGGGGGCCAGAATGGACAGCAGACGCTGCGCCTTGCCCAGCGAATAGGCCCCCAACAGCGACGCGCGGCCCTGCGCGGCGTTGTCGGCCCACCATGCGTTGATGTCTGCCGCAACTGCGTCCTGCGACGGCCATGTGAAGACGGGCAGGCCAAAGGTGCATTCGGTGATGAAGGCGTGACAGCGCACTGGCTCAAACGGTTCGGACAGACCGTCAGGCGCGGTCTTGTAGTCACCCGATGCCACCCAGACCTGTCCGCCGACCTCAACCCGGATCTGGGCGGAACCGGGCAGGTGCCCAGCGGGGTGAAAGGACACGCGCGCGCCGCCGATGGCCTGCGCTGCGCCATAGGCGATACCCTCTGCGGTGATCTCCCCCAGCCGATGACGGATCACCGGCAGCGCGCCAGTTGTGGCCAGATACGCGCCGTGCCCCGGTCGGGCGTGGTCGGCATGGCCGTGGGTGATCAGCGCGCGGTCTACCGGGCGCCACGGATCAATGTAGAAATCCCCGGCGGGGCAATAGATGCCCCGGTCGGTAAAGGTGAGGACCGGCTTTGTCATGGTGCAAGGATAGGGGCTTTTTTAGCGCGGACCAGCGAGGGTGCTCTTGCGCCCCTCCAATGGGGTGCGCAAGGGTGGCGGGAACAGCAGGAGGGGCCCATGGGTTACGCGGATTTCAAGAAACAGGTACTGAGCGGCGCACCGTTGGCGGGCACCTTTGTCAAGGCACCTTCGATCCCGGTGATCGAGGTGTTGGCCCAGTCGGGGTTGGATTTTGTCTGTCTGGATGCGGAACACGCGCCGTTCGACCGGGTGGGGATGGATGCCTGTATTGCCGTGGCGCGGGCGTTGGATTTTCCGATGATGGTACGGGTGGGCGATGCCAGCCCGCGTGAGATATTGCAGGCGCTGGATTATGGCGCGGTGGGGGTCATTGTCCCCCATGTCGAATCCGTTGCGCAGGCAGAGGCCGTGGCGCGGTCAGCCCATTTTGGTTTGGGCGGGCGCGGCTATGCCGGGTCAAGCCGCTGGGCCGGATACAGCACCCGCTCTATGCCGGACGTTCTTGCTCAAAGCCGGGACGAAACCGTGGTGCTGGCCCAGATCGAGGAACCTGCGGCGGTCGAGGTCTGCGAAGAGATCGCGGCGGTCGAGGGTGTGGACGGGTTGTTTCTGGGCCCGGCGGACCTGTCGGTGGGCTACGGGCATACCGATATCGACAATGATGAGGTCAAGGCGGCGCTGGCCCGCGTGGGGGCCGCGTGCCGCGCGGTTGGCAAGGGCTATGCCAGCTTTGTCGGCACAGGGGCTGCGGCGCAGGACTGGGCCGCGCAATATGGCGTCAACATCTTCTGCATCGCCTCTGAACAGACATGGATGCGGCAGGGCGCGGCAGAGGCGGCCCGGGCGGTTCACGGCATCAGCGATTGAGTGAACGGTGCGGCGCGTGGGTGTGTCGGCGGGATCAGGCCCGCAGCGCGGTCTGCGCGCCCGCGCTGTCGAAATGGGTGACAATCTCTGCCAGGACGCGTTCCCGGATCAGCGGTGCCTCCATCAGGATTTCATGTTCACCTTGGTCGACCATGTCCAGCCGTCCGTTCGGCCAGCGGGCCATGCGGGCGCGGATGCGGTCGATGTCGACGATCCGTTCATTGGTGCCGCAATAGCAGATGCTGGGCTGCTGGGGGGAGGGCAGGCGGGCAAGGCGACGCGTTTCTGCCAGAGCCTCATGCAGCCAGTGCAGCGATGGCCCGCCCAGTTGCAGCTCTGGGATCGCCAGCACCTGACGGCGCATATAGTCCCAGCTTTCGGCGTCGGTGGTCAGCAGGTTTTCCGCAAAGGCGTTAGAGGCGACATAGCTGTCGACACCGGTTCCGGGGGCAAAGAGATGTCCCAGCCCCACGGTCTTCGACATGCGTGAGATGGCCCATGCGGCGGGGCGCACCGGGTCGGCGATGCGGATGCCCCACATCGGCCCGGTAAAGACACAAGAGGCCACGTCAAGCCCGTCATAGACGGCGCGCAACCCGATACAGCCGCCCATGGAATGGGCAATCAGGTGGCGTTGGCCGGGCAGGCCCAGATCATCTGCCAGCCGCGTCATCGCCGCGACATCGTGCTGATAATCCTCAAACACGCCGACATGGCCCGTGCGGCGTTCACCCAGCATCCGGTCGGCCAACCCCTGGCCGCGCCAGTCAATGGCCAGCGTGTGATAGCCCGCGTCCGACAGGACACGCGCCACACGGCCATATTTTTCGACATATTCAGTGCGGCCGGGAAAGAGCAGAACCGTGCCCCGCGCCCCTTGGCTTGCGTAATGCGCGATGCGCACGCGCAACCCGTCCGAGGTGGTCATCCACCAGGCACGGGAGTCAGCCGGACCCTCAGCGAGATCGGCATGAAAAGGGGCGGGGGAGGCGTTCATCAGGCCAGAACCTGTGCCAGACGCATGGCGGCGGACATATCGCCCTCGATGGCCAGCTTGCCGGACATGAAGGCCGATGTCGGATCAAGATCGCCGCTGACGATCGCCTCAAAGGTTTCGGCGCTGGCGGTCAGGGTGACATCCGCGTCTTCCTCGCCGGCATGAGCGCCGTTTTCGTCGATGATCAGGCTGCCTTCGTCTTCGATGGTCATTTTCGCGGTGCCCTCAAACCCGTTTCCGTCCATTTTTTCATTCAGGGCGGTTACGGCCGCGTTAACAGTGTCACTCATTTTTATTCCTCGGCTTTCTCTCATAAACGTGCGCTGGCCAATCGGCACATTGGCGCTACACTCATCCCAAGTTATGAGGACGGCTAATATGGAATACAAACGTATCCTCGCGGCATTTTGTGCCCTAGTCATGATTTCCCTACCTTCCCTTGGGCGGGCTCAGGACAGGGCAGAGGAGTTGCTGCAAGAGCTGTCGCAGGCCGAAACCGAGGTGGCCGCGCAGCGTCTTGAGAATCAGATCATTTCTGAGTGGTCAAAGTCCGGTTCGGCCAGCATGGACTTGCTGTTGAAGCGCGGGCGCGACGCGCTGGAGGTCAAGGATTCCGCCGCAGCGATCGAACATTTCCACGCGCTCACCGATCATGCGCCGGAATTCGCCGAAGGCTGGCACGGGTTGGCGCTGGCGTACTTTGAGGCGGAACGGTTTGGTCCGGCGATGGATGCGCTGGAACATGTTTTGGCGTTGAACCCGAACCATTTTGCCGCGCTGCGCGGGGTCGGGGCGATCAATGAGCAAGTCGGCAAACCGATCCTTGCCTATCGCGCCTTTGAGAAGGTACTTGAACTCAGACCGCATGACCCCAACGTTTCACAGGCGATGGAGCGGCTTGAACGTGAGGCCATTGGCATCACACTCTGATGAGGCGAACGGGCGCTGCTCTGGCTTGGGGCGGGTGCCCGAAATATAGGCGGCCCCATGGCCCAGAACTCTCGGATCGCGGCCGTCCTTGGCCCGACCAATACAGGCAAGACCCACTATGCCATTGAGCGGATGCTTGGCTATCGCAGCGGTGTGATCGGTCTGCCGCTGCGTCTGCTGGCGCGCGAGGTATTCGACAAGATCGTGGCTATTCGTGGCCCGTCCGTTGTGGCGCTGGTGACGGGCGAGGAACGCATCGTGCCGCCGCGCGCCCAATACTGGGTCTGCACCGTCGAGGCGATGCCCGAGGGGATGGGCCCGGATTTTGTCGCCATCGACGAGATCCAGCTATGTGCCGATCCTGAACGCGGCCATGTCTTTACCGACCGTCTGCTGCGGATGCGCGGGACCCATGAGACGCTGTTTCTGGGGGCTGATACCATGCGTGGGCCGATTTCGGCGCTGGTGCCGGGGGTGGAATACGTCCGCCGCGAACGGATGAGCCAACTGGTCTATACAGGGTCGAAAAAGATCAGCCGACTGCCCGCGCGCACCGCGATTGTCGGTTTTTCAGTCGATAACGTCTATGCCATTGCCGAACTTCTGAAACGCCAAAAGGGCGGCGCTGCGGTCGTCATGGGCGCGCTGTCGCCCCGGACCCGCAATGCGCAGGTCGAGCTATATCAGAACCGTGAGGTCGATTATCTGGTGGCGACCGATGCCATTGGCATGGGTCTGAACCTGGATATCGACCATGTGGCGTTTTCCTCATTGGCCAAATTCGACGGTCGGCGAATGCGCGCCTTGCAGCCCAACGAACTGGCCCAGATCGCCGGGCGCGCGGGGCGCGGCATGTCGGACGGCACCTTTGGCGTCACCGGCGATGCGGGGCCATTGCCCGATGATTGGGCCGAGGCGATCTGCAACCACAGCTTTGCCCCGCTGAAAAAGCTGCAATGGCGGTCTTCGGTACTGCGCTTTGGGTCCATTGACGCGCTGGAGGCCAGTCTGGAGGTCAGCCCGGACAACGACACCCTGTTAAGGACGCGCGAATCTGATGATCTGCGCGCCCTGCGCGCGCTGGCCAGCGAGGCCGAGGTCCGGGCGCGGGCCTCTGATGCGGTGTCGGTCAAGCTGCTGTGGGATGTGTGCCGAATCCCCGATTTTCGCGGAATCTCTCCGGCGGAACATGCGGCCTTGTTGAGCGTTATCTTTGGACATCTGCACCAAAGAGGCGGCGTTCCCGATGATTTCATGGCCCGACAGGTCAACCGCATTGACCGGACCGATGGCGACATTGACACATTGTCGAAACGGCTGGCGTATATCCGCACATGGACATATGTCGCGCAGCGCAAAGGCTGGGTCGCGGACGAAGACCATTGGCGCGGACGGACTCGCGCTGTAGAAGACGCCCTGTCGGATGCGCTGCACGACCGTCTGACGCAAAGATTTGTAGACCGCCGCACCTCTGTGCTGTTGCGGCGGTTGAAACAAAAGGAGGCCCTCTTGGCCGAAGTAAACGATCAAGGTGAAGTCACTGTCGAGGGTCATCTCGTCGGTCGGCTCGAAGGGTTCCGGTTCCGCCAGGACAAAGAGGCAACCGGACAAGAGGCCAAGACGCTGCGGCAGGCAAGCCTGCAGGCGTTGACGCCGCATTTCCATCTGCGGGCGGACCGGTTCTATAACGCGCCGGATACCGAGATCGATTTTACCGAGCAGGGCGGCCTGATGTGGGGCAGCCAGGCGGTCGGGAAGCTCGCCAAGGGTGACGATGCTCTGAAACCGCGCGTGGTGGCCTTTGTTGACGAAGAGGCCGGGCCGGACGTGGCCAGCAAGGTCGAGCGCCGCCTGCAGCATTTCATGGACCGCAAGGTCGCGGCGCTGTTTGAGCCGCTGCTGAAAATGCGCGACGATGAGACGCTGACCGGGCTGTCGCGCGGATTTGCTTTTCAACTGGTCGAGGCAATGGGCGTGATTCCGCGCGCCCAGATTGCCGATGACGTCAAGGCCTTGGATCAGGAAGCACGCGGTGCGTTGCGCAAACATGGCGTGCGCTTTGGTCAGTACACGATCTTCATGCCCCTGCTGCTGAAGCCTGCACCGACTCGGATGCGGTTGGTGCTGTGGTCGCTGGCAAATGGTCTGGACGAATTCCCCGAGGCACCGCCTCCGGGTCTGGTGACTGTGCCCAACATCGACGAGGTGCCTGCGCAGCACTATTCTCTGGCGGGATACCGCAAGGCGGGTGCGCGAGCGATCCGTATCGATATGCTAGAACGTCTGGCTGACATGCTGCGCGCTGAGGACAGCCGTGGCGGATTTGAAGCTAAGCCGGACATGCTGTCGATCACCGGCATGACGCTGGAGCAATTTGCCGACCTGATGCAGGGCCTTGGCTACCGCGCTGAAAAGGGCGAACGCGCCAAGGTGAAGCCGGTCGACGCGGTTGTGGCGACAGAGGCGGGTGCCCCAGCAGACGACAAGCCCGTGATGGATGCCGCCGCCGAGGAACCGGCAGGTGTGTCACCTGATGCGGCTGAAACTCCGCCCCCTGCGGATGTGGCAGAGCCGGTGGCCAAGCTGGAAGATCAGGGTGAGGCGCCAGTGTCTGCCGAACCGGCCGAGCCTGTGGCCGAAACCCCGGTGCCCGACACGCCCGAAGAAGAGATTCTGCCCGGGACCGCCCCGGACGAGGCGCTGGCTGGTCCTGAGCTGGAGGTGTTCTACGCCTTCACTTGGGGCGGCAATCGCGGCAACACCCAGCGGCGCGGTGCGGGCGGGAACAAGCCCCGTCGCCAAGCGCGTGGTGGCAATGCTGATGCATCCGGTGCCGATGCCCCCAAAGGCGATCGCGGCGGGCGTCCCCAGCGTGGCAACAAGGGCGGCGAAGGCGGCGAACGGCCACGCGGCAAGGGCGGCAAACCCAAGGGCAAGGGCAGACCGCCCAAGCACGAAGGTGGCAAGACCTTTGAGGCGCGTCCACCACGCAGGGAAAAGCCGATCGACCCGGACAATCCCTTTGCAGCCGCGCTTATGGGGCTCAAGGACAAGACTTGATTGGCTGACCCCGCTCTCAAGATCCGCATCGACAAATGGCTCTGGCAGGCGCGTTTTTTCAAAACGCGCTCGCTGTCTGCCAAGGCGGTGCAGGGCGGGCATTGCCGGGTGAACAGCAATCCGGTGGCCAAACCAGCCTACATGGTGGCCCCCGGCGATGTGCTCACCTTTCCACAGGGGCGCGACGTGCGGGTGATCCGCGTCATCGCATTGGGGGATCGGCGCGGCCCTGCCCCCGAGGCGCAGGCGCTGTATGAGGATCTGTCGCCCCCGGTGCCACGAGAACGCCAGCCAGAGGCCCCGCGCTACGACGGTGGCGGTCGCCCGACCAAGAAGGACCGCCGCCAGTACGACAAGTCGCGGTCTTCCGCGCTTGAATGATGGTGGATGCTGGATTAGCTAGTCCCCAAAGTGCGCCCCCAGGAACGAGAGCCTCATGACCTACGTCGTCACCGACAACTGCATCGCCTGCAAATACACGGATTGCGTCGAAGTCTGTCCGGTGGATTGTTTCTATGAGGGTGAGAACGCGCTGGTGATCCATCCCGACGAATGCATCGATTGCGGCGTTTGCGAACCGGAATGCCCGGCGGATGCGATCCGCCCGGACACAGAGCCGGACATGGAAAAATGGGTTGAATTCAACCGCAAGTATGCTGAAAAGTGGCCTGTGATCATCACTAAGAAAGATCCTCTGCCAGAAGCCGAGGAACGCGACGGTGAGACTGGCAAGCTGGACAAGTACTTTACCGAGGCTCCGGGCGAAGGGGGCTGAGTTGATTCGCGAGGATGCTGCGGAAAAACCCGCAGTTCTCTGGGCAAGCGCCTGATTTTTCAGGCGTAATTGCGAATATGTGACTGTGCTAGGATGCGCTCGCATTCTGTGCTATACATATGTTTCACATGATGCTGCACATGCCGGGCGCAAAGCCTGACGGCCTTTCGGGGCATAACCAGACTGTATGACATGAGATGAACGGGAATCTTGCGATCCCCGGTCGTCTTTCTTGTCGCCTGTCAACTGATGAGTTGCGAGGACTGACTTACATGACCAAGACCAAAAAAGCTGACTTCCGTCCCAATGAATATGTGGTTTATCCGGCGCATGGCGTCGGCCAGATCGTGTCGATTGAAAAGCAAGAGATCGCCGGGATCAACCTCGAACTCTTTGTGATCTCCTTTGAGAAGGACAAGATGACCCTGCGCGTTCCGACGCACAAGGCCACCGAAGTTGGCATGCGGTCCCTGTCTTCACCCGATGTGGTGGACGAGGCGATGAGAACACTGCGCGGCAAGGCCAAGGTCAAGCGCGCGATGTGGTCACGTCGTGCCCAAGAGTATGAGCAAAAGATCAACTCGGGCGACCTGATCGCAATTGCCGAGGTCGTGCGCGACCTGCACCGCGCCGATGACCAGCGCGAGCAATCCTACTCTGAGCGTCAGCTGTACGAGGCCGCGCTAGAGCGTCTGACCCGTGAGGTTGCCGCCGTTTCCGGTGATGAGACCGCCGCCGCCAAGCAGGTGGACGACGTTTTGAGCCTGCGTGCCGCGTAATCTAACGACAGTCTGAACTGTATTGACCGCGTCCCTAACCGGGCGCGGTTTTTTCTTGGGCTGATCGATAAACGGTCAGGCGGCGTCCTGCTTTCCGCGCGCGGCGAGGGCGGTGTATAGTTCGGTTTCCAACTCGCGCTCCAACTCCTTGGATCGCGCCACATAGGCCGCGTTCTCCGCCTGTGGCACGGAAGGATCCCACAGTTGCGCCAGCTCTTGGATGGTCTTGCGGTCGTGGTGGTAAAAAGTTTCTTCGGCGATGGCAGCCTCAAACTCTGTCATGCCCACGTTCTCCAGAACATAGCGCCCGGCGCGTAGGCTGGAATCGAACATTTCACGGACGATGTCATTGGCGCCGGCCTGATACAGCGCATAGACATGCGTCCGGTCGCGGGCACGGGCGACGATGTGCAGATCAGGGCGCACGCGTCGGGCATAGGCGACCAGCTTGGTCGTGGCCTTGGGGTCGTCCAACGCGGCCACCAGAACGCGCGCGGTTTCGATTCCCGCAGCATGCATCAGTTCTGGCCGCGTGGGGTCGCCGAAAAAACCTTTGACCCCGAAACGCCGCATCAACTGAATGGTCTTGATATCGTGGTCCAGAACCACTGTCCGATGGCCGGCTGACCGGACCAGACGATTGACGATCTGCCCAAACCGCCCGATCCCGGCAATGATAACGGGGCCTTCTTCGTCAATCGTGTCTTCGGTCGGGTCCTCGGTGACCTTGCTGAAGCCTTTGTTGAGGTGGTCGAAAAATAGGAACAAGAGCGGCGTGATCAGCATGGTCATGGCGATCACCAGCAGCAACCGATCACCCAGAACGTCGGGAAAGACGTTTTGCTGGCGTCCGAAAGAGATCAACACAAAGCCAAATTCGCCCGCCTGCGCCAGGCCCAATGTAAACAACCAAAGTCCACGCTTGCGCAGGCCAAAGCTGCGCCCAAGCCCATAGAGGACCGCGCCTTTGATCAGGATCACCGCCAGAGCTATTCCAAGTATGGTCAGCGGTTCGGCCAATAGCGCGTCAACGTCGATTCCTGCACCCACGGTGATGAAAAACAGACCCAGAAGCAGGCCCTTGAACGGTTCGACATCCGATTCCAGCTGATGCCGGAATTCAGAGTTGGCCAGAACAACTCCGGCAAGAAAGGTGCCCAAGGCCGGGGACAACCCTACAAGGATCATCAGAAAGGCAATGCCGATCACGATCAGCAGCGCTACGGCAGTGAACATCTCTGGCAGGCGGGCGGCGTGGACGTAGCGGAACAGCGGTCTTGCTCCGTAAGCTCCGGCAAGGATGATCGCCGCGATCACGCCCAGCGTCACAAGAGCCGCCCCCCAACCGGGTAATCCTTCGACCAGCGACAGGCTGGCGTGGTGGGCCTCGGCCGCGTGGTCGTCGACGTTGTTCAGGAACTGGGCGGGGCTGACAAACGCCGCAACCGACAACAGCGGGAAAATCACCAGCATGGGGATCACCGCAATGTCTTGCGTCAACAGGACCGAAAAGGCAGAGCGGCCGCCGTTGGTCTGCATCAGTTTCTTTTCATTAAGGGTTTGCAATACGATGGCGGTAGAGGACAGCGCCAATGCAAGTCCCACGGCCAGCGCCGTCGGCCAGGCCAGCCCCAACGCCATAGCGCCCGCAAGGATCGCGCAGGTCGTCAGCGTGACTTGCAGACCGCCCAGCCCGATCAGACGGTGCCGCATGCCCCAGAGCGCGCGGGGTTCCAGTTCCAGCCCGATCAGGAACAGCATCATGACCACGCCGAATTCGGCGTAGTGTTGGATGTCCGCCGTATCGACCACCAAGCCCAGCCCGGGACCGATGACCAGCCCGGCCAGAAGGTAACCCAATACCGATCCCAGCCCCAGCCGTGTGGCCAGCGGGACGGCAATCACTGCGGCAAGCAGAAAGACAGAAGCCTGAAAAAGAAAGGAATCCACACCCCACCCCACTGTTTGCGCCTATACACCATAGTGTGCCGGAGACGGCGTCAGTGGCAACAGGTGACATTTCCCGTCTGCCTCAAATCAATGCGGTCCGCCCTTTGTAGGCCAATCGACGCTCACTCTGCGGGCAGCAGTCGGGGTTGCGGACGGGGCAGACGTGGTCGCAGTCGCGACCAGCGCGGTGCGCAGTCGTCCGGCAAAAGCGCGCGCAGCCGATCCAGCGGCATCGCTCCGGTCAGGACGGCGCGGTAGAGTGGAAAGACCCCTTTCCGCAGGTAGGGCGACCAGTGGCAGATCAATCGCTCTGGCGCAGCAATCGGAAAGCCCGCATGGCGCAGCGCGGCAAGGCTGCGGGTGTCGTCCAATTGCAGGGTGACGAGGCGCGGGTGACGCAGGCCGCCATGGCCCAGCATCCGGTCGCCCCGCCGCTGCGGGGGCACGAGGCATTCCAGCATGAAATCATACAGATCGTTTTCGCGTGTGGTGACGTTGAGCACCTCTGTCAGCCGCCCGGACGGGCTGTCCAGCGTCTGTGACGCGATCTCGCCGTATTCTGCCGCCGCCAGCAGAACTGCGCGCGTGATCGCGCCACTGGGGCCGACGCGTATCGCAGTCAGCGCCACCCGAGCGCCCAGAGAATGCGCGACGACATTGATTCTGCGGGTGGGGGCGTATTGACGGATTTCGCGGACAAGCGCGGCCAGCGCATGGCCAGCC
>TARA_R100000789_G_scaffold20330_1_pt1 | contig 20265 bp, 20 predicted proteins | sample TARA_R100000789 | Tara Oceans TARA_R100000789 (sample SAMEA2623403) | marine metagenome | biome: marine biome (ENVO:00000447); feature: mesopelagic zone (ENVO:00000213); material: "saline water (ENVO:00002010), including plankton (ENVO:xxxxxxxx)" | depth 450 m
TTTCATTTCCAAGGTCGCCATCATATTGATGATTCCCCACATTTAATGAAAGCCAGGTTTTGTTCTCGGATGTTTGTGCATTGACCCCAAAAGAAGAGACTCCAATTACAAGAAGGAATAAGAATAGCGTTTTTTTCATGGTATAATTCGTTAGTTGTTTCTTGAATTACACTTAATTTCAGGGTTTTAGTTCCTACTTATGGTTTAAACCTTCTAATATTAAAGTAGTTTATAAGATGTTAATGAGAATTATAAAAAATAAAAAAGCCCCCAATAATGGAGGCTTTAATTAAACAAATTCTTGCTTAGTTATAACTCAATTTTAGCTCAACACGACGATTTCTTGTTTTTCCATCTTTTGAAGCATTTGATGCTATTGGCTTGGTTTCACCATAGCCTTCAGTTGTAATTCTAGATGAAGAAATGCCTTTGTGTACAAGATAGCTTTTAACAGATTGAGCTCGTTCTTTAGAGAGCTTCATATTGTACTCTTTATCGTCTCTGCTGTCTGCGTGTCCAGAAACCTTAAGCTTTAAATCGGTGTCGTCATTCAATATATTATAAAGCTTATCTAATGATTTCATTGAAGACTCATGGATTGCTGCCTCATCAGTAGCAAAATAGATATTATTGAAAATCAAAGTTACTTCTTTATTGATTTCATCTGATACTACAGGGCAACCATCATTTTGGATTGTTCCTGATTTGTTTGGGCAAACATCTTTTGAATCTATTATGCGATCGCCATCAGAATCTGGGCAGCCTTTTGTAGAAACTGTACCAGCTACATTAGGACATTCGTCATTATTATCTGCAACAGAGTCTGAATCAGAATCGACACAGCCTTTAAATTTAGCAAGACCAGCAATATTTGGGCACATGTCTTCATAGTCAACAATACCATCGGCATCCGTATCTGGACAGCCTGCAAACTCTACTAGACCCGCCTGATTTGGGCAACGATCTTTCGAATCAATAACGTTATCTCCATCTCTATCTGGACAGCCATTTGTTGCTGGTGTACCCATTTCATTTACACATTCGTCTCTGGAGTCTCTTATACCGTCATTATCAGTATCCTCAACAGAACCAAGTCTGAGCTTAAGCCCAATAGTATGAATTAAAACATGATCATTATTTTGATCGTCAAAGTCAGCACCATCAATTTCATCAGTAAACGTACTGTTATATGTAGAATTAATGTCTACAGAAACATTATCACTTAAAGGAATTTCGAAACCTGCTCCCAAAGGAATTTGCATTGAGCTTACTTTAGGTAAATTATTCGGTGAACTTCCTTCCGCGTACCTCGAGAAACCTAACCCAGCAAGTAAATATGGTCTTACTGTAGACTCTTTTTCAATGATGTATCCATTTGCAAATTTATACCTTGCAGTAAGGTTGGTATTGACCATATATCTACTAAAAGAATTGTTGTATTCATGATCAACACGCCCTAAATAAATACCAAAGTTTGCATCAAAAGAATCGTTTAAATAACGCTGAATAGAAATACCTCCACCCACGTCTCTTGGAACATTAAATTTACCCATTTCGGAATAGCCGTCAACATCAACTTCATGATGACCCAAATATACACTAAGCCATGTTTTATCCTCAATAGTTTGTGCGTTGGTTATTGGACTGATCATTAGCCCGCAAAGCATAATGAAAAATCCAGTTATTATTTTGTTAAACATATCAGTTAGTTTTTTTATTAAAAATTTATCATCAGCATTTTATGATGATATTTTATGATGATATTTGTATTTCTAATTTTAACTGACACTTACAAAAAATTGTTTCAAATAATAATAATCAATTATTTGATTAGCTATTTGGGAGGCAATTGTTTAAAGGAAAGATGAGATTTCATTAATCGATTTCTTTTTAATATCCGGGACTTCAACGCCTTCAGCCGGATAACCCACAACCAAAAGCAAAAAGGGTTTTTCATTTTCAGGTCGGTTCATTACTTCATTTAAGAAACCCATCGGACTTGGAGTGTGAGTAAGGGTTGCCAACCCTGCATTATGCAGCGCAGTGATTAACATTCCGGTTGCAATACCAACCGACTCTTTCACATAGTAATTTTTTTCTTTGTTGCCGGAATCGTCCAGAGCATAACTTTCTGAAAAGATACCGATCAAATAAGGAGCTTCTTCAAGAAAGGGTTTGTGTTCATTGGTTGCAAACTGTTCCAGATCATCCAACCAATCTTGTGGGGCGCGCCTGTGATAAAATTCATGTTCTTCATCTTCAGCTGCGGCGCGCAACTTTTTCTTTATATCTGCGGATTCTACAACGGCAAAATGCCACGGCTGTTTGTTTGCGCCATTAGGAGCGGTGCCTGCTGCTAAAATACAATTCTCTATAACCTCTCTAGGGACGCTCCTGGTTGAAAAATCCCGTACAGTTCTACGTCTTTTAAGATCAGCATAAAAACTTTTTGCCCGATCTTTCATTTCTTCAACAGGATATTCTATATAATCGCTATGTGGTAGAAATTGATATTTTTTCATTTTCGAATATTGATAGGAGTTATTTTAGAGATGGTACGAATTATAGGGATTGGAGAAAGTAAAGATTTTATAACAGAATCTATTTTACAATGCTTCCTTTGGCTAACCACCAAGGCAATGCTTCCACAATTAATCGACCGGCTTTTACAGCAGGGTCGTTACTCGCTAATTCAATAGCTTTTTCTTTAGTGGCTACTGCGTAAAGAGAAAAACCTTTGATCTCACCCCCGTCTCCACCCGGACCGTTTAGAACAATGATTTCTTTTTTGTACAAGTCTGCAAGATAGGCAAGATGTTCACTTTGAATTTTAGAAGCTTCTTCTTCAGATTGGTTACGAACCGGCCCTTCTTTTAAGAAGACAATGAAATACTTTTGCATGGTATAATCAGTTCCTTCCCAATTATACTTAAACGTTTCCGGAGTATCAGTGTTGGTATTAGTTGAATCTTGGGCTCTCAATCCTGCAGTAAACAGAATCAAAACAAAAAACAGACTGATATTTTTCATAGCGGATTATTAGTTGTTTGATATTCTGAATAAACGAAATCTCTCCATTCTTTTAATTCAGATAACCGTTCATGATAGCGTTCTCTGAGTGGAAGTTGCTGGAGTGAATTGATCAAAAGATCCGCTTCTGGAAAGGATTCATTGACCACAAGTTGTTCTATCATTTCTTCATAAATATCGAACCAATGCGGGCTTATGGGATCTTTGATAATTAAGGCAGAGGCTTCAGAAAGATAGTTAGTACTTCTTTCAAGCTCCATGGCTTTTGATGTAACAATCATTTTTGTTGGAGTGCTTAACAGATCAAGTTTATTGGTTGGGGGTAGTATGTTTTTATATCTGGCGGATAAAAAAGCATTCCAATTTATGGAGTCGGAACGTAATTCATATGAATATTTAAAGTTTCGGGCGCTAGTAGATTCAAGCCGGGGTTTTAACTCTAATAATAATTCTTGAGCTGAAGAAATGTCTCCGATTAGAAAGAGAGCATCGGCTTTTAAAAGCTGGAGAGTCAAAAGACTATCTGAAGAATCAAATGCATATAGTGCAGTTGCATAATTACTTTGAAGCAGTTGTTCTCTCAGCCATTCTCTTTTCACAAGTTTATTATTGGAGTTGAGTTCGTAAAGTTGTTCAATGGTTTTTAAAGCATTTAAAGAATCTGTCTTTGAAAGATGGAAATTGTAGTTATCCCATAACTCTTGCTCCTTGGTAAATGCATGAGGGCATTGCTTTTGAAATAGCGATCGGCGACTGAAGATAAATTCAGAGATTTGCCGATCTACAGAATCAATTTCTACAGTTTCTAAATGGTTATGCCACCCATTAACAAGTTCATCAAAAGAAACAGGATAGGAATTATCAAAGTCGTTCGATGGATACGCTTTTTTGAGCGAAGTAACCGGATAATTCTCGAGAAGATAATTAACAAAAGAACCAGCTGTAGTATAACTGATTGATGAGGCAGAGCTGTAAAATCCCGAATTAGAGAGCGCTTTTTTCATTTCTTGAGAAGAAGGAAAAGTTGCATCTGCTGCAATAATTTGATCTAAAGTGGTTTCGAGAGAAGCGTCTTTTGCAATAGCTTCTGCAACGCCTTCGATCATACCAATACTCCAGCTTCCATTAAAGAGAGTATTTCCGAATTGTTTAGATATAACATGGACCAACTCATGTTTTAAAACTCCTTCCAAATGCTGCTTTGCAATATGAAGCTGATCTTGTGACAACCAGATCGGAACATAGCTTGTAAACTTTGCTCCAACTAGTTTTTTCTTTTGCCATGCATTGGAATATATATAGCTTTCTATTTTTCTGTTGGCAGGCCAATCTATTTCCAGAATGTTAACGATCTGCTCAAAATGAAACTCATGGCGAAGCGCCCAAAATTCTACTTCTTTGTCGGTAAAATTTGTCTCGTCAAAGTAGAGATTGAAATGCTCAGTTTGATAGTGTGTAGAAAGTTCCTTTTTAAGGGTTTGGTGAGGAGTTATCACACCCATTTCATCCAGGTTTAAATAACTGAACAGCAAGCAAACCAAGGCTAAAAAAGTGATAATTTTATGCTGAGTAGTCTTTGTCCAATTTGGAAGTATCCATATAAGGATTACCCAGAGTACAGTAATCCAGCGAAAGAAGAGAAGGCTGTCACTTATCCTAAGTGTTTCATCATAAATTGGCCCTGGCCAGGTTCCCCAAACATGATTAAAAAAGTAGACCTGTGGAAGAGTGAAGAATTCGATGATCCAAATCACAAGACTGCAAAAAATTAAAATGGCTATAGAGAAGAAGACCGGCGCCGGGAAATTCATTTTTCTTACTAACCTTCCTATGGATGCGCCAAAAAATATACTTGGAGCGGGAAGTAAAATCCAAAAAGCAAAACCATCAAAAGTTAAACACCCTGAGAATAGTGCGTTTATAAAAAGAGGTATTGCAATTACATAAATAAAGCCGGTTAAACATACCGTTTTTTTAAAAGGCTGGGTATTTTTCTTTGCCAATACGATTGTGGCATAAAAACAACCAATTATAGACGTAATAAAGGCAGACTCAAAGTGCAGGTCTCTTAACAGAGGGAAAAACAAAAACAACAAACCCAGAAGTAAAGGGAGAAGTATTTTTAAAAGAGTTTTCATTGTTATCCAACCTTAAGTTCTGCAGACCAATAAACCCAGTAAATTAGAACAAATTGTAATGGGAGCCTGATCAGCGTTAGCCAAGTATATAAACCCCACCCTTGTTTTTGATATGCTTTTATAAACATGTCGAGATTTGCAGGAAAAATAGCAATTAGAAGCAGGATCAAACCCCAACCGGCATATATTTTGGAAAAAGAAACCATGATACCAATTCCGCCAAGTATCTCTGCAACCCCACTCCAAAAAACCATGGCGCTATGATTAGGAATATAATTGGGCATAATCTTTATGAAGAAGCCGGGATTCACAAAATGGTAGATACCAATTGAGATGAAAAGGATTCCGATAATAATGGTATGTGTTGAGGGAGCAATAGCCATTAGGTTTGTTATTGATCTTGGATGATAATCATTCAAAAGCATGTACGCTGTAACTTTTTTCAATATCACGAGTCTAACAACTGCGGTCATGAAACATCAACAAAAGAAAACCGTACTGAGACCAGAACAAAATCGGAGTTTAACAATGAGTAGAGCAAACAGATTTAAATTACAAGTAGCAGTATCAATGACATTCACATTTGTGATAATGTTAACTGCAGTGAAAATGGGATGGGCACAATCATCAAACGACGCATATCAAATAAAACAATTTGCAGTAAATAATGGGGTTGAAATAAGTGTTGAAACATCGGGAGGAAGTATTGATGTAATTGGAAAAGACACAGATGAAGTAACCGTTGAAATGTATGTTCGAAAAAGAAACCGATATATACAGGCAAATGATGAAGATCTTGAAGGGTGGGATATAGAAATATCAAAGAGCAATAATAAGGTTACGGCATACGCTAAGAGAGAAAACTCTAGAAACTGGAATTGGAACCGGAATTCGTTGTCCATTTCATTTGTAGTCTACACTCCTAAAAAGTCGACAAGTGAAGTAAGAACATCAGGAGGTAGTATAGAGTTAACGAATTTAGAAGGAAAGCAATCAGGAAGAACAAGCGGAGGTTCCATAAGAGCGGAAGCAATTAACGGAGATTTAGATATCAGAACATCCGGTGGTTCAATTACTCTATATGAAATTGCTGGGAAAACGGAAGCCAGAACAAGTGGTGGCAGAATTAAAGCTGAGAATGTAGATGGAGATCTGGATGTTAAAACGTCAGGAGGAAGCATCTCTCTCGAAGGAATTTCGGGAAGCGTTGATGCAAGCACAAGTGGTGGATCAATAAACGCAGATATAACAGCTCCAAGTGAGTTTATTAACCTGCGAACATCCGGCGGTAGCATAACAGTAACTGTTCCGGAAGAAAATGGTTACGATCTTGATCTCGACGGAAACAGAGTAAGAGCAGAGTTAAAAAACTTTACCGGAGAATATGAGAAAGATGAAATCAAAGGAACGGTAAACGGCGGTGGAGTAAAAATAAGAGCTAAAACTTCCGGTGGTTCAATTCGACTTAACTACAGATAAGAGTTTCATATCACACATACTATTGTTAGTTATAAAAGGTGAGGGTGGATAATCCTCACCTTTTTTTATTTACTTCATTTTATAGATAACACCATTTTTCATAACGAAAGTGACGTTTTTAAGCTCGCTTATATTCTCAAGCGGATTGTTATTCACAGCAATAATATCGGCTATTTTTCCGGCTTCAATAGAGCCTAGTTGATCTTCCATACCCAGCAGCTTTGCAGCATTGATAGTAGCTGTTTTAATAGCGTGACTTTCAGACATTCCATAATCGACCATGATCTCGAATTCACGAGCATTTTCACCGTGTTTGCTAACCCCGGAATCTGTTCCGAAAGCAATATTAACCCCACCATTTAAAGCTCTTTTAAATGAGGCTTCAACAACGGGAACTACTGTATTAATTTTATCGATGATAGCAGGTGGGATTTGATCATTTATTGCCAGTTCATCTCTAACAGAAATTCCGGCTAATAAAGTTGGAACGAGCCAGGCGTCATTTTCTAAAAATAATTTTACTGATTCATCGTCCAGATAGGAGCCATGGTCAATAGAATTCACACCCGCCCTTAGAGCCGCGTTAATTCCATCTGCAGCATGAGCATGTGCAGCCACTTTTCTTCCAAGGCTGTGTGCTGCATCAACAATGGATTTCATTTCTTCATCGGTAAGTTGTTGGCTTAATCCTGCTGCGGTATTACTTAAAACCCCGCCGGTTGCGGTAATTTTTATAACGCCCGCTCCTTGTTTAACTCTTGCACGAACAGCGCGGCGACAATCATCTGCTCCGTCACAAATGCCAACATTTTTATCTAGTTCAAGGATCTCTACCCTGTATCCATGTGAATCACCATGACCACCTGTAGCAGAAATAGCGCCTCCGGAATAGACGATACGAGGGCCTGTAATTAGCCCTTTAGCTGTTGCTCGTTGTATCGCCCCAATTAATTCAGCATCAGCACCTAGATTCCGTACAGTTGTAAAGCCGGCATGTAAAGTTCTTTTTAAATAAGGAAGAGATTTAAAAGCAAGATCTTGATCATTTAGAGTAGTCCATTCATGAGGATTTGCATCAGGATCGCGCTCTCCGGTAACATGCGTATGCATATCAATAAACCCAGGCATCACAAATTTATTTTTTAGATCGGTTATTTCAACCCCACTAAAACCTAGTTCGGACGAGGTTTTATAACCCGAATGTATACTTTCAATAGCGCCATTATTAATAACGACCGTTTGATTTGAAAGGGGTGCTTCTCCGGGAATAGCAAGCAGGGTGCCGGCGTGTATAATTTGAATTTTATTCTGAGCAGCTAAATTAGCAGATACAGATAAAAAGAGTGAAAAACAGAATAAAGAAAAAAGTAAAATACGTTTCATAATAGAACTATGAGTTTTTAAGAATCACCTAATGTATTGATTGTAAAGCAAAGGGAGAAATAAATAAGGAGGGATGAAATCACTGACTAGAAATTTTTGTTGATAACAATGCCCAAACAAAGAAAGCAAAACATTATATTGAAGGTTCGATTTTAATAACGGAGAATATGTCCAGCAAAGAAACGGCTACAGTTGAAGCAAAAGAGAAAGCTCTTGATAGACCAATAATTATAAAAGGCGCAAGGACTCACAATCTCAAGAATATTGATGTAGAAATTCCCAGAAATAAACTTACAGTTATAACCGGGGTTTCGGGTTCAGGGAAGTCCAGTTTAGCTTTTGATACTATTTACGCGGAAGGTCAACGGAGATATGTAGAAAGCCTTTCCAGCTATGCGAGGCAGTTCTTGGAAAGAATGGATAAACCTGATGTGGATTTTATGCAGGGCATTTCTCCTGCAATGGCGATTCAGCAGAAAACCACATCCAATAATCCCCGTTCAACAGTTGGAACAACTACTGAGATCTATGATTATTTGCGGTTGTTGTTTGCCAGGATTGGAAAAACAATATCTCCTGTTTCCGGGAATCAAGTAAAAAAAGATACTCCAAAAACTGTAATTGAAGAGATATTCAAGGCGATGGAGGAGGGAGATCGTTTTTATGTATTGTACCCCATTCCTCAACATGAAAAAAAGAAGCTTGATGAAGAGCTGAAGGTCTTAAAAGAAAAAGGCTTCACCAGACTTTTAAACATAAATGACGAAACTATTTTAGAGCTTACTGATGATGATGTTAATACAAAGAAAATCAAACAAAAAGATTACAGGGTTCTTGTAGATAGATTAGTTCTAAGAGATGATGAAGCAACAATTACAAGAATTGCAGGATCACTTGAAACAGCTTTTCAAAATGGAAGCGGAAGATTATCCATTAAAAAAAGGAATGGAGAAGAATTTCCTTTCAGTGAACGATTTGAATTAGATGGAATCGAATTTACAGAGCCAACTCCACAAATGTTTTCATTCAATAATCCTTTTGGAGCATGTCCCAAATGTGAAGGCTTTGGTAAAGTATCAGGGATTGATGAAGATTTGGTTATTCCGGATCATGAGAAGACTATTAGAAATGGTGCTATCGCTCCTTTTACCACTCAGAAGTTTAGCACACATTTAAGGGACCTGATAAAAGTAGCATCACAGGAAAAATTTTCAATTGACACCCCGTATTCTGAGTTGTCTAAAGAAGTTAAAAGTATCATTTGGAAAGGAAAAGGTGACTATATCGGGATCTGGAAGTTTTTTGATATGGTCAAAGATCAGGCTTACAAGGTTCATATGCGTGTTCTGTATTCAAGATACAGAGGTTATAGCCGTTGCCCTGAATGTGAAGGCTATAGGGTAAGAAAAGATGCTCAATACGTAAAAGTTGGAGGGATGCATTCCGGAGAAGTGTCAGAGCTCACAATCGGTCATGCCAAAGATTATTTTGAAAGTTTGGAACTAACAGAATTTGAACAAGGTGTGGCAGGGCAAATCTTGTACGAGATCAGAAAAAGATTGAAATATCTTGATGAAGTAGGGCTAGACTACCTTACACTGGATAGGCTCGCAAATACACTTAGTGGAGGGGAATCACAAAGAATTAGTTTAGCAAATGCTCTAGGTAGCTCTTTGATAGGAAGTATGTACGTTTTGGACGAACCGACAATTGGTTTGCACCCCAGAGATAACGACCGGCTGATCAAAATTTTAGAATCACTCAGAGACATCGGAAACACAGTGCTAGTTGTAGAACACGATCCCGAAATGATGAAGGCTGCAGATAATGTAATTGATATCGGGCCGTTTGCTGGTGTACACGGAGGGGAGGTAGTTTTTGAAGGAGATTTCGAAAATTTACTAAAATCGGGTACGCTTACAGGCAAGTATTTGAGTGGAAGAAAAAAGATAGAAGTTCCAAAAAAACGCAGAAAAGGAAATGGCAGATCTATAAAACTGGAAGGAGCAAGCGAACATAATCTAAAAAATGTTGATGTAGAATTCCCCCTTGGAAAAATGGTTGTAGTAACCGGAGTATCAGGCTCAGGAAAATCTACGCTTGTTCATGATACAGTCTATGCCGGTATCCAAAAGCACATTGGATCCTACAACCAGAAAGTAGGCCGTTTTAAGGAGCTTTCAGGCATGGCAAGTGTGCATAACTTGGAAATGGTGGATCAAAGCCCAATCGGCCGCTCATCCAGATCCAATCCGGCAACCTATACCAAAGCTTTTGACGGGATTCGGGATGTATTTGCAAATACCAGACAGGCAAAAATAATGGGATACACTCCGGGGCACTTCTCATTTAACGTTCCGGGAGGAAGATGCGAAAACTGTCAAGGTGAAGGAGTTCAGAAAATTGAAATGCAGTTTATGGCAGATATTGAGCTTAAATGTGAAGTCTGCAATGGAGCTCGATTCAGAAAGGATGTACTAGCTGTAAAATATCGCGGAAAAAGTATCCATGATGTATTGATGATGCCGATTTCGGAAGCAATAGAGTTTTTTGTAGATGAAAAGATCATCATAAACAAGTTACAACCATTGGAGGATGTAGGACTTGGATACTTGAATCTGGGCCAAAGTGCCACCACTCTTTCCGGCGGTGAAGCTCAGCGTGTAAAACTGGCAAGATTCCTGACCAAACAAAGCAGTGAACACACGGTTTACTTTTTCGATGAACCTACAACCGGATTACATTTTGAAGATGTAGCAAAGTTGCTGGAAGCCTTCAATGAACTTGTAAATGCAGGCCATTCTGTAATTATTATTGAACATAATTTGGATGTTATTAAGTGTGCAGATTGGATTATTGATGTTGGCCCGGAAGGGGGGTTTGCTGGCGGACAAATTGTTGCAGAAGGCACCCCTGAAGACATTATAACAGTAAAAGAGAGTTATACAGGGCAATACCTGAAGGAATATTTGTAATTGAAGTTTATTAATAATTGGAACCAATAAATCTCTAGCGAGTTTATTGGTGTAAACAAAAAATTATTATGAACATGATTAAAACAATTACAAAAGCACTATCAATTATATTATTAACTATAGGACTTTCTTCACAAGGAAAGGCTCAATCAATGCCTGAGTTTGGAGTTAAAGGAGGATTGAATTATTCCACATTTAATGACACAGAAGATGTCGAATATAAGACCGGATTCCTGGTTGGAGCGTATGCTAATTTTAAGATTCCGTTGAGCCCTGTTTCTGTACAGCCCGAAATTCTCTTCGCTCAGTACGGAGCTAAAGCAGAAAATGCAGATTTTCAGTTTAATGTGAATTATGTTCAGATTCCGGTTCTGCTTAAATTCGGATTTGAAACTCCCGGAGCACAGCCTAATGTATACTTTGGGCCATATATGAGCTTTAATACCAAAGCAGAAGTAGCTAACAATGATGGCTCATTTAATTTGGAAGACGATGCAAAAGACAATGAGTTTGGTGTTATTGTTGGTGCAGGGATCGATGTATCAAAATTGAGATTAGGTTTAAGATACACTGCGGGTTTAACCAATGTAGCAGAAGATAATTTTAATGATTCGGCAAAAAATGGTGCTATAGCGTTAACTGTTGGTATCGCATTCTAAACAATAAATTCACTATTATGAAGCAGCTTCAGATTACAGAAGCTGCTTTTTTTATGCGATTTATTTTATGAGGAAATATCTACTTACTTTTTTATTGATAATTGTACCATTGCTCTTGTATGCCCAAGAGAACCGCTTCGGGATAAAATCTGGAGTTGCAGTTTCAAGCATGTCACAACAAGAAACAGAAATTGGGAATGTAACCATTGACTGGGGAGTAGTTACTTCCTATCAAACCGGAGTTTTTTATAATAGAAGGTTAAAAAACTCTTTGTTGTCTTTTCAGTTCGAATTGGACTACAAAAAACTAGGCACGGACTTTAGTGTAAATGATATTGATGGAAGAATAGATCCGTCGTCCAAAGCAAATTACGAGTTCGAGCATATTGGTTTTTCTATACTGCCTCGAATCGACCTTTTTCCGGATAAAAAAATAAATCCGAATTTCATGATTGGAGGGATCCTTGAGTTTAATAAAAGTTCGTCTGTAGTTTTTACTACAGATATTCCTGATCCGGACAGGTCTCTGGAAAATTTCTTTTTTGGTGGCGACGCTAAAGAACACACAGAAGACTATTTATTTGGCTTTGCCATGGCAGGAGGGATAGAATTTGCAACAGATCCTGTTATCATAACTCTTGAAGGCAGATACACCTCTTTATTTACCCCGGTATTTAATGAGGGTGTAGAAGAACTTCCTTTAAACGGACAAACTTATATTATTAAAATAATGGAAGACAGCAGGCACAATTATTTGAGTTTTCTAATTGGCTTCAACTTTTATTTTTGATTAGTTAGTACTGAAGGTGTAAACTCCATTAAATTCATCTAAGAGCTTCATGTTTGGCCGATTACTCTCACTAAATTGGAAAATTTTTGTTTCGAACCTCAACAAGTTTCAACTTTTGTTGCTGATCGGGTATATAATGTTTCTTGGCATCATGACAGTAAACCTTGTTGGGACGGCAATAGTTGTAATTCTGCTGGATACAGATCCATGGATGAAAACTCAAATTCCCTGGCTCACACCAGAGATCTATACTTTTCTTTTATTAGTTTTTGCGAACTCGTATTGGGTTATGCACTTTTCATTCACAAACCTGAGGCTTTTAAACATAGCTGAAAACCGAAAACTTTTAGGGTTTGGTTTTCCTTTGAAACGCCTTTCTCGCTATTTGATGATCATTGGCTTTTGTCATCCCGTGAATATCATTTATAATTTTACCTGGCTTGTATTTTTGATGATACAGGTTTCCCATTTTTATCAGGTACTGATTGGAGTTGCAGCTATTATATTTAACTATGTTCTAATCTATTCAATTAAACATCGTTTTATTAAGATAGTAGAAAGAAAGTTTATAGCAGTAGTTGTTGGGTTTTTGTTTTTGATTTTTGGACTTTTTCAGGCGGTATCACTTTTTGCAGAAAATTCTCAGGAAATATTTGTTCAAATTATACCCCGGGTAGAAACGCTGAATACATTTCTTTCATGGAACCCAGGAGGATTGCTGATTCAAGCTGTAAATGTAGAATACGGTTGGATAACGGCGTCTATTATTTTTGGATTTTTAGCTTTATTAATTGGTTTAATTCTTATTGACCATTTTCGAAAAACCTGTGAAGGGCTGATAAATCCAAGTATAAAAAAGGCTGAACAACAAACGAGCAAATTATGGTCTTTTCTCAGACGTGTAATGGGAATAAACGCAGGAAAGTATTATTACTATGTAATGATTCATCCATATAACAAACTCCAGTTGTTAACACTGGCTGTTGTTCCGGTTGTGTATGTTCCTCTTTTATTACAAGTTAAATACAGCGCGGCACAGACAATTTTGATTCCAACAATACTTGCAGGAATTCCAGTAGCGTTGCTGGCTATGGGAATGGCAAATATGTATGGATATGAGAATAGAGAGTTATTAATGCATTTGCAGTTTCCAATTAAATTGGAAAAACAGCTTAAAGAAAGGTTTTTAGGAGTGATTATCTTTCCCTTGTTAGTATTTTATTTAATTACGATTCTTGAATTATTGCTTATTCCTCAAATTGTTGGGGTGTATAAGATATTTGTTGCAAATACATTCTTTTTCCTTTGCTTTATGCTACTCTTTGTATGGAGCTCGTACTATCAATATCAAAAAGCCACATACTCTTCGTTCAGTTATAAACATCCGATAATACCTCAAAAAGTAACGTTTGTGATTTCATTTGTAATTTTTTCTATGGGTTATCTGATTTTTGTTCCGCTTGATAACTTAGAATGGTATAGAATTACTATTATGAGCGTGGTTATTGTAGTAATAGCAGTTTACCTTTGGAGGCACATGAATTTTCTGGTTAATCTGTTTAAAAAACAGATATTGACCCGGTTATGGACAGAATAATAAACTATAAAGCACAAATTAGACATGCTCCCAATTCACCTTGATCTCGGTTTTACTCAGATCTATTTTTACGAAGGAATTTACTTTTTGATCTCCATAATATTGGGTGTTTGGTGGGCAAAAGTACGTGTTGAAAAATATGGTGGGAAGACAGAAAAGTTTGAGGGACTCGTTGTCTGGTCTATAGTTGGGGCGTTAATAGGTGCTCGACTTTCACATTATGTTTTCTGGCAGTCAGATGTGTTTTTTGAAAATCCGGGAGTAATTTTTAGTCCAACAGGAGCTGGAAACAGCATAACAGGAGGTTTAGTAGGCGGAATGCTGGGAGGCTATTTCTATGTAAAAAGAAACAATATGAACTACTGGGAGTATTTTTCACTTCTCTCTCCGGGCGTGTTGTTAGGGCAGGCAGTAGGAAGAGTTGGATGCTTTTTAAACGGCGATGCCTATGGAACGGCTACGAGTTCTTTTCTTGGGGTTCAGTTTCCAAGATACGCAACTACCGTTCCGGACTTTGAAACAGAATATCGACTTTCGAGCCCGGCTTGGGAATCTACCGCGGGCCTTCCTGGTCAAACAGAAACGTTAAGTGCGCCGGTTCACCCAACTCAGCTGTATGAAATGTTTGGTGATGTGGTTCTGATTTTGATCATACTCTGGGTGTTCAAGAAGATCTGGGACACTGATAAAAAGTCCCCACTTATTTTCTTTATACATACCGGAGGCTATTCTTTGCTAAGATTTGGATTGGAGTATATCAGGGCAGATAAAGAAGGAATTACCATGTTCGGAATGAGCAATCTCCAGATAGCTTTGCTACTTTATGGCTTATTCACGATTGGTTATGCTACAAAATATTATCTCGATAAACGTTCAAAAACAGGTAGCGCATGAGTTTAGCCGTATCAATTAGAGGTCTTACAAAAAGCTACGATGATAATATCGTTCTTAAAGAATTAGATCTGAGTATCCCAAAAGGATCGATTTTTGGATTAATAGGTCCGAATGGCGCCGGAAAAAGTACGCTGATCGGGGTTCTTACAGGATTGCTTTCTTTTGATGAAGGCTATATCACCATTGATGAAATGAATTTTGTGGACGAAAACGAGGAGAAGATCAAAAAAGAAATCGCCTCTGTTCTTCAACCGCCATTGCTGTTTGAACAATTTACAAGTATTGAGTTCATTGAATATGTTTGCGAGATCTACGAAGTAGAAAAAAAGGGCCTAATTGAAAAAGCATATTCATTAATGGATTTTTTTGAGATTAAAGATTTTGCCAAAACTAAGATTCACAAACTATCTTCCGGGAGCCGCAAAAAACTCGCCTTTGTAACAGCGGTTTTAACCGAACCAAAAGTATTAATGTTGGATGAACCTTTTGAAGCCGTAGATGTAATTTCTATCGACAGAATGAAAACAATTCTTCGGAAACTGAAAGAAAAAGGGGTTACCATGATCATCACAAGTCATATACTTGAGGTGGTAGAGAGTTTGTGTGATGACATTGCAATTTTACATCAAGGAAGAATCATCGCTTATTTAGATTCTGTAAGTCGAAAAAGCCTCAAAGAACATTCAACTCTTCATGAAATCTTTTCGGAATATGTAAAGGTAGAAGAGAAAGATGATATTGTGGATTGGTTGTAGAATAGTTGTAAGATGTAAAATTTGAGACATAAGATTTAGGAACATGAATCAAGATCGACTTATAGCAGTGGCTATGTTCTCGTTTTCAGGAGGGTTGGTTTGGATTTTGTTTATAATTTTTCTTGGAGAAAGTCCTTTTAGTTGGTTTAATCTGACTGGACTTATTTCTTCAATAATTGCACCGGCAGCAATTACATATTTAATGTCACCAAGGATTTATAAGAAAGAACAAAGCAAAAGAACGAAGGTATTGGCATCATTTTATGGAGTGGGAATTACTTTTTTAAGTTTCCTTTTAGGTTCTGCAATATTCTTTGGTATCGATTTAGTTCAAGCAGAAAATCCTTTAACCTTTAAAATTATCCAGGATCAAGTAAGTCTGGTACTATTTGGGGTTTTATTTGCTACTATTTTTATGAGCCCGGGTTATTTATTAGGTGCAATAACTGGAGTTATGTACGTGAAGTATCTTAATAGGAAAGAAGCAGAAATTTAAATACAGATGGTCTGATTCCGCGGGCTCTGCGGCGGAACTCAACTCTCGAATCAGAAATTAATCATGCAAACACTTCAAGACAGTTTTTCTCAATTCTTTGAGCGGGCTCTAAACTCCGCACCGACCATTATCAGTGGAATAATTGTACTGATAATTTTTATAGGATTTGGTTTGCTTGCAAGCCGCGGGTTAAAGCGACTACTTGGTGCCAGGGCAACCTCTACTAAGAAACTTCGTCTTGTAATGAGGCTTACCCGCTGGGGTTTTTATCTTATCGGAGCAGTTATTGCACTACATATTATGGGGCTAACCAAGGCTGCATCGGGAGTGCTTGCTGCAGGTGGAGTGCTAACGGTAGTTTTAGGTTTTGCTTTCCGTGAGATCGGAGAAAACCTCCTTGCTGGTCTGTTTATGTCTTTCAGCCGTTCTTTTGATGTAGGGGATCTGATCGAAAGCAATGGGATTCAAGGAATAGTTAAACAGATCAATATCCGGGACGTGCATGTTCGCACCGGAGATGGAATTGATATTTTTATTCCGAGTGCCATTATTTTTAAGAACCCACTGAATAATTATACGCGAGATGGGCTTCGCCGATCCAGCTTCAATATTGGAATTGATTATGGTAACGAGCCAAATAAAGCGCTCGATTATTTAATGGATGCAGTCAAATCAACGGAGGGAGTTCTTGAAGACCCAAAGCCTGCTGTAATTATATCCAACTTTGCTGACAACTATATTCAAATAGAAGTACAGTTTTGGATCAATACCTTTTTAAAGAATAGTGATCTTCAGCAGATCAAAACAAAGGTGATGAACGCCTGCCATGCAACACTCAGAAAAAATGGTTTTACTTTCAGTTCGGAAGTAAGCACGGCGATAGAAATGTTGAACAAGGAAAGCTAAATTAGCAAACTCCTCACCTAAAAGGATTATTCCTGATTCGCAGACGTATCCGGATCACACAGACTTTTCCGTTTTAAATAGTAGGGAGAATTTTCTAAAAGCATTACTACTAACAGAACTAAGAATCTTAACGAAAAAAATGTTTTATTATAGGAAATCAAACCTTGGAGAATAAGATGAAAAAAGTAACAGGATTTATTTTAGCAGTACTCTTAACTACGTCTTTTTCTGTAGCACAAAACGCAGCGGATGGAAGCAAGCCGCAGGGAGAAAATTTAAAAGTACCTGATGGCTGGGAGTGGAGATTCGATAAAGCAGGCGCTGACGTAGAAGTAAGCTCCGATTCAGAGTCAGCGGATGTATTTTTTGTAAATATGACTCCGGGTTGGCACATAACTACTGGGCCTGCGGGTATCTACTATCATTCAGATAATAAAACAGAAGGTGACTTTACACTTGATTCAAAGATATATTTGTTTGATACAAAAGGTAGAAACAGGGAGGCTTTTGGCTTGTTTATAGGAGGTCAAAACCTTAAATCCGAGGATCAAAGCTATGTATATTTCCTTCTAAGAAATACGGGAGAGTTCTTAATAAAGAAAAGAACAGGTTCAGAAACTTCAACAATTCAAGGATGGGCAAAGGCAGAGAGTATGAACATGTTTACAGATGAGACAGAGTCATCGGCAGAGAATAACTTTCAAGTGAAAGTTTCAGGCAATACTATAAGCTTTTCATTGAACGGAAAAACGTTGAGCACCTTGGAAAAAGGGGACCTCAATACGAATGGGCATTTTGGCTTCAGAGTTAATCATAGTATAAATCTGCATATTTCAAGTTTAATACTTACTAAGTAAGCACAATTTTTTTAGGGGAAACGCGTACAACAAAAGGATTGAAGCACATCATTATTCAATGAGAAAAAGTACCCTTTTACTATTCCTGTTTCCGTTAATTGCATGTTCCTCATTTATTAATGAAAATGATGGCTATGAAGTTGCGCTTGATAAATGGGAAGAATCTAAATTTTCTCACTATGAATTCAGATATGGCTTGGCTTGTTTCTGTCCACAAACCAACCCTTCGCTAATAGTAGTATATGCAGATACTGTTTATCAGGTTTTAGATCCTGAAACCCGCGACTCACTAATGGTACAAACAGGAGAAAATATGTTTGAGTACGCAGGAGATGTATATAGAAGTTCTTATCGAACTATTGATGAACTTTTTGAAATAATAAAAGACGCTCGGGCCAGAGACGCATATAAATTGTATGTAGAATACGATGAATCAAAAGGCTTTCCCATATCAATTGACATTGACTATATAAAAAATGCCGTTGATGATGAAGTTTTTTACTCTGTATCTGAATATCAGGAGTACAGAGCAACGATATTTTAATTATATCCCTAATTCGCTTTTAATAGCATCAAGCTTAGCTTTTTCTGATGCAGTGATTTTTCCATCACAAGCGGCAATGGCTTCAAGTAAATTGTACGTTAGTTTTTTGCCGTCGTCAGAGAAACTTCTGTTGATATGATCTACAGCTTCTTCCGCCATTTTTTTAACATCATCGGTTCCCATGCCGGCTATTAGGCTAAGAGTTTTGTTATACGTTTCCATGTCATACTTCATATTCTCAAGAATACGTTTAACAGCTTCTTTTTCAGCATAGGAAATGCTTCCATCCGAACTTTCGATCCAGAAAATTAGGGTATCAATAGAAGTTTCATCATTAAGTGCGTAAGTGCTCATAGTATTTTTTTAGAATTCGTTTGATAATAACGTACAAATTTTTTCGAGAAGTTCCTTTTTCTCTTCAGAAATAGAATTCTTCGTGTTTGAATCTATATCAATTTGTGCAACAAATCTATCTTTTTTCATTATAGGGACAACAATTTCAGACTGTACATGTATGCTGCACGAAATATAATTGTCTTCTTCAGTCACATCCTGAGAGACAAAAGTTTTATGGCTTACTGCAACTTGCCCACATATACCTTTTCCAAATGGAATAGTTGTATGGTCGGTACTTTCGCCAACATAAGGTCCTAGCTTAAGCTGGTTTTCGACCTCAGGGTCAACTATATAAAAACCAACCCAATCGAAACCGGGCACATTATCTTGAAGATGTTCACAGATGCTAAACAATTTTTCATCAAGAGAAATGTCCTTTGAAAGAACTCTTTTTATGAGGGGCAATAAGGCCTCATTCAGTGATATTGATTCAGTTGTTGTCATATTTTTATTATAATAAAATGAAGATATAAGAATAAGCGTGATAATAAAGTTAAGCTTTGATAAAAGCATTGCTGAAATACTAAAAATTTGATAAAAAGGTGCGTATCTTTAGAGGAATATGGAAGAATTTTTTAAAGACATCATCCCTTTTTCAACTCAGGTAATGGGGGCAGGAGCACTGCTGGTAGCGAGTTTTACTTCGTTATTCTCTGTTGTGAACCCATTAACGGCAATGCCTGTTTTTTTATCTTTAACAGATGGAAATTCTGAAAAAGAAACAGCACGTACAGCTCGGAAGGCAAGTATTTATATGTTTTGTGTGCTCATTACTTTTTTGTTGATCGGTACATTCATTCTAAGCTTTTTCGGAATTTCCTTATCCGGGATAAGGATCGCAGGAGGTATCATCATTATGCGCGCAGGTTTTTACATGATGAACCCCGAAAAAACCGGACGAAAATTGTCAAAAGAAGATCAGGAAGCAGCTAAGGATAAGGAAGATATTAGTTTTAGTCCGCTGGCAATGCCGCTACTATCAGGCCCTGGAAGTATAGCCGTTGTAATTGGGTTTGGTTCTCAGGCAACAAGCATTGTCGACTATGTTGTTACGGGAGTAGCAGTATTGTTAACGGCATTTCTGGCATGGGCCATTTTAAGAGTGGCTCCTTGGTTAAATAAACTGATCGGCAAAACCGGAATGACGGTAATTACCCGCTTGATGGGGTTTATTGCATTGTCGATAGGTGTTCAGTTCATAATTAACGGGATAGCAAAATTCTTTGGCATTGGGTAATGAATTTTGAGCGACAAATAGCTTATAATTTTTGGGCTAATAAAAGAATTTTAGAAGCTATAGGTGCATCAAGTAAAACAATGAAGGACGAAGAACTGTTAACGCATTTCGGGCATATTCTTCATGCAC
>TARA_R100000789_G_scaffold71989_3_pt1 | contig 20201 bp, 15 predicted proteins | sample TARA_R100000789 | Tara Oceans TARA_R100000789 (sample SAMEA2623403) | marine metagenome | biome: marine biome (ENVO:00000447); feature: mesopelagic zone (ENVO:00000213); material: "saline water (ENVO:00002010), including plankton (ENVO:xxxxxxxx)" | depth 450 m
TCCTGCGTTTGCCTTTACTGACAGAGGACATCCTGCGCGCCCTCACCCTGTCCGGACCAGAGGTGACGTTAACCCTGCAACCGGGCGACGAGGCACTGGCGCTTGCCTACACCGCCCTGATGCACATTCATATCGAACGTGCGGTAGTCGACCGGCCCGAAGGTGCCCCGCCCCGCCTCACGCTATGTGCCGATCTTGACAGCCCGACCCGTACCCGCCTGCCCGCGCGCATCGACGCCCCGGCGGACCTGATCGAACATCTGAGCGGATTGGCTGCTAAAACGCTTGTTGCCCCATCAGTCGCGTCCCGCAATGCGGGCGCGGGGGCTGGAAATATCGACAACGACTGACGCAAACGCACCAACCTGATGCTTGACCGGACATCGACCCCGTAGCAGGCTTTGATTTCGGCGCAGGATGAAGCGTTCTATTTCAAACATCTGGATGATCCAATGAAGATACTTTTCGCAGGACTACTGGCGGTTATCGCCACCAGCCTCGCAATGGCCCAAGAATTTACCGGCACTTACCGACTGCAAACCATGTTTCAGGCACCAGAAAACAAGTGTTTTGAAGGCAATCGCTTTTCACCTGAGTCCACGCTGGGCGGTGGGGCTTTCATGGACACCTGCCAGAATGTCACTGGCCAGCTTTGGAAGATCGAGGCGCAGGGCGGCGGTTGGTTTCGGCTGAAGACCCTGTTTCAAGGGGACGGCAAGTGCCTAGAGGGCAACCGCTTCAGCCCCGACGCGACGCTAGGAGGCGCGGCCTATATGGACAATTGCCAGAACGTCTCTGGCCAGTTCTGGGCGCTCCAACCGCAAGGAGATGGCTGGTACAGGCTGAAAACCCAGTTCCAGGGAGAAGGCAAATGCCTGGAAGGCAACCGCTTTAGCCCAGACTCGACGCTGGGCGGTGCGGCCTACATGGATAATTGCCAGAATGTCTCTGGCCAGCTTTGGAAATTGGTCCAGACTGATGTGACAGATGCCGCGCCGTCCGATGTGGCCCCAAATGCAGGGTCCGGCGGCGGCACCAGCGACAACGGGTGAAATGGGCCGGGGCCTCTTGCCCCGCCTGACAGAGCATGGTTCTCTCCGGCAAAAACCGGAGAGCCGCCATGCCGCACCCCCTGCTGAATTCCGATGACATCGCCACTTACCAGCGCGACGGCGTGGTGGTGGTGCGTGGACTTTTTGCCGACCATATCGAGGCCCTGCGCGACGGCGTCACCCGCAACATGGACACCCCCGGCCCCTACGCCGCCGAAAACCTGAAGGCGGGCGAAGGCGGGCGCTTTTTCGACGACTATTGCAACTGGCAGCGCATCCCGGAATTCGAGCATGTCATCCGCAGCAGTCCCGCCGCCGAGGTGGCCGCCGACCTGATGCAATCCGACAGCGCGCAATTGTTCCACGATCATGTTCTGGTCAAGGAACCCGGCACATCGAAACCCACGCCCTGGCATCAAGATGGCCCCTACTACTTTGTCGAAGGCCGCCAGACCGTCAGTTTCTGGAGCCCGCTGGACCCGGTAACACAGGCCACCCTGCGCTGCGTTGCAGGCTCACATCTCTGGGACAAACCCGTGCTACCGACCCGCTGGCTGTCCGAAGAAAACTTCTACCCCGACGACAGTACCTACATGCCGGTGCCCGACCCGGACGCGCAGGGGATGGATGTGCGCGAATGGGCGCTGGAGCCGGGCGATGCCGTGGCGTTCAACTTTGGCATCCTGCACGGCGCACGCGGCAACAACAGCGACACGCGCCGCCGTGCCTTTTCGCTGCGGATGGTGGGCGATGATGCGCGCTACACGACCCGTCCGGGGCCGACCTCACCGCCGTTTCCCGGCCATGACATGAAACAGGGTCAGCGCCTGCGCGAAGACTGGTTTCCAGTGCTGTTTCGCCGCTAGGCTATCGGGCGAACGGATCTTCGGGATAGCCGACACCCATCAGGCTCAGACCGTGCGGAGGGCAGACCGGCCCACAGGCGGACCTTTCGCGCGCCTCCAGCGCGGTTCGCATACGATCGGGTTCCCACGCGCCCGAACCGACCCGCTCCAACGTGCCGACGATTGAGCGCACCTGATTGTGCAAAAAAGACCGCGCCCGCAGGCGAAAATGGATTTCCGGACCTCCCAGCCCGTCGACCCGTTCTATCGTGATCTCATCCAGAGTCTTCACTGGTGATTTGGACTGACACATCACCGACCGGAAGGTGGTAAAGTCATGCAATCCGATTAGATGGGCCGCACCTGCACGCATCGCATCCGCGTCCAGTGGATGGTTCACACGCCAGACTTGCCCGGACTCCAGCGTCGCGGGCGCGCGGCGCATCAAGAGGCGAAACAGATAGCGACGCTCCACCGCCGAAAACCGCGCGTGCCAGTCATCGTCAACCCGCGCCGCCTGCCGGATCGCCACCGGCAAAGGTTTCAGGTGATGGTTCAATGCCTCCGACAGCCGGAACGGGTCCCATTCCTTGGCCATGTCACATTGTGCCACCTGCCCGCGCGCATGGACGCCCGCATCCGTCCGCCCAGCCGCCGCGATGGTATGATCGCGCGGCTCTAGCCGGGCCAGCGCGGCCTCTATGGCGCCCTGAACCGACGGCTGGTCCGCCTGCCGCTGCCAACCCGCAAACGGGCGGCCATCATATTCCACAAGTAAAGCATATCTGGGCATGACCCGCGTCCTAGCGCCCCGCCCGCCATAGGGCAATCCCGGCGAGGGTCCGCGCGCGTGGCGGGTGGGGTGCGATGGGCGTCCCGCGCGTGGGCACAACATCGGCCACATTCCCCGCACCCGCCTCTGGCCCCGCGCGCAACCAGTGACTAAGTTGCCAGCGAACCACAGGACAAGGCCCGCCCCTCATGGTCATTGGCACCATCGCCGACACACTCACCCGCAGCGTCGAAAATGTCACCGGCACCCTGTCGGAGACGTTCTTTGAACCCACCTTGCGGCTGGGCGTGACGGGCCTGTCGCGGGCGGGCAAGACCGTCTTTATCACCTCATTGGTCGCTAATCTGATGGATCGCGCCCGGATGCCGCAACTGGTGGCCGAAAGCGAAAGCCGCATCCTGTCGGCCTTTTTGCAACCGCAGCCGGACGACACCCTGCCCCGCTTTGACTATGAAACCCATCTGGCTGCACTGACGGCGCGTGCGCCGCATTGGCCGGACAGCACCCGCGCCGTGTCTGAACTGCGGCTATCGCTAAAGATCCGTCCCTCTGGCCTGCTGTCCGGCCTGCAGGGGCCGCGCACACTGCATCTGGATATCGTCGACTACCCCGGTGAATGGCTGTTGGACCTGTCGTTGCTGGACAAATCCTATGCCGATTGGTCGCGCGACATGCTGGACCGGCTGGCGCTGCGCCCCGGTGGGCCAGAGACCCGCACCCTGCTGGAAAGCGAAGACAGCACGCAAGATCTTGATGAAACCCGCGCGCGCCTGTTGTCCGACGCCTATACCGCCGCGCTACACACCGCGCGCAACGCGGGATTTTCCGACTGTTCGCCGGGGAGGTTTCTGCTGCCCGGAGAGCTTGAAGGTTCTCCCGTCCTGACCTTTGCCCCGTTGCCGCCGGTTGACAGCACCCCGCGCCGGTCGCTCTACCGCGAGTTCGAGCGCCGTTTCGACAGCTACAAGGCGCGCGTCGTCAAACCATTTTTTCGCGATCATTTCAGCCGGATCGACCGTCAGATTGTGCTGGTCGATGCCCTAGGCGCGATCCATGCCGGCCCCCGCGCCATGGAGGATCTGCGCCGCACGTTGGCCGAGATCCTGACCGCCTTCCGGCCCGGCACCAACGCTTTTCTGACCAATCTATTCATGGGCAAACGGGTCGAAAAAATTCTGTTCGCAGCGACCAAGGCTGACCACCTGCACCACCTCCAGCACGGCAGACTGACCGCGATCATGGAGGCCCTGACCCGCGAGGCGCGCGACCGCGCGCGGTTTGCCGGCGCGGAGACGCAGGCAATGTCACTGGCTGCGCTGCGGGCGACCACGGAACAGGTGATCCAGCATCAGGGCAGCGATCTGCCCTGTGTGCGCGGAACTCTGTTGGAAACCGGCAAGCAGGCCGCATTCTATCCCGGAGCCCTGCCCGAAGATCCTTCGCATCTGTTGGGAACTGCGCGCGAGGGGGCGGAGAACTGGCTTGATCAGGACTATTCGGTGATGAACTTTGCCCCCGCGCCACTGGTGCTGAAACCGGGCGAAGGGCCGCCGCACATCCGGCTGGACCGTGCTGCGCAATTTCTGATCGGGGACAAGCTGTGAACAGACGTGAGATCACCCTGCGCCCCGCTCAACCCGGCGATGCGGGCAAGCTTGGCGCGATGATCACCGAAGCGGTCGAGGCCCACGCGTGGAAACCGCGCCTGCATTCGGCGGCACAGGACATCGCACACACCGGCAAGATGATTGATCGCGGCTGGGTCACTGTCGCCGAACTGGGATCCGCCGTGGCCGCGTTTATCGCCCGCGACGGCAACGAGGTCGATGCTCTGTTTGTGGCCTCCTGGGCGCAGGGTCAGGGGCTCGGCACGGCGCTGCTAGAGGATGCCAAGACGCACACCGACAGACTGGAGCTGTGGACCTTTCAGGAAAACACCGGGGCGCAGCGGTTCTACTTGCGACAGGGATTTGACGAGGTGGCCCGCACCGACGGCGACAAGAACGAAGAAGGCCTGCCAGACATCCGCTACCTGTGGCAACGCCCCACCGCCCCCCTTCCGGAGCAATCGACATGAGCCAGCCCCCCAAAGGTCCAATCCTGATCGACCTCGAAGACGACAGCGGCGACGCCCCCAGCCCTGCCGCCGCTCCGCCTGTACCTGAACCGCATCTGCCACCGCCCGAAGGGGCCGCAATGACCACCGTGGCCGCGCTGGCCACGCGACAGCCTTCGGTCCTGGCGCGCTGGTTTTGGCGCTTGCTTGTGGCTCTTGTCGGCACGCTTGTGTCGATTGCGGCGTGGACATTCGCCACGGATTTGATTGCCTCATCTCCGGTGCTGGGCTGGATTGTTACCGGGCTGTTTGGTGCCTTTGCGCTGGTCTGCCTGATGATCGTCATCAAGGAAATCGCGGCGTTCTCGCGCTTGGCGCGGATCGACACCCTGCATCATGCTGCTGAAACCGTGCTTGCCGAAGAAGATCTGGGGGCGGCGCGCAAGCTGACAGACGATCTGGTGACGCTTTACAAGGGGCGCGAGGACACCCGGTGGGGACGTGACAAGCTGGCCGCGCAACGCGACGAGATTTTCGATGCCAAAGGCCTGATAGCCCATGCCGAAACCGCCTTGCTGGCCCCGCTGGACACCGCCGCCCGGCGCGAAGTCGAGGCGGCCGCGCGACAGGTGGCGACCGTGACGGCGCTGGTCCCACTGGCGCTGGCGGATGTGGTGGCGGCGCTGACCGCCAACCTGCGGATGATCCGGCGCATCGCCGAGATCTATGGCGGGCGCTCTGGCACGCTGGGCAGTTGGCGGCTGACGCGGGCGGTGATGTCCCACCTTGTCGCCACCGGCGCCGTGGCAATTGGCGACGACATGCTGGAGCCGATCCTTGGCGGCGGCTTGTTGGGCAAGTTGTCGCGCCGCTTTGGCGAGGGAATGGTCAACGGCGCGCTGACCGCGCGGGTGGGCGTGGCCGCGATGGAGGTGTGCCGCCCGCTGCCTTTTGGCGCGGGAAAGCGGCCCTCAGTCCGGTCCATCATCCGATCCAGCCTGTCGGGGCTGGTGATGCAGGACAAACGCTGAAGGGCCACCGGACTCGCCCAGACGCAAATGAACCGAAGTCCCGGGTCGCGCCCGGGACGCGGTGCGCCTGATGTACTTCCAGTCAAACATGGGCGCTGTCGGGCGGGTCCGGCATTCCGGACCTGTCCAGTCTGAACGACACCCCCTAGACTGCCCCTTCGATTGAATCAGAGCGCGTGGGTTTTATGGAAGCCATCTTTGTCCTCTTGGGCCTTGTGGTCCTTGCCTTGCCCATCGCCGTGGTCGTTTTGATCATCGGGCATTTACGTCTTCGCCGTCAGGTCAGGGATCTCAGCCAGACCGTCACCGATCTGCAATCTTTGGCCCGCTTGCCTTCTCCGAAGATCCCGCCGACCGGGCGCGCTGCCAATGCGCTGTCCGCGCCGTTGTCGCCAGCGCCTAGTTTGGACGCGCCCGCCCCGCCCCCATCCACTCCGTCCCTGCCCGCCCCTTTGGCAGAGGCCGCTGGCGCGCCACCCAAGGCGCAGGCCACCTCCACCGCGGGTCCGCCGCGCCGCACCGGACCATCCACTCTTGAATCCCTTGGCGTCTGGCTCCGGGACAACTGGTTTTATGGCGTCGCTGCCGTCTCATTGGCGCTGGCGGGGATTTTCCTCGTCCAATACGGGATCGAGACCGGGCTCCTGACTCCGACGATGCGGGTGATTGCCGCGCTGGTCTTTGGCGCGGCGCTGATTGCGGCCGGCGAAACCATCCGCCGCCGGTTTGGTGACGACGTTGCCAGTGCCACGGCCTACTTACCCTCTGTCCTGTCTGGCGCGGGCCTTGTGTCGTTGATAGGCGGCGTTCTGGCCGCACGACTGCTGTATGACCTTGTGGCCCCCGGACCGGCGCTGGGCGCGCTGTTTGCCATCGCCCTGTTCGGCTTGTTGTTGGGCTGGCGTCACGGTCCGCTATTGGCCGCCGTCGGATTGACGGGCGGCATGGCTGCGCCGTTTCTGGTTGGCGGACACAGCGAAAACCCCGAATGGCTGTTGTTGTATTTTGGTCTGCTGACCGCGCTGGGACTGGGCATCGATACACTGCGCCGCTGGGCCTGGGTCAGTGCCCTGTCCGTCGTGCTGGGCTTTGCGGCTGGTCTGCTTTTACAGGTCTCCGCGACAGGGGACGAAGCGCTGATGGCCGCTTTTGCGGTCTACGCGGTGGGCCTTGTGATATTGGCGCTGCTGATCCCGTCACGGGCGCTAGCGCCCGATCACGCCGGTCCCGGTATTGCGGAAACCGTCGTCGCCACCACCGAAACCCTGCGCAGACCGATCTTTCCAGTGATCCTGTCAGGTGCGCTGCTGGTCGCCTGTTGCGCGGCATTGACCTACGCCGGACTGTACAGCGCGGTGACATGGCAGTTGTCGGTCGGCCTTAGCGCGGGCCTAGCGGGCCTGTTGACCCTTTGGTCGCGCGGCGCGCCCGCCTTGCAGGATCAGGCGGCCTTGCCCGCGCTGACCCTGCTGGCGCTGATCGCCGTGCCGGAGCTGAACATAGAGGCGCGGACCGCGCTGGAGGCCAGACTGACCGCGCAGGCCGACCTGACAGAACAGCGCCTGCCGCTGGATCTGAGCCTGATGTTGCTGGTCGCGATGCTTGTCGGTCTGGCAAGCGCATGGCGCAGCTTGAAACCCGGGCAATACCCCGCGGTCTGGGCCGCTGCGGCAGCGTTGATCGCGCCACTGGCCGGTCTGGCGCTGGACTTTGTCTGGGACGCGCGCACCCTGTTGGGCGCCTGGCCCTGGGCGTTGCACGCACTAGCGCTGGCGGCGCTGATGGTGGCACAAGCAGCACGCTTTGCCCGCGTCGATGGTGCGGTCAGGCTGCGCACCGCACTGTTCACCGTCTCGGCGCTGGCCTGTCTTGCCTTTGCACTGACGGTGCTGCTGACCGAGGCCGCACTGACGTTGGCTCTGGCGGCGGTGGTGGTCAGTGCCGCGGCACTGGATCGCCGGTTCGACCTGCCGCAAATGACCGGCTTTATCGCCGCCGGCATCGTGGCGCTGGGCTACCGTCTGGTCATCGATCCCGGCCTTGATTGGGCAATCGGCGCGCCGGTGTTGGAAATGCTGGCGGCTTATGGCGGCACACTAGCGGCGCTGCTTGCGGCACTCTGGCTGTGTATGCTGCGCCCACGCCCAAGCGCCCGGGTCTTTCTGGAAAGCGCGGCCTGGTCGGTGGCCGGCATGACCCTCTGTCTCGTCCTTTATCATGTCATTGAGGCCCAAGTCGGCCACGATAGTCAGGATGCGCACTGGTTCCTTGGCCTGTACGGCACAATCTGGATCGGCACTGCTCTGGCACAGTTGGAAAGGCTGATGCTGGGTGGTCCGATGCGCTGGCTGCGAATCGCACTGGCGGTTCTCTTCGGGCTGGTCGCGGCGGGCAGCCTGCTGACGGGGGGCAGCCTGGGCAATCCGCTGTTCGAAGAACAGGCTGTGCATGGAGTGATCGGCCTGAACACGTTGCTTCCCGCCTACCTTCTTCCCGCCCTGACCCTGATATTCGGCGCATGGCGGTTGTCGCATCTGCCACGCTGGTTGCGCATCGGGATTGGTGTGCCGGGCGCGGCGCTTGCTCTACTGTGGACGGGTCTGACAATCCGTCATGCGTGGCAAGGTGGGTTGGACATGCACATGATCCACGGCATCAGTGACGGCGAACTGTACAGCTATACCGTTGCCCTGCTGTTGGCCGGGGCGGGGCTGTTTTATCAGGCGCTTGCGCGGCGGTCCGATGCATTGCGCCGTGCGGGTGTGGCGGTGATTGCGCTGGCGGTGGCCAAGGTGTTCCTGATCGACATTTCCGGGCTGGCGGGGCTGGTGCGGGTGTTTTCCTTCTTGCTGCTGGGCCTGTCGTTGGCCGGGTTGGCGTGGTTCAACCGCTGGGTTCAGACCCGCGCCACCCCCGACCCTAATCCATAGGGTTGCGAGTCGCTCGCGCTTGACCCGCGTCCGGACTCGCGCGAAACGGCGCGCGACAGCCCCGGAGGACCAAGCGGATGCAGCTGCCTGAACACGGCCACACCGAACGCGAAATTGCCGACCGTCTGGCCAACCCGCCCGGAAAGGGCGATCTGGGCGACGCGGTTTATGGCGCAATCGACGGCGCGGTGACGACCTTTGCCATTGTGGCCGGGGTGGCGGGCGCGGGTCTGTCGCCCTTCATCATCGTGGCGCTGGGGCTGGCCAACGTGCTGGCCGACGGGTTTTCCATGGCCGCAGGCAACTACTCTGCCACCAAGGCAGAGCGCGACAATAAACTGCGCCTGCGCAGTATCGAGGAACGGCACATCCGCCTGCACCCGGACGGCGAAAAGCGCGAGTTGCGGGCAATCCTTGAACAAAAAGGCCTGTCCGGAGCAACGCTGGACGAAGCGGTTGAACAGGTTTCACGGAACCATGAAATCTGGATCGACACGATGCTGGAGGGGGAATACGGCATCGGGTCCGTCGATCCGCACCCGATGCGGGCTGCGCTGGTGACGTTCGCGGCCTTTCTGCTGGCCGGGTTTGTGCCGCTGCTGCCATTCCTGATCGGAATGACCCAAGGCTTTGCCGTGGCGACCGTCCTGACGCTGATCACCTTCTTCGCCATCGGATCGCTCAAAAGCGTCTGGTCACTTGCCCGCTGGTGGAGGTCAGGATTGGAAACGCTGGCCATTGGCGGAGTGGCGGCAGGGATTGCGTATTATGTCGGCTCATTGTTCGGGTGATCGGATGATCGGGGTTCATGCGCCAATGATCCCAAAGGCGGCAAGAGATCGCCGCAAACCAGCCGGGTCAAGATGCGCTGGACCGGGCGAACCGTCGACAGCGGGTACAGCGCGCGATCCCGCAAGACCGGCAACCATCGGCTATTGCCCTGATATTGCGGCGTAAAAAGGCGGCTCATCATCTGATAGCCGCGCACATGCCAACGCCGCGCCTGCGCGTACCAACCCAGTGCCAGCGCCACGTCGCCGCGGGCAATGTCCAGCGCCCGTGCCAGTGCCCAAGCATCCAGCAACGCCATGTTCGCGCCCTGCCCCAGCTGCGGACTGGCGCGGTGCGCGGCATCGCCAATATAGACCAGCCCTTCCTCAAACGGGCGGCGCAGCGTCCCGTGGGTATAGCGTGCCATGGTCATCTGATCGGCGTCAGTGATCTGTTCCACAAAGGGCGCAAAAGCGGGCCAATGGCTCACGGCCTCTGCCTGCCATGCGCTCAGCCCGCCAGAGCGCCAGTCGTCATACGCGTCCGCCGGCAACGACCAGAAAATCGACGCGCGAAATCCGGTTTGGCCGGGGATGCGCCCAACCGGCAACACGCCCAGCATCCGGTCCGCGCGGCGATAAGCCTGTCGCAGCTCATTGCGCGGCAGCTCGGTGTCCTCTGGCCAGTCCACCGTTGCCCAAAGAGCGCCATACCCCAAGGGGCGCGCGCGCATCGGTGACAGTAGAGAGCCGGTGCCCGTAGCATCGACAATCAGGTCGAATGGGCCTTCGCGCCCGTCCTCGAACAGCAGTGTTGCCCCGTCGCGCCCGGTGACCCGGCGACCAGATTCGATCTGGACACCAGTTGCCTGTGCCGCCTCATGCAACGCCTGAAACAGCGCGGCACGGTGTATCGCAAGGCCAAAACGCGGATCGCCGGGCGCGTCATAGGCCACATCCAGAACCGGCCGTCCGGTGCGCACCTCATGGCCAAACATCCGGTGAATACGAGTGCCCCAACCCATCGCAGCAGGCAGCGCGCCCAAATTGTCGAGCACCTCCAGCCCAACAGGTTGCACGACCAGCCCGGATCCCACCGGGGCGGGCGCGTCGAACTGATCAAAGACGGTGACGCTGTGGCCCGACTGGCGCAGAGCCGTGGCCGCTGCCAAGCCGCCCATTCCGGCCCCGGCAATCGCTATATCCATGACGGACCTCCCCTTCCTCCGCGAGCAGGGAAACCGTCTTGACCGGTGGGGCGCAAGCGACGCAGCGACGCAGGCGGTGCGACCGATCCGCGCCACCCGCAAAATCACCCGTCAAAAAGCAACACCCCCGACGCCGGGCAGAACCGGCCTCGGAGGCGGTAAGGCCGACCGGCGGGCTTAGTCTACGGGTGCACCTCCGGGCGCGACGGGGGCTGCGCCGCCATCTGGCGTGACGTCCTGCAAAGGGGCGTCGGGCGCAACAGTCATTGGCACCGGAGCGCCGTCGGGATCGACGCCAACTGGCGTTTCAACCGGATCAGTCGTCGCCGCAGGGCCAAGCGACAGAATGGCCACGATGGCGATGGCAATCGCCAAAACAACGACAAGGCCAAGCGCCGAACCCGGCGACCGCCGGGTGCTGGCTAACTGCGGGTCGGTCAATTCGTCTGGGGTATAACGCGCCTCATGCTGGCGCAGGTACGGGTCCTGAGAAGTCATCTGGCGTTCCTTTCCTCCAAAAGGCGTCGGTCTGTCCGGCGCATGAGGATAAGGTGGCGCTTTGACGCGCTGGATAAAGCCCCGCTGGGCGCGCGCGGGGGCCGTCGGTGATGGCTTGCCGAATTGGGGTTGACCACTCGGCGGGTTCCGGCAGATGGGGTGGTCGTGCGCAGCACCACCGGCTTTGATCCGCCGGGCGCGCCTATAACGGCGGCAGGTTCCCGCCCGTTACCGCATTCTCTGGACGCCCGCGTCGTCCGGTCCTATAAGGCGCGCAAGATGTGTTTTTTGGCGATCATCCTCCGAATTACATGCCCGGCGCTCTGACAGTACGAGCCGCCGGGACAAGGCGTATGAGATTCCGCGCCGCCCCCTCATCCTGACCGACACGACCGACCCAAAGGACGCCCGAGATGTGCGCCGACACGCCAGACACGACCCTACCCGACTACAAACAAACCCTCGCCCTGCCGAAAACCGATTTCCCGATGCGCGCGGGCCTGCCCAAGCGTGAGCCCGGCTGGCTGGACCGCTGGGCCAAGCTGGGGGTTTATGACCGCCTGCGCGAAAAAGAGGGCCGCACGCCCTTTATCCTGCACGACGGCCCGCCCTACGCCAACGGCAACCTGCACATCGGCCATGCGCTGAACAAAGTGCTCAAGGACTTCATCGTGCGCTCTCAGCAGATGATGGGCCGCGACGCGCGCTATGTCCCCGGCTGGGACTGTCACGGCCTGCCGATCGAATGGAAGATCGAACAGCAATACCGCGAAAAAGGTAAGAACAAGGACGATATCGACGTCGTCGATTTCCGTCAGGAGTGCCGCAAGTTCGCCGAGGGCTGGATCGACATCCAGCGGGCCGAATTCCAGCGCCTTGGGGTGACCGGCAACTGGGCCGATCCCTATCTGACGATGAATTTTCACGCCGAACGGGTGATCGCCGAGGAATTTCAAAAGTTCCTGATGAACGGTACATTGTATCAGGGGTCAAAACCCGTGATGTGGTCGCCGGTTGAAAAGACGGCTTTGGCCGAGGCAGAGGTCGAGTATCACGACCACAAGAGCCACACGATCTGGGTGATGTTTAACGTCGCGTCCGCTGCGGATTTCCCGAACACCGGCGCTTGCATGAACACGGACCTGTTGTCGGCCAAAGTCGTCATCTGGACCACCACGCCTTGGACCATCCCCTCGAACAAAGCCGTCGCCTATAATCCGGGCATCTCCTACGGCCTCTATGAGGTCACCGGCACGCCAGATGAATGCTGGGCGACCGTCGGCGATACATACCTGCTGGCCGACAAGCTGGCCGAGGAGGTTCTGACCAAGGCGCGACTAGAGGACGGACAATGGACCCGCGTTCGCGACGTGTCCGGCGATGAACTGGCCAACCTGACGCTCGCCCACCCACTGCGCGGCATCAATGGGGCGGACGGCTTTTGGGACTATGACGTGCCAATGATCGACGGCGACCATGTCACCGACGACGCTGGCACCGGCTTTGTCCATACCGCACCCAGCCATGGTCAGGACGACTATGAATGCTTTGTCGCGCGCAACTGGATCGACCGGATGACGCATAACGTCGGCGAGGAATCCGAATTCCTGCCGCATGTGCCGTTGTTCGCCGGGCTGCAGGTCTTTGACCGCAAGGGCAAAGAGGGCAAGGCAAACAGTGCCGTCATCGACAAGCTGGTCGAGACGGGCGGGTTGCTGGCGCGTGGGCGCGTGACCCACAGTTATCCGCACAGTTGGCGGTCAAAGGCACCGGTCATCTATCGCAACACACCGCAGTGGTTCGCCGCCATCGACCGAGAGGTCGGCGACGGACAGGACACCTATGGCAAGACCATCCGCGAACGGGCGCTGACCAGCATCGACCAACTGGTGAAATGGACGCCGCAGACCGGGCGCAACCGGCTGTATTCCATGATCGAGGCGCGGCCCGATTGGGTTCTGTCGCGCCAGCGCGCATGGGGTGTGCCGCTGACCTGCTTTGTCAAAAAGGGCTTGCTGCCAACTGATCCGGATTTCCTGCTGCGCGATGAGGCGGTGAATGCCCGCATCAACGAGGCGTTCGAGACCGAAGGGGCCGATGCCTGGTACAAACCTGGCGCTAAGGCGCGCTTCCTTGGCAACGAATATGACCCCGAGGAGTGGGAACAGGTGTTCGACATCCTCGACGTCTGGTTCGACTCTGGCTCCACCCATGCCTTTGTGCTGCGCGACCGCCCGGATGGGGCAGAGGACGGCATTGCCGATCTTTACCTCGAAGGCACCGACCAGCACCGCGGATGGTTCCATTCGTCGATGTTGCAGGCCTGCGGCACCAAGGGGCGCGCGCCCTATCGCGGCGTGCTGACCCACGGGTTCACGCTGGATTCCAAGGGTAACAAGATGTCCAAATCTCTGGGCAACACGGTCGCGCCCGAAGACGTGACCAAGCAGTACGGTGCCGATATCCTGCGTCTCTGGGTGGCACAGGCCGACTACACCGCCGACCTGCGCATCGGCCCGGAGATCCTGAAAGGCACCGCCGACGGCTATCGCCGGATGCGCAACACGCTGCGCTATATGCTGGGCGCCGTCGCGCACTTCACCGAGGATCAGCGCGTCGACGCCGCCGAGATGCCGGAACTGGAACGCTATATCCTGCACCGTTTGGCGGAACTGGATCATGTGGTCCGCGAAGGCTATGCCGCCTATGATTTCCAAGGCGTCTATCAGCAGTTGTTCAACTTCTGCACGTTGGAGCTGTCAGCCTTCTACTTCGACATCCGCAAGGATGCGCTGTACTGCGACGGTGACACCGCGCGCCGTCGCGCCACGCGTACTGTCATGGACCTGCTGTTCCACCGCCTGACGACATGGCTGGCCCCAATCCTTGTATTCACGATGGAAGAGGTCTGGCTGGAACGGTTCCCGGGCGACGACAGTTCGATCCACCTGCAGGACATCCCGGACACGCCCAAGGAGTGGCTGGATGAACCGCTGTCCGCCAAGTGGCAGATGGTGCGCCGCGCCCGCCGTGCCGTGACCGCCGCGTTGGAGGTGCAGCGCACCGACAAGGTGATCGGCGCCTCGCTGGAGGCCGCGCCGGTGGTGCATGTCCGTGAGGCAGACTTGTTGACCGCGCTGAAATCGGTTGCGTTTGAGGACGTCTGCATCACCTCGGACATTGTTCTGTCAGGGGATCCTGCACCGTCCGAGGCGTTCCGCCTGCCAGAGGTCGATGGCGTCACGGTCGTGTTTGAAAAAGCCGATGGTGAGAAATGCCAGCGGTGCTGGAAGATCCTGCCTGACGTGGGCACACATTCCCATCCAGCCACCTGCAAGCGTTGCAATGACGCATTGGGGTAACAATGCCGGGGCCGGTCGTGATTGACCTGCCCCGGTCTACCCCGATGGGGTTACGGCAAGGCTGAAACAAGCTCTTGCATGTCAGCGTAAAGATCGGCAGCGGTTTCCGCCGTGGTGGTTATGGCGTCTTCATCGGCATCGTCACTAGTGGCCGCTTCTTCGATCAACGACAGGATCAGAGACTCTGCATCAGCGCCGCCCGCAGCATCCATTCCCCCGCCCTTGCCCCCACCGGGAGGGGGGCCGCCTGCGCCCGCGGCACCGCCCGGCCCACCCGGGCCCCCGGGTCCACCGGCCCCACCTCCAGGCGGGGGCCCCGAAGGCGGTCCAGTGCGCCCGATTTCGGCCACTGCATCCTGTTCGCCCGCTGGCTGCGTGGTCTGCATTCCGTTGCTCGACAACATGCTGGGCAACATTGCAGCAGAAATCGACATATTCATGGCTTCTCCTTTTTCTGGGACCGCGCGTGTTTGTTATCCGGTCCTGCGATCAGGATATGGGTCGCCAAGATTGCCCAAATGTTGAAAAGACTGCCGCGAAACGCACTTTGCAGGTGCAGAATAATCGGCATTTGATCGGCCTGGTTCGCCGTTTCATTGCCTAACAGCGCCAATCCGGGGTAACGTAGCTGCAACAAACTGCCGAGGGCCCAATGATCCGTCGCCACATTCTGATTGCATTGGTGTCGCTGACCACCGCTTCCTGCGCCTTGATCCCCGGCACTCATGCAATATCTCCCAATTCCACCGTGATCGTGACGCGCCACGGGGACCGCGATGGTGAAGATCTCAGCGACAAAGGGCGCGCCCGCGCTCAGGCCTTGGTCACGGCTGTCGAAGGGTTGGGCGTAAAGCACATCTACAGCCCAGGCATTCAGCGTAATCTGGATACGGCGGCGCCATTGGCACAAGCGACCGGCCTGCCTGTCAAGCGCCTGCCGCAGGAAAACCCAACACCGGCGCTGGTAGAACGCGGCGCGGGAACCGTGGTGCTGTGGGTGGGGAACAAGGGCAACATCGCGTCGATCTGGGAGACCCTCGGTCTGCCAGAACCGCTACCACTGTCCTATGGCGACCTGCACATCATTCGTACAGACTCTGCAGGACAGGTAACGATCGAACGTCGCCGTTACGGCCCGGTGTAGAAAACTCGTGTTACGCCAGCCCGCGGTCGCGGGCGATCATCGCCGCATGGGTCCGGTTGCGAGCTTCCAACTTGCGGCTCAGGGTCTTGACGTGCAGTTTGACAGTAACCTCCTGCAGTTCCAGATCCCGCGCGATTTCCTTGTTCGCCTTGCCCTCGCAGATGCCCCGCAGCACCTCTTGTTCGCGCCGCGTCAGCGCGCCTTCGGTGTCAGGGCGACCGGGTTTCATGAAGTCGATCGGTGTATAAACCTCACCCGCTGCCATGAACCGCGCCGCAGACAACAGGGATCGCGCACTCAGGGTCTTTGGAATGAACCCCTGCGCGCCCGCCTTCAAAGCCGCGCTCGCCACATCCCGCGTTGCGCTGCCTGACAGAATTGCCACCGGACGCCCGGAATTGGCTGCGCGCATAAGTTCCAGACCCTCAAGTCCGTTCATTCCCGGCATGTTGTAGTCTAAGAGAACCAGGTCAAAACTGCCGCTGTCCTGAGCCATGGCCACCGCATCCTGTAGCGTGGCCACGGTGCGGACCTCATCCACATCGGCCCCGTCGAGATATGCGGCAATCGTGTCGCGCACCAGATCGTGGTCGTCCGCTACAAGAATTCTCATCATGTTCGCCTCAATCGCGCCCTCGCGCTGTTTTTATCCGGATACGGGTGCCGTCCCAGTGCGTTGTGCTCTTCATATTTAGATACAGGAATTAATATACATTGCCAAACCCTGCGTCCAAAGACTCTGCGCACGGACGTGATGCCCCTTGCATGACCGTGCTCTGGAGGATTTTCTGAACAGGCCCGGACTCGGAAAGGCGCGCCAGACATGACCTGTACCCTGATGCCTCTGCTGGCCGTTGGTTTCGGCAGCCCCCCTCTGTTCTGGTAACGTGATGGACGCTGCGAACATCCGGCCCATGTTCTCACGGATGACCGGCCTGCGCCGCGTGCTGGCCGTGTTGGTCGTCCTCCTGATCGTTGTGACCATCGCCGTGCTTGTTCTGGACCTGCGCCAGCAGGTCCGCAGACTGGCGACGTCGGCCGCAGATAACATGCAATGGACGCTGGGCCAGACTGAGGTCGAGCTTATGGCGCTGGAAATCGCCGCCCTGCGGGCGAACTCTGGCCTCGATACGCTGGAAGAAGTGCGCCTACGCTATGATGTCTTCTACAGCCGGGTGCAAACCATCCAGGACAGTGCGCGGTTTGCCACCTTGCTCGAACTCGGCGATGTCAACGACGGGATCTCCCGGATTTTAGCCTTCCGGGCAACCTGGCTGCCGGTGATAGACGGGCCGGATGCGGCGCTCCGCTCTGCCCTGCCCCGCATGGCTGACGAGGCCCGCGCCACCCGTGGCGCGGTGCGCGACGCGACGCTGGCCGGGCTCGAATACTTTTCTGAACTGGGCTATGAACAGCGCGACAGCCTGGGCCGCAGCATGGCCCGTGTCGGCCTTTTGACGGTCGCCTTGTTGGCGATGCTTGCGGTTCTGTCATTGGCATTGTTCCGGCTGGCCCGCAAAAGCGATGCCGAAGCGCGCGAAAACCGTGAAACACGAGAGCGGATCGAAACCATCCTGTCGACGTCTCTGGATGCCATTGTGGTGTCAGACTACGCCGGTCGCATCATTGAATACAACGGCGCGGCGGAACGCGTCTTCGGATACACCCGCGCCGAGGCCGACGGTGCAGACATGGCCGATCTGATCATCCCCAACCATTTTCGAGAGGCCCACCGCGAAGGATTGGCCCGATTTCGTCGCGGCGAGAAACCAAGGTTCATGGGCAACGGCATCATTCGACTGGAGGCCAAAAAACGCGACGGAACAATCTTTCCAGTCGATGTCTCGCTTGCCCGGGCGCACAGTCCAAGTGGCGAAATCTACGTCGCGTTTCTGCGCGATATCTCCGAACGGGTCCGCAGCGAGGCTGCCTTAAAACGCGCACGCGACCGGGCCATTGCCGGAGAAAAGCAAAAGGCCGAACTGCTGGCTGTCATGAGCCACGAAATGCGGACCCCCTTGAACGGGATGCTTGGCACGCTGGAACTGGTCGACGAAGCAGCGCTGGACGCGCGGCACCAGCGCTATTTGCGCATCGTCAAAGACTCTGGAAACGTGTTGCTGCGCCATGTGAACGAGGTTCTGGACATCTCGCGGCTGGATGCCGGCAAGATGAGCCTGCGCAAGACGGCATTCGATCTGATTGCTCTGTTGGAAGAGACCATCGACAACCAGCGTCAGAACGCGTCGGCGCATGGCAACAGCCTTGTTCTGACACCGCCGAACCCAGAACTGCATCAGGTCTACGGTGATCCCGATCGGGTGCGCCAGATTCTACTGAACCTTGTAAGTAACGCGATCAAGTTCACCCGGAACGGTCGCATCACCATTGAGGCCGACTGCAGCAACGGCCTGGAGGCGGTGGAACTACGTGTGACCGATACCGGCATCGGCATCGCCGAAACGGATCTGGACCGCATATTTGAGGATTTTGTCACCATTGACAGCACATATGGGCGCAGCTCATCAGGCACCGGACTAGGACTTGGCATTTCGCGTCGGTTAGCCACTGCGCTTGATGGCGAACTGGACGTAGAAAGCGAGCCGGGTGACGGTAGCGTATTTTGGCTCCGGTTGCCGCTGGCCCCAACTGAGCGGGTCGTCGAGGACGCGCCCGTGCCCCTCACAGCGCCCGCAAAACCGGCCCCCATTCCACCCGCCTGCACGATCCTTCTGGTCGAGGACAACGAGATCAACCGAATTGTCGGACGTGAACTTCTGGAACATGACGGTCATCATGTCGAGACCGCCGCCTGCGGTGAACTGGCCCTGAAATTGGCGGAGACGCGCGCATATGACGTTGTCTTGCTGGATATTTCGATGCCCGGCATGGACGGGATCGACGTGGCTCGTGCCCTGCGCGCGGGTGTGGGCGTCAACGCCGGAACGCCGATCATCGCCACCACCGCTCATGCCCTTCCGCAAGAGATAGAGGCCTTTCTTTCGGCCGGGATGCAGGGGGCCCTGATCAAGCCACTCACGCTGGACGCGATCCGCCGAGCCTTGAAGACAGCCATGACGATGGAAATGCCGCGACCCAAACGCCCGGTCTATGGCCCGGTGCGCTATGGGGACATCGACACGGCCCAGATATCGGACATGCGCCGGCATCTTTCCAGTCACCGAATGACGTTTGTTCACGACCGCTTTGTCGAGGAAATGACCGATTTTCTGCACGCGCTTCCAGAATGGCTCGGGTCGGGCGACGACGGTCTGGCCGCCTTGGCATCCGAAGCACATCGCCTGTCGGGATCCGCTGCAGTTCTGGGGGCTGTTCCGCTTGCTGAGCGGCTTCAGGCGATCCACACCAAGGCCCTGTCCAGTGACAACGCGACGATCAGCGCAGACCTTGATGAGTTGCCCGCCTGTTGGGCGTCCACGCGACTGGCGTTGGCCGTCGAGATGCAAACGACCGATCAGGCGCAATAGGCGCCGAGCCTTTACCCTTTCCGCCCGGCGGCGGTAAACACTCGGAAAACCCCGCAGGAGAGTCCCCATGTCCAATCCGCTTTACGACACGCTGCTTGGTCCCCGTTCGCAGAGCGACAAGGTTTTTTTGCACCTGCCAGCGGGGGACGTTGTCAGCTATGCGGCTTTTGTCGGGCGTGTGTCCCAGTTCGCGAATGCCTTGAGCGATTTGGGTTTGCAGCCGGGTGAGAGGGTCGCCCTTCAGGTCGAAAAGTGCCCCGATGCGCTGGCGCTGATCTTTGGCTGCATTCAGGCGGGCGTGATCTTTCTGCCGCTGAACACCGGATATACACCCGATGAGGTGCGCTATTTCGTCGAGAACTCCGGCGCGCGGGTTCTTGTCTGCGATCCGTCGCGGGCAGAATCTCTTGGCGCGGTTGCCGCAGGTTATGGCGCAAGGTGTGAGACGCTGGGGCCAGAGGGCGGCAGCCTTGCGATCCTCGCTGATGCCGCCCCGAGGACCGCGCCTGTCGCGCAGCGCACAGGTGAAGACCTTGCGGCCTTCCTCTACACGTCCGGCACCACGGGGCGCTCCAAAGGCGCGATGCTGAGCCAGAACAACCTGCTGTCCAACGCGCTGACGCTGGTCGACCTTTGGCGTTTCACCGGCGACGATGTGCTTCTGCACGCCTTGCCGATCTTTCATACTCACGGTCTTTTTGTGGCGACCAATGTGATCCTCGCGGCGGGCGCATCGATGGTGTTCTTTCCCAAACTCGACGCCGATGCGCTGATCGACTGGATGCCGCGCGCCACCAGCCTGATGGGGGTGCCGACCTTCTACACCCGCCTGCTGGACAACCCCCGTTTTGACGGCGACGTCACGCGGGGTATGCGGCTATTCATCTCTGGCTCCGCCCCGCTGTTGGCAGAGACGCACAAACAATTTGAGGCCCGCACCGGCCACCGGATTCTTGAACGTTACGGGATGACCGAAACCAACATGTCGACTTCCAACCCCTATGACGGCGACCGCCGCGCGGGG
>TARA_R100000789_G_scaffold74126_1_pt1 | contig 20171 bp, 18 predicted proteins | sample TARA_R100000789 | Tara Oceans TARA_R100000789 (sample SAMEA2623403) | marine metagenome | biome: marine biome (ENVO:00000447); feature: mesopelagic zone (ENVO:00000213); material: "saline water (ENVO:00002010), including plankton (ENVO:xxxxxxxx)" | depth 450 m
AGCGGGTTTAGTGGGAGATGATGGAGATGCGACCGAGCAGCCGATTGTGGCCGCGATCCGGGAACTGGAAGAGGAAACCGGCTACACCACCGAAAAAATTATCGAACTTGGCACATTCTGTTCCTCAGCTGGCTTGACCAATGAACAAACGATTATTTTCCTGGCGATCGACTGTCACCAAGTTAGTGCTGGGGGTGGAGTTGCTGGCGAATCGATTCAAATTCACAAAATTCCCCGAAAGAAAGCTGCCTCCTGGCTGCTGGATCGCGTAAAATTGGGGGAACTGATGGACGGAAAAGTCTGGACGGCATTAGCACTTGCACAACGTCGCAGATGGAAAGTGCCTGTAAAATAAGTCAGAACCTGAGTGTTTCAGATGAACTGAACAATGAGGATTCTGATTCCGGGAAACGATATGAAATTGGGATTACAGCAATCAATTCGTGCTTTAACATTCTGCCTGTTACTGGTGATTTCACAGACAGCATGGGCGGATCAACAATTGGAGGAAGAATTCCCACCTGTCGAAGGAACCGGTCAGGCTGAGGTTCTGGAAAAGTATCGAGCGAAATTCGAACAACTCTCAACTGAACTCTCAGCTTTACAGCTAAAAATCCCCGCATCGATTTCCTTAAAAACAGATAACTTTGCCTGCTATTTCGATGCTCCCTATTTTGCTCAATATCGAAATGGAAATCAGCAGTATCGATTTCTGATCGGCAGGCTGGTCATTCTGAATGAATCCCAACAGGAACTCTCCTTCAATCCGCGCACTGTAAAACTGTCTGTCGATGGACAGGAATATGAATATCAACCGGTTGAAGATTATAAAGGTCACGCGACCTTCCGCAGACAGAATCGGCATTACAATTTGACCGAATTGAATGTGCCGGAATCGATAACAGTCTCGCCAGGCAAAGTCGCATCGTGCTGGATCGTCTTTAACGAACTCGATCCCGGTGCGGACACTCCCCAACTCGATTTGAACTGGAAAATCGGAGATCGTCCAGTTTCGCTGAATCTCACGTTATCCGCTCGCGCTCAAATCGAATGGCGTCAGGAGCAGATCGGCCCTCATGGAATAATCGCCGTCGGCACGATTCATGGAGAAGTCAATCCACTGAACCTCTCGACGATCATCAATCAGATGGTGGATCTTGCGACAAAAAAAGTGGCACGGGTCATCATTCATTTTGATGAACAGGCTCCCGATCCCGATCCGCATCTGCAACAGTGGTTTGAACTGGCTTCGAGGATGGCCGGACAGAATTCCACTCAACAAAGCACTTGGGAATTCCCGCCAATTCCCTCGCTGATTCAGGAATTGCATCTCTCGAATTTCCCGGGCAACAGCAATTACTACTCGGGAAATCTTGCAGCGAATAAACATAAAAGCCTCAACGAGGCATATGTTGCGGCTTCTCATGGTATCTATCAAACGATTCCGTTGAAGGATCTGATTGAAGAAATTCGTGCCGGGCATCCTCTCTCGAAATGTTCCGCTCTGATTTACGGAGCCATCCGCTTGCCCCGCACATTCTATCCGGAAATTGCAGACATCATTACTCATTCAGAAGATCCTGATTTGCAGAAAGCGGCACTCACTGCTCTGGCTGAGTTCCCGCAGTCACAATCGCTGGAGCTCCTGCATCAATATGCTCTCGATTCCAATGAAGAACTGTCTCAGGCAGCTTTAATCAGCCTGGGAAGTTCTCGTTTTCCTCAGCATCATCAGGCATTACTCAGGATGTTGCAGAATGAAGAATCGATCCAGCAACAAATCGTGAAAACCATGGCGAACTTTCCACGGCCACTCTGGTCGGAAACGCTCGAACGTTTTGCCCGTGAAGGAGACGATGAAATTCGACAGGAAGCCTTACGGGCACTCGATTCACTGGGGCATCCCGACTTGCGAAGTATTCTGACGGAAATCCTGGAGGACGAAGACGATCCACTCATAACAACCGCATTAGAAATTCTCTCTGGTCAGGATGATGAACAGAGCCGTCAGCTGGTCATAAATTATGCGTTGAATCAAATTCGGCATTCCTATCCGGAACCTCAATCGCTGACGACAATTACGCGATTCCGTGTGCAGAGAGCAATTCCAATTTTGCTTCCTTATTTGAACGAGGAACATGCCCATCGGAATCAAGTCGTCCAAACACTCACAACAGTTGGAGATAACCGGATTATTGAGCCCCTGCTCGATTTGTATCCCGACTTGAACGCTGCCGAACAGCAGACAGTTCTCAGAGCGATTGCAACGATCGACGAGGGTCGATTCCTGAAATTCGCTCCCGAGGCTTTGAAATCAAATGAGCAGCAAAACATCTCTGTGATCATCAGCTTGCTACAGGGATCAGCCAGTCAGGATGCCGTCGCCACATTGATTGCAATGATTGAAGAACTGCCAGATGAAAGTCCGTCGAAAAGTTCGTTGATTCGCTCTCTGGGAGGATTTTCCAATCATCAGTCACGCACTTTTTTAACGAAACTCAGGGATAATTCGACCGAACAAATCAGTCGCTCGGCAGCAGCGGCTCTGGAAACTTCCTACTCACGTTCTCCATTGAGCCATATCTATCAACAGGCACTCTCGACTTTACGCAGTGGGAAAGCGGATCTGGCAGTAAAACAACTTACGCTCGTGCTCGATTCCGATCCAATCTACCCTCAAGCATTGCAGGCTCGAGCCCAGGCCTATCAAAATCTGAGTGATTACGAGGCCGCACTCGCTGATTATCTGACTTTGTTGAAAATCGATCAGAAATGGCCAGCGGCCCAGGGTTCGACGGGGCAGCTGTTAACGTCTCTATCCCGCTTTGAGGAAGCTCGTGGCTACCTCAACACAGCGATTGAACAGGAACCGGAGAAGGCAAACTGGTATTCTTCGCGCGGTCATGTTTATTCCATGCTCGAACAGTTTCCGGAAGCCGAGGCGGACTACCGTAAGGCTCTCAAAATCGATCCCGATCTGATGACTGCTTTGACAGGTGTTGCATTGTCGCTGGCCATCAACGGCAAAATCGATGAAGCCATTGAGCAGCTCAAACAGGGTCGGGAAAAGCATGGGGATGATTCCATATTCGCCTACAACGCCGCCTGCACTTATGCCAGAGCCATGGAGTATGTCGTTCAACACCCCGGACAATTCTCGCCGGATGAACACAAGGCACAGATAGATCGTCTTCGCGATTCCGCCTTTGAAGAACTTGATCGGAGTGTGGAGTTAGGATATCAGGACAGCAAATGGACTCAGGATGATCCTGATTTGAAAAGTCTGCAGGATGATCCCCGCTTTGCAAAATTCCTGAAAAAGATGAACGAACCCAAGCCAGAAGATGCGAAGACACTTGGCCTGGAGTTAAAACCTTAATGCCCTTTCAGGGCTTAGATTTGGGCCTCAAATAACTGTAACGCACTCCGTTGTCGTGCTTTATAAAATCATCAACCCAAATCGTAAGTATGGAAGACGCACTAGTATAGAGTATTTCACGATTCCCAGATACAAGCACGAAGCGCAAGTTTTGAGGTTGCACTTTTTCAACGGTTGAACGATTCAAGCACGAAAAAACTCACTTTGATGGTGCCACGGCTCTGTGAGCCGTGCATTCGGGATCTTATCTCTTCCCAGCGCTCATGTGAAATTGACACGAATTTACACGGCTCACAGAGCCGTGGCACACTTGTTCCAATGAATTTCTCGCTGAATATCAAGGTAATACTGCAACTTCAAAAAACGCAAGCGAGTGTGTTAAAAACGCGTGGACAACATACTCGCTTGCGATTCGTGCTTGTAATTTTTGAATCTTTCTCACAGTCAAACAACCAGTAATGAATAATCCTCAAATACCTCTGAGCTCTACTATCAAACCGCCCATTGGAATTGTCACTGTTTCCGATCGTGCGAGCCGTGGGGAATATCAGGATCTGGGTGGACCTGCGATCCTGGAGTATCTTCAGGATGTGCTTCTAACATCGTTTGAGCCTCAGTTGGTCGTGATTCCCGATGAACAATCTCTGATCGAAAGCGAACTGTGTCGACTGGCCGATGAAGAGCATTGCAGCTTGATCATCACGACGGGAGGAACCGGCCCCGCTGCCCGTGATATCACCCCTGAAGCGACCGAAGCGGTGTGTCAAAAAATGATGCCAGGCTTCGGGGAATTGATGCGAAAAGTTTCTCTCGAAAAAGTCCCCACAGCCATTCTCTCCAGACAGACAGCCGGCATCCGCAACAATAGCCTGATCATCAACCTGCCGGGTAAACCCAAAGCGATTGCCGAATGCCTGGATGTCGTCTTTCCCGCTGTGCCTTACTGCATCGACCTGCTGGAAGGCCCTTATTGGGAAACGAATCCCGAACGCTTGATTGCATTTCGGCCGAAACAAAAGTAGCGTGCAGTGGCATAATGCCACTGTTAAGCGTTCCTGTTTTCGAGGCGTACTATGAGAAAATTATATCCACTCTTTCTGTTTTTTCTCTTCACATTCCCTGCCATCTCGTTTGCCGAAGATCAACCACTCAGGTTGAGCTGGAATAAGAAGATCCTGCAGATTCATGGTGACTCCATCCCAGGAGGCAAGATTGAGATCTGGTATCTGGAAGCCTATTGCCGTCCCGGCTCAACTGATCGCGACTGGCATGAAACGGTAATCCCTCACGAGACAAAACTCGTTTCCAGTAATAACGACGGAACTCAACTCCAGTTGAAGTGCACCTTGGAGGATGGAGTTGAATTGTACCACATTATTAAAAGCTCGACCGATGAAGTTGCTTTTCAGGTTAAGGCGCACAATCCAACGAAAAAAAAGTCTCAAGCTCACTGGGCACAACCTTGTATGCGGGTCGGAGCATTTACTGGTTACGAAGACCCAGCAGATAAGTACGCTTACATTCAAAAAAGTTTTGTCTTTCTCGATGACAAACTTGCGATGATGCCCACCACTCCCTGGTCAACGAATGCTCGCTATATTCCCGGACAAGTCTGGGCAGCTCCCGGTGTTGATCGGGATGATGTCAACCCCCGGCCGCTCAACGAAAAAACGCCTTCTAACGGATTGATCGGCTGTTTCAGCAAAGACGACTCAATGATCCTGGCGATGGCCTGGGATCCGTATCAGGAATTGTTCCAGGGAGTCATCCGCTGCCTGCACAGCGATTTTCGCATCGGGGGCTTGAATCCGGGCGAAACGAAAATGATCCACGGCAAAGTTTACCTGCTGCCGAACAATGTCGAAGGCTTGCTGGAGCGATATCAAAACGATTTCCCGAAACACGAATGATCTGACCTCAGTTGAAACTCTCGCTTTTGATTTACATTGATCGCGAAGCCACGAAGAATAAATTCACATACTCGCAATTGCCACAATAATTAGAAATCTTTTTTAAGAATGACTATTGAGATGCTGTCGAGGTTCATCCATGCGGAAGGTGAGCAGACCTGCGGTGAAGACGATGGCTGCGATGATCAGGAATATCAGTCGATAATTCCAGTCGATGAGATAGCCGACCAGCGGAGCAAAGAATAGGGGAGCAGCCATGCAGACATTGAGGGTGCTTAAAAAATGGGGATGATGTTCCTCTTCAACCAGTTCGAGGACGTAGTTGAACATCGTTTTCATGGTGACTGGAGTCAACCCGAGTAGAAGGAAGGTCAGCGTATACCAGCCTCTGGTTTCTGGAGTCAGGATTTCGGAAAGGCCGATCGCAACCATCGGAACAAAAGCCATTGCGAACATCTCGACGCGAATCACAATTCGATACCCGTAGCGGTCTCCATAATAGCCTGTGATCCAGCTGAAGATGCCGACCGAAAGGTTCTGTACGATCACCCACATCATTAAGTCCGTCGGACCGGCCCCGAGGACTTCTCTTCCCAGCCATTGGTAATGAGGAAAGAGCAGGAGCGTGCAGATAAAGAGCATGGCTGCAAATGCAACGCGTTGCATGGAGCGATGTTCGCGTAATGTTCTCCAGACATTACGAAACAGTTTGCCGGGATGTGACTCTGAGGTCCCCTGTTCGTCTGCCGGTTCGTGAACAATCCACAGGATCGCACTGGCCAAAACAAAACAGAGCGAAGTGAATCCGAAGATCCAGGAAAATCCTCGTCCTTCGGGAATGGCCAGCCAGGCTGTCAGCAGAAAATAAGCGCCCACCATCGCCACCAGCGAGCCAGCCATGCCGGCAATCGACATTAGGCGTCCTCTTCGATGCGGGCGGATCAATTTTCCCTGCAGCGTGTTGAAAGAAAGCTGATTCACGCCAGTCGCAGCGAAGAACATCGCATAAATGATAAGAAAGACAGCCGGAAACCAGTCCATTTCTTCCCGGCCGAGGTTCAAACATAAAAACGAGAGACACCCAAACAGAAACGCCATCAGCATGGTGGTCTGTTTCATCATGCGGACTTTGCAGGGCATGTTCCGCAAACTGGCTGAGGCTAGGACGGGGGCAATACTCTGGCTGATCCGATTAAAAACCGGCAGGCAACCCCGAATCCATCCCGCTCCGGCGATCACATCGAGGAAAGCCGGCATGATGACCGTTTCGGTTTTGAAGATCCAGGCCAGCCTCATAAAGACATGATGAGCAGCCAGTGTGAGCAGATTCCAGAGTTCCCATTCCGTTCGCTCTTCCCTGTGTTCCCGATCAATGGGGAAGATTTCAGGTGATTCCGTTTCAGAAGTACTCTCGCTATTGTCGTTGTCGTTTTTCAAAATGAACTCTAGTGCCCTTTCAGGGCTTAAATTTGGGCCTCGAATAACTGTAACGCACTCCGTTGTCGTGCTTTACAACATCATCAATCCAAATTATTAGGATGGAAGACACACTAGGAAAGTAAGTAGAACAGTTCGGGAGATCGCTCAATAAAATTCTGTGGAGTAAGAACAAAAACTATTGTAGACGACGATCCAAATGAGAATACCCTCCGTCGACATAAACAATTTGTCCGGTTGTATGAGAAGACTGTGCGGAAGCCAGAAACACAACCATGGCAGCGATTTCTTCGGGAGTGGTGAATCGATGATTCAGCGGAATACTGGCTTCGATTCTCTTTTTCTCTGCAACCGGATTGTCAGTCTTACCCAGCCAGTTTTCATACATGGTGGTCCAGACTTCTGCAGGCACAACTGTATTGATGCGAATTCCGGCAGGTGCCAGTTCGACAGCCCATTCCCGGGTGAGCGCATTGATACCCCCTTTGGCAGCCGCATAGCCGGAGGTGCCTCCTTGCCCGGTTTCGGCGACCTTCGAGCTAATGTTCACAATCGCCCCGGCGGAACTCTCTTTGAGATAAGGCAGACAGAAATGAGCCATCGTAAAATAATGAACGAGATTCTTCTGCAGCGATTCCGAAAATCTCTCAGGCGAACATTCCAGGCTGACGGAATCATTCGTGCCGGCATTATTAATCAGGTAATCAACACCGCCAAATTGGGTCACGACATTTTCAACAGAGTTCTCGCAAGCCTTATGATCAGTTAAATCAGTTGAACAATACTTCACCTGCTCGTTGTTCAGAAGATCGGCATGGCTCGGGGGCTTCAAATCTAGAATCGCAATTCGACATCCCTCTCTGAGAAATGCCTGCACGATAGATAAACCAATCCCGGAAGATCCTCCCGTAATCAAAACAGTGCGATTCTTTAAACCGAGATCCATTGATTGAAATCCATTATAATTCTGCGATCAGTTGGAATTACTCATCGCTTGAAGCAGAGATATATGTAAACATTCATCCACATGACTATTGATCGATGAACACTCAGTCTGAGGAGATATCGCTCAGATATCGAGCCTTCTGACCGTTTTCTACTGTGATTTTTCACAGATAATAATCCTCGTTACATTTGGCATACGCCGTGCATCATTCATGTAATGACGAACTTCCATATTATGAAGGGTGACATTCATGTCTTATTTGCAGATTCATCAGGTGATTGACCGTATTCAGAGATTGCATACTCAATTTGGGAGAGAATTGGCTGGATTGGGAGTTCCTGAGGATGATCCCCAGGGACAAATGATATTGAACGCGATTCGCGAATGTGAACAGCATTTTGAGAACAGACTGGCGAACTCAAAAATCGATGAAGACCCCGCCATCATGGAAACATGGGTCCAATATATTCCCGATGAAGATATTCAGCTTTTTTTTCACATGCTTGATCCCGCTCATGTGAAGTATGAAGAAGATCTGCTCGTGACAACTCATCTGTTTTTCACATCGCTCGGGGTCTTCTATCATCAAATTGCCCAGCAGGTTAAAGGGCCCAAAATGGTTGCGTTTCTAGAAGATCTGGCCAAGTTCACTGAAGAACAAAATGCCATGTTGGCCTGGAAAACACGGGATAGTGATCTGCACGTTCCACGTCCTAAGAACAAACCGATTTCGATGTGAAAGAGACAGGTAAGATTTAAAGAGGAGAGAGACCATGTCCAGACCAATTGTAGGAGTATTCAGTTCGAGACAAGCGGCTGAATCTGCGGCTTCGGAAATCGAAATGCGGGGTTCGGTTAATGAGCAATCCAAAACGTCTGCTCATCCATTTGTGAGATTTTACGATCATCATCGTCTGGATAAATCTTCACTCTCACCAATGGCGTCCGTTCAACTGGGGGTTTTGGCTTTAATCATCGTGACAATCGGAACTCTTGCCAGCATGCAGATGGTGAGCGGTCCACCTCCATTTTTTATTGCGATGCTCGTCGGAGGAACAATTATCTTTCTTGTCTTCGCAGCAGTGATGCTACGCAGAACCGCTCAGCCTGATGTGACCGATTTACTCAATGCACGTCTGCAGGTTGAGGAAACAGCTGTGATTGTGGACTTCGAGCATCTGGATTCAAAAGATCGAACTCAAATCAATCCTCAAACTGTTCAAACAATTGTCATTCAACATGGTGGACATTGCATTGAACCCGATGAAAATGAGGATTGAGTTCTCTTTTACAGTCATTTTTGCATTTTTTACACGCTTGAACAGACGTTTTCAGTCTTTACCTCAAGAAGGAAATTGACTTACAGTCGCCCAACCTCACCCTTTCAATATCGTCTTCCCGATTCAACGGTGCGACTGCCATGGATTATTGCCTTAAGCCTCTTTCAAAAACCTGCTCACAGAGTGGTGAACCTCTTCAACCGGGCGACCTGTGTTACTCAGTTCTCGTTGAAAAGAATGGTCGTTTCGAAAGACTCGATTTTTCATCGGCAGGCTGGCAGGGTGTTCCCGATGGAGCCCTTGGTGTCTGGCGGACAGAAGTACCACAACCGGAAAGCAAACCAGCCGGATATCTGGATCTGGACAAATTGTTTGAACTGTTCGCCCAATACTGCGAACAGGCCAACGATTATCAGAAAAAATTGCGATACGTTCTGGCTCTTCTGCTGGTCCGTAAAAAGCAACTGATACACGAGCAGACCACCGAATCCGAAGGTCGTCGCATTATGCATCTTCAAGGTGCGAGGGGCGAAGGAACTTACGAAATCACTGAAGAAGAATTGAGCCAGATTGAAGTGGCTCGACTGGAAGCGGAAATCAATTCTTTGGGACAGGAACCTGTTCGCCGCGCTGCGTAGTTGAAATGCAACACAGTGTGAAATTCCAATGATTATGCTTCTCAAAGAGAATACGGCAAGGAGGCCGCAGTGACGAACCGCTCAGCAATTACAGACAGCGTCCTGCGCTGCGTGCTGCTGATCGGACTGTGTGTCCTGCCTGGTTGCCGCTTTTCCTCCTGGGGCATGCCCCCTCAATGGCCTGCGATGTTCCACGGAACCGCACGCATCCCCTCCGATGCTACCAAAGAAGATATTCTGGCCGTCGTCAACGAATGTACCATCCCTATTCACTCCTGGCGGGCCACTTCTGCCAAAGTGGGAGTTTCTGGAGTTCCGGTTCCTCTGAGTGCGATGATTGCGGTTGAAGAACCAAATCATTTGCGGATGACAGTTTCCGGTCCCCTTTCCGGACAGAGTGAAGTCGAAATCGGCTCGAATTCCACTGACCTCTGGTTCTGGATGCGGGATATGGAGCCGAAAGCAATCCTCGCGGTTTGCCACGAGGATCTCGCCGTCATGCAGCAGCAACTCCCGGTACCAGTCCAACCCGACTGGATGATGGAAGTTCTTGGCGTGAAAGAAATCGATGGGAAAAATGCAGAACTCCTGCGAGATCCCGATAACCCTTATATCGCCAAACTGGTCAGCCATCATACGAATGAGACCGGACATACCGTTCGTAAAATTACCACGGTCGACCTGCGAAAAGGGGAAGTTCGTGAACATGAACTATATGATGCTGATCATCGTCTGATTGCCAGTGCCAAGTTGACAGACTATCAAAAGTTCCCGAACACGACTGCCAAATTGCCTCGCCACATTAAGTTGCACTGGGTTCAGCAAGATAAAACGATGAACCTGACACTGAACGGTGTCGAAATCAATCCCCCGAATATGCCAGCCTCATTGTGGGAAGCTCCCCAAATTGCAGGCTGCCCCGTTAAGCATCTCGGGCAGGACCAGTTGATGCAACACCCGACGGCAGTCGCAAACAGATCACTACGAGACAAGCCTAAAGCGATTACCGAGTACGAACTCGACCAGCCCTCCGGCGCCTGGATGCAGAATCAGTTCATCAAAATGCCAGATCAGAATGGAACCGCAGGCAAAGTCTCCATTACCAGCAGCCCAGGGGAACCGGAAAATCAACGGGAATCTCCCTACTTCACCCAAGCCGATCTGGAAGAATATCGGACAGTCAATGCAGCAGCGAAATCGACTGCCCAGGATGATTCCGCTGCCCCGCCATTTCCAGAGTTTGACAGCGGAAGTCCCACCTCGGCTGATCAAGCCGACCGCAGATCGCGCGATGGATTATTGCTGCAGTAAAAATAATCCAGCAATTCTGATTTAATGCTGGGATGATTTCGCCAGCATCCGATATGTAATCGGAAATTGATTCCACTTTTCGTCATAGGGAAACACTTCTCTCCCGGCCAGAATCGCGGCTCCGACGGCTGCCTGCTCTTGAAAGGCTGGCGTAACGACATCGATGCAATAACGCTTCGCCAGATATTGAGCCAACCAGCCATGATGCTCGAAGAAATTCCCGCTTATTACAAGTCGTTTCCTATCAACGAGTGGATTTTCTGAGTTTTCGTAAAACTGATTCAGCGAATCGACAATTCCACATAAAAGTCCACGTGACAGTTCACTCAAATTGAAATTGTGTCGACCGATATTGCTGATCGATGCTCGAAGGCGAGTGTCATTTCGAGTTCCCTGAAAAGAAGGCTCCCAAATAATTGGCTCAAGCTTATTGTTGTCTGCTGGTATTTGACTTAATCGATTGAGCCGTTCCAGTACTTCGGAATCAGAAAGTACGACTCCCATTTCCTGAAACCATTGCTGCACACAATCCGCAAACCAGAACCAGGCTTCTCCACCAGTTGTTCCCGCGCCAACATTCAGGAAATAATCATCTGTAAATGGGCGGACTTCAAGCTCCTCGGTTGGCAGGATGTTCTTCGTGCACCAGGCAATTTGGCCACCTGTGCCGACATTCATTAGCAAGTCACTTTCAGGGTTTTCAATCGTCGCCAGGACTGCAGCAGGATGATCTCCGATTCCTGTCAAAACCGGTATTCCTTCAGGCAAATGCCAATTCCGACCACTCTGCTCAGAAGTTGTACCGCGGATTTTCCAGTTCGACTCCAAAGCCGGAAACCACTTCGAATTGAGCCCCGCGGTCTGAATGATTTCCTGATCAATCGATCTCTGTTGAAGATTGTAAATTCCCCAGGAAGCTGCAAAGGTGGGATCAATCCGAGCAGGAGTGTTGGTTAACTGATTTCCAATCCAGTCCGTGACATCTGAAACATGGTGCAGATTCTCAGACAATTGCCTGGAGCCATTCAGCATGTCCAGAGTCGCCAAAGCGTACCCCGGTCGAATCTGACATCCCAATCTCGAATGCAGATTCTCAGGCAAGCGTTTCTGCAGTGAACTCAACCACGTTTCATTTGCAATGTCTGCAGGAGCAAGCACACGCTTGTCCTGCCAGGTGATGAAGTCGGAAATTGCTGCTCCGGAAACATCACAGCAGACAAAACCGTGCATTTGACCGGTCAAACCGATTGCATCTGGAGAGCACTCCAGTAATTGAACGATTTCTCGAATCGATTTTTGCGATCCATGCAGCAGGCGATCCGTCGATTGAGCCGCTTCCCGATCATTCGTTGAACTGATCGCGGCTTCGTGAGTGTGATTCACCACCGCCAGAGTATTACAAGATAGATCGATTGCGACTGCAGAAATTGATGTCGTGCCGAGATCCAATCCGATCACGTATTTCATAGGGGGCAATTTCATTCATCAGGCTGAATGTTCAGTCAGAACTGATCGTCAAGAGGACTCTGAAGAACAGGACATCGCTTCCTGGATCACAAAATTCGGTATTCCGAGTCCGACGACATGAATTTCCCCTGATTGCTGAGGACCTTTATTCTTGAGCAAGCCTATTTTCTTTGCCGCAAAAGTTACTGTGGCATTCGCGTTCACACAACTGCCCAGAATTTCGCCGGAGTCAGCATCAAGTCCTGAAGGAAGATCAATGGCCAGTTTTTCGCTTTCCGCCTCATTCATCAGTTGAATCATGGTCGCAAATGGTTCGCGAACTTCCCCGCTGATTCCTGTCCCGAGCATTGCATCCATGATCCACTCGGCTCCGTCAAAAGTCTCTCGAATCGATTCGGCATTCTGATGGGGATCGACCAGACGATGAGAAATGCCAATTTTGTCGATGATCTCAAAATTGATACGGGCATCCTCCGACAATTCCTCCGGCGGAAAGAGCATCAGCACTTCCACCTCTTCCTGATGAACGTAGAGATGCCTGGCAATGACAAACCCGTCACCCGCATTATTCCCTTTGCCGCAGACAATGACCGTCGGTCCGTTTTCAATACATTCAACCAGAAAAATTTCAGCACAGCCACGCCCTGCATTTTCCATCAATACAAGACTGGGAACGCCATATTTCTCGATGGCGAGTTGATCGACTCGTCGAGATTGACTTGAAGTGAGGACAAGTTCAGGCATAAGTCTTGGGCGTTAGTCATTAGGGATTAGGGGACTAGTGGTTTGTCATGTTTAAAAATTAGGGATCTAAATGTTGTAAAGTACGACAACGGAGTGTTTTGAAGTTATTTGAAGCCTAATTCATAGCCCTGACAGGGCACTAGCTAATTTTGTCAGGCACAGCCTGGCCTACAGACTTTAGCTAATCTCTCCGATGATTTCCGGAATCAGTTTTGCGAGCCGGGCTCCCCCTTTGGCGGCGACTTCGAGGATTTTGGAGAGTTCGACCGGTTCGAGAGCATCGGGCAGGCACAGGTCAGTTACGACCGAGAAGCCGAGGACACGCATGCCGGCATGAGCTGCGACGATGACTTCGGGAACGGTCGACATACCCACACAATCGGCTCCGTAGGCTTTGAGCATCCGATACTCGGCTCGGGTTTCCAGGTTCGGTCCCGGCACCGCAACAAAAACACCCGTTTGAGCAGGGACCTGCAATTTCAGGGCTGCCTTCTTTGCAGTTTCAATCAGTTCACGATCATAAGGAGCGGACATATCCGGAAAACGAGGGCCGAGGTTGTCATCATTGACACCACGAAGAGGGTTTTCGGGCATCAGGTTGATGTGATCTTCGATGATCATCAGATCTGCCAGCGAATACTGAGGATTCATTCCGCCAGCTGCATTGGTGACAATTAAAATTTCGCAGCCGAGTTGTTTCATGACCCGAACGGGGAATGTCACTTCCTGAAGCGAATATCCTTCGTAGTAATGAAATCGCCCTTCCATGGCCAGAATATTCTGACCTGCCAGCGTCCCGCAGACGAGTTGGCCCTTGTGGGATTCCACCGTTGAGCGGGGAAAATGAGGAATTTCCTCATAAGGCAGCACGGCTTTTTTATCGATTTGCTCAGACAGTCCACCAAGTCCGGTACCAAGGATCAAACCAATTTTTGGTTTATCTGAATAGACTTTGGAAATGGCATTCGCAGCCGATTCAATTTGGGAGGCCAGGTGCATCATAGTGTTTCAATCTGTTATTCAGCTGCGCAAAAAGAAGGGGACGAGAATTTCGCTCATCCCCATAAATTCATAGCCGTTTCTCTACGGTCACGTTCCAAGTCTCAGGAAACATCGCCAAACCTTACTGATCAGCAGTTTCAGGTTCCACAATGTCCGAGACGATTAATAATCATCATCGTCTTCAAAATCGTCGAGATCGTCATCGTCGTCGTCATCGTCGTCATCGTCGAAATCGTCTTCAAAATCTTCGTCGAGATCGTCGTCGTCGAAATCTTCATCGTCGAATTCATCTTCAAATTCGTCTTCGAAATCTTCGTCGTCTTCTTCTTCGTCATCGAAGTCGTCATCTTCGTCTTCTTCATCGTCATCACCGATGAGATCTTCAAAATACTCTTCATCATCTTCAATGACGGCCATTGGTGCATATAGATTCAGATAGCCGTCCCATTCGGAAATGGGATCGGAGAAGTGTGATGATAAATCCTGGACGACGTCCGTCATGCTGAAAATCCTCTGCAGGGCAACGTTATTTCTAGAGTTCTGTTCTGACCACGGGATGAAAGAATCCCTGAGCACTGCTCATATTTCGCAATCGCCGACGCAGCGATAGAAAATGACAAACAGTGCTTCAACGGTTTTATGTGTGTATGGGTATTAACTGTCAAGCGTAATCCGAAGATTTTCTAAATTTCTTTATCGAGCTTCTGCAGACTTTACAATCTTCAGGTCGAAAAATCGTCTGTTTCAGGCTCCAAAAATTGCTCTTCGTGAATGCAGAAGTTGAATGATACACTGTGAAAATGAGGCCACTTCGCTTCATTCCCTCAACTATTGTCTGTCCCTGATCTCCCTCCTTTACCGTATGCTGAGTTTTTTGTGGCTCAACCCCATTCCCATTCATTTCCTGATTTTGGAGTCCTGTGCGATGAGACTCGCTTCTGGGTCATTCATCGTCGGGATTGCTACGGCCCGTTCGACTACCAGTGGAGTACCGATTTGTATGGACTGGAGTTGCTGTATCAGGGTGAAAAATTTGGGGAATGCTGCAATTCCGAGCAGTTTTTTGCGGATTTGAAGCCCTATCAGTTGCCAACCCGCGTTACTGAGGTCGCGATGACCGTTGTCGGTGCAATTATTGCCTGCAGTTTCAATGCCATCAGCGGAAATGAGCGACTCGACCATGTCTCAAAAATGTTGCAAAAGTCAGGCCTGGCAAGATATGAAATCTCACTTCTCGACCGTTCCGCATAGCACAGAAATAACAGAAAGAACGTGGGAATGAACTTAATCAATTCCAGCAAAGTGAGATTCTCGCACCTAAACTTTTCATCCTGCTCGGCTTGTATGATACTGACGATTTTTGCGATTGCAGGTTGCAATACAATGCTCGATACTCTCCTACCCGTCCAGGATCGAAAAGTAGTCTTTGCCGAAGAAGAACAGCATCGGGAACATTTTATCGAAACTCGCGAATCCGCTGATATCCGCTGGTTACTTAAAAACAGTGTCAAAAATGGCATGAATAAAGCCGACGTCAATCGCGTTCTGGGTGAAGATGGGGAACGGGAATTCAACGACTCCAACCTGTTGGCTAATGAAGGTTTGTATCGAGCAGACGATAAAGTTTATCGCTGGGGGCCTGACCGTGACGGAAACTCCTACATGCTGGTTTTTCGCGATGGGCATCTGATCAACTTCGAGAATTTCAGCGACGAATGGGATGAGTGAGCTGTTCTGATTTCATGAAATCAGAACAGCGGAAAGCGAAAAGCGGACAACTTCTGAAATGTCTGTTCATCAATTAAATTCAATTGTTACTCAATCTGTTATGAGAATATCCATGAAAACATTCCTGACTGTTTTGCTGGCCGTATTCCCTGTCATTGGATCTGCATGGGCTTCCAGCAGTACCTCTCCCAAGTCATTTTCCGCACAGGGTTCTCGGAAAGACCTGGCGATGCATATTCATATGGTGCATATGCGGGAAGTTGATTTGCGGGAAGGGAAAGCGGTCGCCGAATTCAGCTTCCACAATGCGGGGCAAGCTCCGTTAACGATTTCAAGAATCAAGCCAAGTTGCGGTTGTGTCACGGTCCGGATGCAGGAACAGGAAGCTTTCAAACCGGGTGAAAGCCATAAGTTTTATGTGGAAGTCGATACGGCTGGTGAAACCAGTGGATTGCACGAGTATACCATTGATGTTGAATATCACACGGACGCCAGAAAAACCGCTGAACATGAGCAGGTCCTGTTTCGCGTGGAAGTCCCCGAGAAAAAAGTGACCGTGAAACCACGGGCATTGATTTTCTATCAACTGAGCGAACAGAAAACGAAGCAAACCGTCACATTGACCGATTTCCGCAACCGCTCTCACTTTGAGGTGCTGGAAATTGCGAGCAGTCTCGATTCAATCCAAATCGAAAATCAGCAAGTCAGTCAGGATGAACATGGTCATTTGCAAATCACGTTTGATGTGTCTGTCTCCGGAAAAGTCTCTTCAGGCCGTCAGACACAACAAATTAAAGTCACCACCACTGATGATGAGTTCTCGGTGATCAATATCCCGGTTCTGCTCTACGGGCCTCAGGAAGAAATCCAGCGGAATTGAACAAAGGATAGTCTTTGGTCCTCCTCGCTTTTCGATAGTCAAGCACAACTCAAAATGCCATACTGACCGACGAAAATCATCGGTCAGGAGGAACTGTTTTGAGTCAGAGCATTGAGAGCCGGATTCGAGAACTGCGGGACGAAATCAATCGGCATAATCGCCTCTATTACGTGGAGGCTCGCACCGAGATTCCCGACCGGGATTTTGATCGTCTGCTGCAGGAGTTGATTGATCTCGAAAATCAGCACCCGGAATTACGCACTCCGGACAGTCCCAGCCAGAAGGTCGGTGGAGCTCCGATTGAGGGGTTCACATCGGTGCCACACCGTGTTCCGATGCTCTCAATCGATAATGTCTTTGAAACAGCCGGCATCGTCGATTTCGATCAGCGGATTCGTAAACTGCTGGAGGTCGACTCGGTCGATTACACTCTCGAATATAAAATCGATGGCGTCGCCCTGGCTGTCATTTACGAACAGGGTCAACTCATTCAGGCGATTACACGTGGAGATGGCCAAACTGGGGATGACGTCACTCACAACGCCCGCACTATCGGCGGAATTCCGCTGAGCTTGCAGTGCAAGACTTTTCCAGAACGACTGGAAGTTCGAGGAGAGGCTTATATTGCTAACTCCGACTTCGCGGTTCTGCGTGCACAACAGGAGGAAAGCGGAGGAATTGTGCATGCCAATCCCCGCAACAGCACCGCAGGTGCATTGAAGCTGCTCGATCCGGCTTTGTGCGCGAAACGCAAAGTCCGTTTCCTGACCCACGGCATCGGCGATGTGCAGGGGATGAATTTTGAGACCCACCTGAAGTATCTGGAAGCGATCCGAAATTACGGGTTGCCGACAACACCGGGCATTCGGCTGTGCCATGGAATTGATGAAGTCCTCGAACAAGCCGAGATCATGATGGCGGCTCTGTATGAACTGGATCTGGAAATTGATGGTCTGGTTGTCAAAGTCAATCAACTGGCTCAGCGGGAGGAACTCGGAAGCAATAGTAAGAGTCCGCGATGGGTAGTGGCCTACAAATGGGAGCGATACGAAGCTGAAACTCAGGTCGAGTCAATCACGATTCAGGTCGGTAAGACCGGAACATTAACACCCGTTGCGAATTTGTCCCCAGTCGAAATTGCTGGAACAACGGTTTCCCGGTCGAGTTTGCACAATCGCGATGAAGTCGAACGGCTCGGTGTCAGAATTGGAGACTGGGTCGTTGTTGAAAAAGCGGGCAAAATCATCCCCCATGTGGTTCGCGTGGAACTGGAACGTCGTTCAGGAGAGGAGATTCCCTTCGAGTTCCCAGAGAATTGTCCGGAATGTGGCACGGATGTCGTGCAGGATGAAGGGGGCGTCTACATCCGCTGCCCGAATCCCAACTGTCCAGCTCGACTTCGCGAAAGTTTACGCTTTTTTGCCTCCCGGCAGGCGATGGATATCGATGGGCTCGGGATCAAGCTGATTGAACAGTTGATTGAAGCTGGTCTGGTTAAAAATCTTGTCGATATTTATGACCTGCATCAACAGCAGGATCGTCTGCTGGAACTGGAGCGGTTTGGGCAGAAGTCAGCAGAAAAATTAATCAATGGAATAGAAGTTTCAAAACAGCAACCTGTCTGGCGACTATTGACCGGATTGAATATCCGTCATGTGGGAGTCAGCAACGCGCAAGTCTTGATTTCTCACTTTCATTCGCTCGAACAAATCAGCCAGGCCACTGAAGAGGAACTGGCTGCCATCGATGAAATCGGCCCAGTCATTGCGGCTTCAGTCGCAGAATTCTTTCATTCTGATTTCGGCCAGACTTTGATTCAGGAACTGAAAACACGGGGAGTGCAAATCGAGGAAGAGAAATCAACTTCAGTGGAGTCCACTCAACTGCTGCAAGGGAAATCCATCGTTGTAACAGGCACGCTTACACAGTTCACTCGCCAGGAAATACAGGACGCCATTAGAAAGCATGGGGGGAAAGCTTCGAGCAGTGTTTCAAGCAAAACAGATTTTGTTGTCGCTGGTGAAAATGCAGGGAGCAAACTGACGAAAGCCCAGAGCTTGAAAATTCCCATTCTGAGTGAGTCTGATTTCCTTAAAATGATTTCCGAATAAACTTCCTATTTTCCAAAAAGCCCCTATTGACTCTAAACAATTCCCCATCACTATAAGATGATCATGCGAAATTGACACAAGTGGGAAACAACACTTATTTCTCTCAAAATGTGCATATTCGCTTGATTACCAGAAAGCCCTATGTTAAATATATCTGGATTAGCGTATAGCTATCCACTCTGACGCGGTTTTCGTCCCACGCGACTCAGGGAGAACTAACGAAGGGGACAGAACTCATGATTCAATGCAGGAGAATCAAATTATGCGTACATTTCTGAGTGTTGTGGCTGTTGCCATGCTGGTCGTTTCTGTTTCTGATACCGCAGAAGCACGTCGTCGTTGCCGTACCCGTTGCTACACACCTTGCTACAGCAGCTGCTATAGCTCATGCAACACAAGTTGCTACAAATCAAGCTGCTGCACAACTTCAAGCTGCTGCTCAAGCAACGCTTGTGACACTTGTGGCAAAAGCTCTTGCTGCAGCAAATGCTGCTCACCAGCTGACGCTTGCAAAGCTTGCGGCAAAGCCGAATGTGAGTGCAAAAAAGGTGACGACAAAGGCTACGATGAAAAACACGAAGATGCTCACCACAAAGGTGACAAAGCTGAAAAAGGCGACAAAGCCGATATGAAAGAGAAAAAAGCCAAGAAAGTTGTTGATGAAAAAGACAACAAAGGCGATGTTGGCAAAAAAGCAGCTGACAAAAAGAAAAAAGACTAATTTTCATCTTGCCGGTTGAACCGCCTGAAGATTCAACTTTTTGTGATTCTTTAACGGTTGCCAAGTGATATAAAAGCGGAACGATTCATCGTTCCGCTTTTTTTATGGAACTTGTTCATTCCAGAAAGTCAGTTTTTTGGGAGGTTGCTCCGGCCTGGAACTGCTACACTGTTTTCACTCAATTATCTGCTTTCTGACAGGTGACACATTCCATGGAATTAACGATTCGCAATACCAGCTTTCATGTCGAAGATCGGGGAACCGGGGCTCCCATTCTGTTCGTCCACGGATTCCCGCTCGATCATACAATGTGGGATGCTCAGTTGAATGCATTCGCAGATCGATACCGGGTGATTGCCCCCGACTTGCGTGGTTTCGGAATGTCGACCGGAGCTCGTGAGCAGTCCGAGATGGAAGACTATGCAGACGATCTTCATGAAATCCTCGATGCGCTTTCCATTACAGAACCTGTCACACTCTGTGGCTTATCGATGGGAGGTTATATCGCCTGGCAATTTGCACGGAAGTATCCCGGGCAACTCGGGCGACTCATCGTTTGCGATACAAAAGCGACTCCTGATACGGAACCGACACGAGCCAATCGACTTGAACTGGCG
>TARA_R100000789_G_scaffold13067_1_pt1 | contig 20114 bp, 20 predicted proteins | sample TARA_R100000789 | Tara Oceans TARA_R100000789 (sample SAMEA2623403) | marine metagenome | biome: marine biome (ENVO:00000447); feature: mesopelagic zone (ENVO:00000213); material: "saline water (ENVO:00002010), including plankton (ENVO:xxxxxxxx)" | depth 450 m
CATAACCTGAAGGTCGTAGGTTCAAATCCTACTCCCGCAACCATCGTTACAGAACCGCCCGCAGCCGCAACGCTGCGGGCGTTCTTGTTTGCCCCTAACGACAACAAACCCGCCAACTCTCCGACCAAGTCGATGCACAACTTATCGCCTTCCGGGATGAGCCGAATCTCTGACAGCAGACTGCGGATGATCTCTGTTGCTTCGGTTTTCGTCCCCGGATCGTTCAACGCCTCTACCAAGTTTGCAACTTTGCCACGATATACATCAGACAGGCTGGGATGCAGCAGCACGGGTTCCTCCAGAGGGATCGACCGCATCTCCGTCTCCAGCACGGCCTTACGCGCTTCGAGCGCATCCATCTTCGTCTTCATGCTCTGATGAAACATTCCATTACTGATCGCGTCGACGATCCTATCGATCTGGCGGGAGACTGTGGCCAGGTCCCGTTCGGCTTGGGCGAGGTCCTTTTTTACAGTGCCTGCCAGACGATTGAATTCTTCCTGATAGGCGCGGGCGAACTCGGCAATGAGATCGGGGTGCAGTAGTTGGTCCTTCAGGCCGGTGAGCACGCGCGTTTCAAGATCAGAGCGGGTGATGGTCAAAAAGTTGTCACAGGTACCCTTGTTTCGTGCGTTTGCGCAGCCGAAATAGGCTTTGCCGACCACAGTAAAGCCGCCGCCGCAGTGACCACAGGTCAATAGGCCGGAAAACAGGTGTTTGGGCCGCCTTGCGCGTTCAGAACGGGTCACGCTGTCACTGATGACTTCACTACGGGTCGCCTTTTGACGCGCTTTGACGCGCTCCCAGAGGTCATCGGGAATAATGCGTAATTGGGGGACCTCCTCAATGACCCAAGCATTTTGCGGGTTCATCCGTGCTTGGCGCTTGCCGGTATTGGGGTCCTTAATATAGCGCTGTCGGTTCCAGATCAGGCGCCCGACGTAAAGTTCATTGTTCAGAATACCAGTTCCACGGCGCCAGTTGCCGTAGATAGTGGACATCCCCCAACCCTTGCCCCGAGGGCCATTGATACAGTTTGCGTTCAACTCTCTCGCGATCCCCCGGGGGCTGTGTCCGGATGCGAACTTTTCGAAGATGTGACGGATAATAGCAGCCTGCTCCGTGTTGATCTCACGCTCGCCGGTGAGGATCGACCCGTCGGGTTTCACGGTGCGAAGCACGTCATACCCATACGTTACGCCACCGGCGGACTTGCCTTTGCGCACCCGACCTTCGAGCCCGCGGTGTGTCTTCTGCGCTAGATCCTTCAGAAACAGGCTACTCATGGTGCCCTTGAGGCCAATATGCAGTTCGGAAATCTCGCCTTCGGCCACCGTAAATATCGGTATGCCAAGGAACCGCATTTGCTTGAAGAAAGCTGCGATGTGTTCCTGATCTCGGCTGATACGATCCAAACCTTCGGACACCACAACATCGAGACGGTTGTCGCGGGCGTCTTCCAGCAGGCGCTGATAGGCAGGGCGCAGGTGCGATGCGCCGCTGATACCGCGATCCGAATAGGTCTTAGCCTCGTTCCAGCCATGGCTCTGTATCAGACGTAGGCACAAACGATGCTGATCACCAATCGAGGCATCGCTCTGAAGATCCGTCGAATATCGGGCATAAATGGCAGCACGCATGGGTCGGGCCTTTCCTTACTTGCGCTCGACGACGTCGTTCTTAGCCGCCAGATTGCGCTTGGCCCTGCCTATTATAGGCATACCTTTTCGGATGTCTTCCACTACCGATTGCAACCCGTTGCAACTGGAGAGACCGGTTGCGCGATTGTAGTGCTTCTGGGACATGTCGAGTGTGGCGTGGCCCAGAAGATCGCGGATGATGTTCACATGCTCCGGGTCGGCCTCGGCAATTGACGTCGCCGCGATATGGCGGAAGGCATGGGGGCGCATTTCGACGCCGAGGTGGCGCATAGTCACCTTGGGCAATTCTCGGGACAGACCGTCCGGCGTTATGGGATTGCCGTATTGATTGATCCAGAGCGCGTCGCATGCTTTTCCCTGCACCAGTTCAGGACGATGAAGATCGAGATAGATATCCATCGGTGTGACCAAATCGCGAGGCAACAGAAAACTGCGGGCTTTTCTGTCTTTCATGTCCTCAGGCTGAAAGCAAAGGTCATACCGCCCATTACCGGGCACGAGATGCTTCCCGACCCGCATCCCCAACAGGGCCCGGCGGCGCACCGGGCGGGCAATCAAAAAGCCGATCATCAGAGCCTGGCGAAAGCGGATTGCCCGCACGCTGGGAGGCACATCGCCAGCATTCAACTCTTCCATGCGCGAAAGACTCCATTGGAATATCTCGGTCGCGGAAATCGGATGCGGTGCTGGAAGGCTGTGGCTGTTTGCTTTGCACCCAAGTCGCTTAACGACGACCCGCAGCCATGACCAATCCTCTGTTGGCTCCAGTGCTTCGGCGATGATCAGTAAATCCAGCATAAGACCCGCTGTCGATTTGGGGGCCAGTCGCGCCTCGCATTCATCGACGTAAGTGCGGACTCGCAGTTCGGTGATCCTCTCGACGGGATGGTACGACAATGCTGCCGGATTGCTACGCTTCAGGTAGGAAATCCATTGTCCGTAGCCTTGCTGGCGTTTTCGACGACTACCAGCTGACCAACGCGCACAGGGGCCTGTGTCGTCGAAGAGGTCACCAGACGCAAAGAACGCATCCCAGGCGATGCGATCTGCCTGTGGCCAATCGTCAATCTTCATTACAAGGGGAATACGATCAGTCATTTCCGCCTCCCCATTTGGACAACACCGCGACATCGTAGCGATCATGTGCCCATTGGTTCGACAGCTCGGCATAGAAATCGATCGTGGTTTGCAATTTCTTGTGCTTCAACAGGCGGCGCACGGTCTCATAGTCCCCGGGGTGCGCGTTCAGATAGAGCTTGGCCGCGATATGGCGAAAGAGGTGAACATTTACCACCAGCCCGGTTTCCCGGTAGATCAAATATTTAAGATCGCTGCTGAGATTGGAGGGCGCTCGGGGTGTTCCATCACCGGTTTTGGGGAACAAGGCTGATCCCAGAACCGATGAAATCTGCGGGCGAAACGTCGTAATATAAGTGTGCAGCAATCTTGAATTTCCGGGGTTCAGCTGAACCTCAATAGGCTCTTTGTTTTTCACCTCCCTGCCTGCGATCCGCAGCGTGTAAATCGTATGTGTTCCCTTGCGATGCGTGAGAATGTGCCGCTCCAGATCGAGACTTGCGAGATTCTTGGCTCGCATCGGGCAAGACAGAAGGATCGAGAAGGCAGCGGCGTGCATCGCCAATAGCGCGGAGCGGTTCGAAGCCGGGTTGTCCAGGGCGCGAGCCATCAGCTGACAGGGCAGAGAAATCAGACGTGCGACGTTTCCCCAATCATTGAACTGTGCGAGCCGTTCACTGTTCTTGTCGCTCATGCCAGATGGGTCAGAAAAAACCTTCTTCTTGATATTTCGGATCCCGTCCAGTTCGGCCGGGTCGACTTTCAGATAATGGCGGGCAAGCCCGGTAATCGTCGCTGCGATATTGTGCAACCCGACGGGGATCTCATTGTTGCCACGCCGCTCAATAATCGCCTTAAAGGCCAATTTCATCTTCTCGGTTGTGACGACTTTTTTCAGGTGGGTGAGTTTAGCCGGCTCTTCCCCCGCCAACACCATTCCATCCAGATATTGGCGCAGGTGAGCCTCTGTGTTGCGTAGAGAAGTCGGCCGCAACGGCTTGTCCGGGCCATCTTTGTCAAAAAGATCGTCATGAGCCAACAGGTCGAGGTAGCGAGAAATTTCGTCTTGCAAGCTCTGGGGATAGATTGACAAAGGGCGACAACGATACTGCCCTCCAACTTCATAGCTGAGGGCTGCAAACGGCAGATTGTTCCGCTTGACGATCCCGTTCCATGTTTGCGCCATCTCCTTGCACAGCGTGGCGGGGTCCTTTGTCAGCAGCCGGGCATCAAGGTGGGATTGAAACGCGCCCATGACATCATCCGAAACAGCGTCCGGCTCAATGCGACGGTTGCTGCAGTATGTGACGAGGCGGGACAGGGACCATGCCTGATGCTTGGCACCAGCATGGTCGAGGAATTCGACCCAGGCCTTGGACCGAGCCCCTTTCGGGTCATCTTTGGGCAAACTCCCCACAGTCCGCAATGCATCGGCAAGGGCAGACTTGATGTTACTGAGGGTCTTGGCGGTGATACAATACTGAGCCGGATGGATGCCGTCGAGAAGGCCTCGCAGCGACGGCGCGTCCGTCGAAACATCGCCGGGTGCGCGATGCACCAGATCACAAAAACGATTAATTGCCGAAATTCGATGCCGCGTGCGGGTACTGGCCGCGCTTGCGTCCGTTTCCAATAGGATGATGATGTCTGCGAGAGTTCGCGGTTTGGCTTGATCAAGGGGCATGAGGGTATCCTTTCCGACTTCTGGGATTTGGGACATTAAGGGCGTTGAGAGGACACGGCGGGCCACGGGCGGACATTCGGGAAACACCTGCCAAGAATTTGAAGCCGAAATTCGAGGGTGCATTTTCCCGACTAGCTGAAAAACTGACCCAATAGAGGACATTAGAGGACATGGGCCAAACCAGCATGGCCCCGTGCAGCAGCCAATGCCTTCAAGTCTTGGCGCGCGATCCGCCAGTCGCGGCCCAGGCGCGTAGCGGGCAGGTTTTCCGAGGCGATCCAGCGCCGCACCGTTTTCGGGCAAACGCGAAACAGGTCAGCGACTTCTTTCACGCTGAGGTAGGATGCGTTTGCAGGGAAGGGGAGATTGCTCATTGGCTGGCCTCCCTCGGTTGGACGGTGCAACGGGTTGCAAAGTCAGAAGCCGCAGTCTCGCGCGCCAAGAGACGCACAAGCTCCAGGAGGGCATGAGGGCGGAGGGTTTCGGGCGCAGTGCCAAGTGCAGTCGAAGCGGCTGTCATCAGACAGGTTCCTTTTACAGAACCGCTCGCGACAATGACTGTGTGGACTAGATCAGGAGATCACACCAGACAGCAGAATCGGGGACAAACGTCCCGATATCATTGCCGTCGAGTGCCCCTGAATGGCGCTCCCGTTAGGGCGGCCCAACCGTAAGGCTGGTATTACGTAAGCTACGAGATTACTTGGCGCGAGAAAACGATGCAAGCTATGATCTTTATAATTTTGGCTCGACTGAGCGGACGGCTCGAATTTATTAGCGACGCTATCGGCCCGAACCGGACATTTGCTTCTTGGTCACTCGCTGCAGCACAGCTGCACCAAACCGTCCATTCATGCAAGGAGCAGCAATCCCGAAGGGGGAAGGTCGGTTGAGCGAGACCTTTCTGCCGTTCACCTCTGCAGGCCAAGCGACCGCTGTCAGCACAAACTCGCCTTCGCTTCAAGTCACCGAGTATTGTGAAGTTAATATTCATCGCCAAGGGTATGAGCCGACTGATGTCCGGACTGAGCGCACCCGAGCCAGCACCACTATCGCATAGTCTTCCGCCTTCTGGTCTCATAAAAAGGGAGGATCAGATTAAGAGCCAAGAAGATGCGCCAGCTCAACAATGTCAGCTGCATTGGCACCCGTGGAAACCCTGTTGTTCATCATTTGACCAATCACGTATCTCAACCGATCCACGTCGCCAGACTTAGCAGCTTCTACGCCAGCAGCGACATGTTCATCGTGCAATTCCTCATCAACGACCAAATGCCTCTCATTTGCAAGAAGTCTAAGTATCTCGATCAAGTAATCTGGGGTTTCCGCCAACACTTTCATTCGGATGCCATGCATTTCGCCCAGCGATCTACGCGCGGAATCGAAATTCTTCTCACGAATTGACCGACGTGCCGTAACAAGCAGCTTGTCGTGTCGTTCCGCATCGACGGGCTGTGCCATATTCCTCAACTCATCAAACGACAGTTCGGCCTTGGCGGCCCCATCTGTCAACACACGCTCTTCATTCTCGGGGGACAACTTCAACAAAGCAACGTCCTGGCGTAGCTTCCGAGCTTCCTCTGCAACGGAACGATGGGTGTCAGCATCCACCGAAGTGGATAACGCTGCATGCTGCCGCTCGATACGTTTCCGAATGCTACCTGAAGGGTCAGGATCGTGTTCAAGCGCACTCTCAAGCTCTTGCAGATCGCTTTCCACCCGTGAAAGCATTGTTGCCGCGACCTCAGCGCCCCGTTCTCCTTCATAATTTATCCCACCATCGTCGTGGCGGTAAAGATTCGAAGCGTCAATTATCCGGCCAAGCGCGGGAAGCTCTACAGCAAAGCTCAGTGTGCCGTTGTCACTCATCTTCCAGTCAATAATGAACTCGTCGCCACGGTTGATCCGCTCTCCCCGCTCCAACTCATCTAGGCTGTTCAAGCGGAAGTTGCCGATGTGAAGATTATGCTCCGGGCTGTCCACGTCATCCGCCATGTCATAGAATTCTACCGCAATGAAGTCATCTTCCCCGCCAATGAGCGTTTTGCCAGAACGAAACTTTTGCCGACCTTGCGCTGGCAGCGCCGTTCCCTTCTTGACCAATGTGTCCAGTTTGTTTCGTTCGTACCCAACCATCCCGTGTTGAACTTTGACGGCCAGGTTGTAGGTCATGGGGACGCTAGCCGCGCTGGCTTCGGCTCGCGTAATACTGATTTCTCGTGAAGCGCTTTCAACCTTGCTACCAGTCTGATCGAAAACGTTGACCATGTATCGGTTCTTGCCGTTTTTTCGAACGCTAACACCAACGTTTAGCGGACCGTTCAATGGTATCCGGCCAGAGGATGCCCCCTCTTCATCAACGATTTCAAGTTCGAATCCGCTGGGAATATCGCCCGCAGGTTTCACGCGAATTTTTGTGCTTTCGGACGAGACGCGGGACTTAAAGTCCAACGAAAGGCCGATATCACCCGTAACTGTTTCTCGGTGCTTTGAGGTTTTCTGGGTGGAGCTGTTACCATCCCATTCTCGGCTCTCAGCAAATATCGCCGCACCGGTGGCAACGGCGGTCATGGGGTCCAATCCGCTATCTACAGCAATAGCAAGTTCCGCTTCCAGCATCTCCCGGATGATGGGCATCTTCGAAGGTCCGCCGATCGGCACAATCTTCGAGATGTCTTCGTTCTTGTAGCCGTTTGCGGCGATGATCTTCCGGCACAAAGCAATTGAATCTTCGATCCGGTCGCGCACCAGGTCAGTCATCTCGTCGCGGGAAAGGTCGATAGAGATGTAAATCTCTTCGCCGTTTTCGTCAGTAGCACGGACCTCATCTTCAGTGGCAAAGATTGAAGCTGTTTCGGATGCAGACAATTGGATTTTTGCCTTTTCAGCTGCGTGTTTGCTGACATCGGCAAGATGCTTGTATCTCTCGTCGGCCTGAAAATTGGCTGGCAGGCTGAAATTCTGCGAAAGCCATGGCCGGACGACGCTATCGAAAATAATCCTGTCGAAGTCTCTGCCGCCGAGCATATTGATGCCCTCGTGGGCAACAACGTTTACAATGCCAGCGGTACTCATCACAAGGGCGAGGTCGAATGTCCCGCCACCTAGATCATAGATAAGGAAAACGCCGTCCTTCTGCTTGCTGTTGGAGATTGCGGCCAAAGCAGCAGCAACCGGCTCTTGCAGCAGGCTAACCTTTTCCAACCCTGCGAGCCGCGCGGCTGAAATAGTGTCCTCGCTCTGCATCTGATTAAACGCGGCCGGTGTCGTAATGACTACGCCTTCGATTTCATGCGAACCGGCCTCAGTCATGGCCTGGCCAACCAATGTTTTGATGATCTCTGCCGAGCACTCTACCGGGGTCCAGTTCTCCCCAGCTAGGGAAATTGGGTTCTTGGTTCCCATGGAGCGCTTGAAGCCATGCGCGACGTTCTTTGGCGCAGAGAGCAAACGGTCATAGGCCGTCTTTCCGATGAATCGATGCCCGCGCTTATCCAGGTAGATAACGCTTGGCAGCACATCGGTGCCGTCGGCAGTCTTAAAGAGACGGAGCGCCCCATCGACATGCCCAACAACAGCAGAGTTCGATGTTCCGAGATCGATACCTAGATACACAGCCTATTCCTCTTCTTGTTCAACTGGCGCAACGATCACGCGCCCTAGCCGGATTACAGTCATGTCGGACATGACTGTGGGTTCTATTGTCTTGCCAACGACAAGTGCTTCATCTTCTTCAAAGTCGCTTGGGTTATCGACCGATACCGCCAAGCCAGGATGGAAACGCTCACCTGAAAAGTCGACTAGTCGCAGCCCTAAATCCTGAAGGAGGACGTCCAACTGGCGTTTGGAGAATTTCAACTGCGCCTCCAAACGCTTTCCATCACTGGCAAGAACGACGCTCAACGCTTTCTCAGTCGCGGCCGCAAGCTTCCAGTATTCAACGCAAAGCTGGGCGACGGGTTCGGGGCGAAAAGGGGAATCTTTCTTATTCATGGAAAAACCCTTTGTGAGAAATGTCGCTTCAAGGCGGTCAACCTCCGAAAATTGCTATCAGTAGGATCACAACGCCAATTGTCACCCACCAACCTATGCGCTCATTTTTCTTTTGATCAATTGCCGATTTAAGCTGAGTTAGCTCAGCCCGATCTTTACCTTTGGCGTAAACTAGCATTTCATCAATAGTCTTCGACATGGCGCCAACGTTGCCTCGGTGACGTTCAAGCTCCGACATTTTCCAGTTACGATGCAGCACGGACCGCTCTTCATCGAGTTTACTTCTCACATCTTGGGACGGTTTCGCACCACGGTATGTGATCAACCCGTCGATCAATCTGAAAGCCGTTTCAGGGTCATTCCGATCATTGTTCACGAACAGCGCTAAGTCTCGAACAACGAGGAATGCAGCATCACCAGTGCCAGGCGCGTTAGCCGCAGTGTCGAACGCTTCGAAGATATCCTTAGCAATACCACGCCGAGCTGGCGCAAAGCCCGAGCTCTGCAATGCGGACTTCAGATTGGGAACTTGAGGTTTGGCAGCCTCACAGACCGCAACGAGCGGCTCCACCACCGCAAATTGCTTTTGTTGTTCATCGAGATTTTCCAGAGTTTCCACATCACCTTTGAGCACCTCAGCAACCGACTCGAGCTCTGGAAATGTGTGCAATAGCGCCTCAGACAAACGCTTTGCGTGACGAAATTCGCCTCTTTCGTTCGCGAGCTCGAGGCATAGTGATCGAAGCTTTTCGTAGATTTGCTTGGACCGGCCTTCTTCATGGCCTTGATGCTGCTCAAATACTTGAACTGGCTGGTTGACATCATCCCACTGCCGCAGGAGTTCAGCGATTTCACTCGTCACGGCCTCAAGTTGTTGTGTCGGTTGACGGGCAAGTTCGATCTGCTGATCAATAGCTTCGCTAATCCTCGCTAGGTGAGGTTCGCTCAAGATGTCGTATTCACGAACAAACTCGGCCAAAATCCTGCTTGCGCGGCCCTTCTTGAGCTCCGCCTCAACTAGGCTCTCCATCACCTTCCCGGGTTCACCCAATCGCCAGACGGACAGCGCAGCGCTTCGCGCATGGGTGGCTACTAGAACTCTGATTGACGCCGCAAGTTGGCTACTTTCAATTTGTGGGAAGCCAGCCGCTTGGCGCTGGGAGTTTAAGAATTCCAGTAGACCCAGCTGGTCAACATCATCCCATGCACGTAGTAGGTCCTGCAGTAGCGTTTCATCCGCAGACTTGGTGCCACACAGGTGCGCGAGAACGTTGGCTTTTGGCAAATCGGGGAGAAATAGAATTGCTTCGCGAAGGTCGGCTATCCGTCCTGCTTCCAACAGGGAGCCAATCTCATTGATTTGCGTATTGCTGAGCTCTGGTAGCCAACTTAATTCCTGATCTAGGCGAGCAATCGGGGACAACAGGGCTTGCTGAGATCGCTGAATAAGCTCTTGGGAATGAACTTCATCGAACTCAGCATCCTCGACCAGGTCAGAAATCTCAGCATGGTTTGATGTGAAGCTAGCCTTCAGAACCGAAAAGGCATTCAAAAAAAGGCTGAAATTCTCGGTTTCCAAAAGAGTACCTTTCAAATCCATTATCACGCCCAACTGGCTAGCTCACAACAAGTGGTCCCGCGCGGTATTATTATAGTGGATCATCGGGGGAACTTCATCGCATTTCAAGTCAGCTTTCGGGGCCTGAGCTAAGCTGAGCAAAGTCCGGTCACTATGCATAGCAATCTCTGGTGCGAGCTGCAGCATTTGTCAAATGGGGCTCGAAACCGACAGGCGGCGCAGCGACACGCGAATTTAGACCTTGCAGGGCTGATCGCCTCCGAATAGATGACCACTCTCGGCCCGGAGCCGCCGTTCATGCTGATCTCAAAGAATGGCTGCTCTCCAACCCAAACTGGACATTCGTCTGCATCTGCATCAAATGGCCTTGACAGCTGACCCGGGCGGCGATCTGCAGCATTCGCTGCGTGCTGTTGGGATGCCTGGCCGGTTGGTGGTGCAAGCGGAGCCGCGCGAATTTTGTCTGGGAGCAGATTATAGAACGCGCCAACGCAGCCTTAGTGGAACACGATGCCGTCCATGTAATAGACGACAACGAAACGATGAAATTCCTCATTCGAGACTCGGTGTTGTTCCGGTTCAAGAAAACAGATGAAACGGGGCGCTCATCGAATATCGCCACTCAACTGGCGCTCGCTTTTCATGACCATGAGCAGGAAATGCTTGGGCTGCCGGAGGTGCAGCGCGTTGAGGTCGTCTACAAGCTCAATCGTTTGGAGACGCAGATCGACGACATTTGCGTCGTCGCCCGCAATGGTGATCAGATCGCTTGGGAGTACAGCCTTCTGGATACGGGAGAGGCCGCGATTCTCTTGCCGATGCCAGATCCGAAGCCGGTACGTTCCGCATCAGCAATCATCAAGTTCAAGGGTGCTCCGGACGCCCGCAAGAAGCGTCAAGACTGATGCGCGCCAGTTTCGACCAGGACCTGCTGCGAACAGCGCGGCAGGCGCGAGGGTGGAGTCAGACACAGCTTTCCGCACACTCGGGAGTGTCACAAGCCAATCTGTCGAAACTAGAAAATGGACTGATCTGCCCAACTGAAGATGTTTTGGAAAACTTCAGCGAAGCCTTGGGCTTTTCGAGCGATTTTTTCTTCCAGAACGACCGAGTCCTTGGCCTACCGATGAGCGTGCAATACCGGAAGTGGGCGAGCGTTGGACAGAAAGCGATCGAGCGTCTAGAAGCCGAACTCAACATCAGGATATTGCACATCCGAAGACTGCTCGATGCCGCCGATCTGGAACCGGAGTTGTCACTACCTCGTCTGGATGTCGACGATTAGGCGGCAATCCCGATCGTATCGCCGATCTTATCTGGCGTACTTGGCTCGTACCTTTGGGGCCGATCCGGGAACTTGTCGCGTGGGTCGAACGAGCGGGGTGCATCGTGGTTCATTGCGACTTCGCCGCGCTCAAGGTGGATGGCTTCACGGTCCAAATACCGGACATGCCGCCCTGCATCTTTCTGAACCGCAACATGCCGGCTGATAGGCAGCGTTTCAGTCTCGCGCACGAGCAAGGCAATGTTGTAATGCATCAGGTACCATCACCCGAAATGGAAGCTGAGGCCAACGAATTCGCATCGGCGCTGCTCATACCGACCCGCGACATTCGCCCCCACATTTCCGGGCGGCGCCTCACGATCCAGCGACTCGCTGTATTGAAGCCCGTGTGGCGCGTGTCGATGGCAGCACTTCTCTACCGGGCAAAAGAGATCAGCGCGATTACCAACAACCAGAGCCAGTATCTCTGGCGGCAGATGAGCTCGATGGGCTACCGGAGATCGGAGCCTCCCGAACTGGATCTCGAAGTCGAGATGCCCACCGTCCTTCCGGAGATTGTGAGACTTCACTTGGAGGAGCTTGGTTACAGTGTATCGGACCTCGCCCATGCGCTACATGCACGCGAAGACGACCTGCGCACTTTGCATCCGCTTCCACGAGCGACAGCCCAACTGCGAGTGGTAAAGTAGATTGGACTCGAATGCATACATTAACCGTAGGACAAAATTGTATTGTATCATAAGGCGTAGTCAGGAATTCAATGCAGAGCCGAGATTTCCCAAGGACCTTCCCTGCGCTTCGAAAAAACGCGGTTTAGATAGGCGGTGAGGAGGCTGACGTGCTCGTCCTTCGGTACCAATAAAAGTACCGGCGACTGCTTTCTTTCAACGGTCTCATGCTCAAGCCTTTGAGATATGACCATGTTACCAGCAATGAAATCCCTTCGTTTCAAATTGTGCCAAGGAATTGGGTCGCGAAGGTAAAGAGTATGTGTCGCACGAAAATAGCTCAGAACTTGCTCGCGACTGGTCCCGGGCAAATCGAAACGGATGACATGACGCAAGTCCAAGGCCACCTTGGGCTTGCTCGACATGATAAGCTCGCACAAGCGCTTACCATGCAAACTATTCATGGCAACGATTTCGACGCGATGGCCATTTTGCGCTTCCACATCGTCGAACGAAAAGGAAAGCTGTTCACTCGATCGCACGCTAGCGCGGTGCGCCTCGGACATCACTTCAGGCGCGGGGAGGTCGTAGTTTTCCTTGGTTATGAGACGTAGGGCAGGATGTGTCATGGCTATTTGGTTAGGGCTGCTTCGAGTTCAGGGTACCCCAAGGTGAATGGAGACCATTCGTCCCCCCACTCTGGCGCTTCCATCTCGAAATTGCCAGTCACCTTATCCTTCAAACGCCAGGTTTTCTCAAAAGCCCTCGTGTACATACGCGGGGATACGCCGACGAACGGCTTGAATAGTACCTTCCCTGGTTGGCGTGGCGGAGGCGCCGTGTCAGGCTGCAGCACCTGCTCGTCCTCCCTCTTCTGCGTTGCAATGGACTTGCGCTCTGGTGGCTCCCAATTGAAGGGATTTGTTTCGATGGCATCGTTGTGTAACTCAAGAGCGAGGCTTTTCGGGTAAGGTTCAATGTATTGTACTTCGTACACACCTGCACCCACGATGTGCCGTGCGCAATAATGACATGGGAAGGTGGTCACGAAAAGTCTGGTCCCGACTGTCGACACTCCCTCGCGACCAGCCGACAACAATGCATCCATTTCCGCATGAACTGCGCGGCTGAACTCAATGAGTCCACCTAAGCGAGTTTTTCTAATCCGAGCTGCAAGCCCGACCTTGTCGTCAACAGTTTCGAGCTCGGGCAGCCCAGCGATCAGCTCATCAATGATTTTGTTCTGCTGCTTGTTACTGCTGCAGAACCTCGTTTCACGAAAAGCACACCGGTGGTCTTCATGCACATGGGGCTTTCCGAAACCCTCGCCGTATACTCCACCGCCCGCAGCTGGCACTTCGTTGACGCCTGTAGCGACAACCGTCCCATCGCTGTCGACCAACGCTGCTCCGACTTGGCGCGACAAACAAGCGCTCCTCACTCTCGCGGAGTGAGCATGATGCATGGCCGTTTCCTCCATCGTTGGTCGAACGATTTGATCATGAGCCACGATGTTGACCAGCCTACCAAGTGGCTCATCCAAGGCGAACTTAGTGCCATCGGGATCATCTTCAGAGTTGTCGACGAAATAGTCCGCCTCAAAGAACGCCTCAGCTACATGCTGGCCACGTTTGTTGCCTGCGTCATCTGAATCGCGCTGCATGAAGTGCTTCACTTGCTTTTTCACAGCCTGCTCCCCATGGCGTGGTTTGCGGAAGTACTTTTCAAGTATCCGTTGCTCACGCCGGTTTTCTTCACAAACAACACCAACCAGCGCAAACGCGTTTCCGTATGTGCGCCGCAGTAGGCTGACCTCTGCGGGATGTCTTATGGAATCAATCAGATAAGCGCGCCGTTCATTGTTTGGTCGTACTGGCTCACCCCTCACGTAGGTGACTGCGGTGGCCTCAGCCCGACGTCGAGCAATTTCACGCATCACCGATCGCGCTACCTCTGCCGCGTCCCGCTGGCGCATCTTGTCCCCAGCATCTTGATATGCCTCGACAAGGTCTAGTGTTTTTTCCGTCGCCTCCGGAACGGAAGTGCCAACTTCATCGTGCCACTCCTTGATTAGGGTGCTGGCTTTAATCCACTCCGTTCTATATCCGGACGCCTCACAGGCTCGCTTTAAGGATTCTATTACACGGGATCCACCTGCGCCAACCGGTCCAACGACTGCGAAAAACATTTCGCTTGACCTGTTTTGTAAAATTACTTCTTTGGAATCTGTGGCTCCCGGTATCTCACCCTTGCCAGACAGCTTTTCTGCGAACTCAGTCAATATTTTCTCCGAACAAATGGTTTCGACGTTGGCTTCAATATTCCAACGTTCACATTGATTGTCCGGGCAGTCAAACAGACAACGGCTTCTCTTAGTTATTTGCTTTGGCCGTTTTAGCTTACGTTGATGCGTCATCCGTAAAACAAAATCGGTCATTCGTAATGAGGTGCTTGAGTGACTTGTTAGGGCCGATTGCGCCTGACACTCTGGCGTGCCAGCACGGCCTTGCAAAGGGCGCTTTCTGCGTTAGCTGCCCTTGGTGCGTGGCGCAGCATGCGGGTTTGTGTTGCTATCGCTTGAATGGCCACTCTTACCTCTTTGGCAAGGCTCCTTGGCAGAAGTAGCTAAGTCCGGTTTCCGCACTAAAGTTGAGTGGAGCTACCTGATGAAGCCATACGTTGGCTTCTTGAACGGCCATTAACATATGGAAGATTAAACCAAGCTAACGACTAGTGTTGTTCGACAACGCTGGCTGCGTCCTCCCGCAACCAAAATACACCGAAAAAGCCCCGCAATCCGCGGGGCTTTCGGCGTTCACGAGGGGGCAACGCCACCCAAAACCGCTCAGACATGCGCAAGAATTGCCTCCAAGTAATAAGATCTTGCAAAAACGCACATCTCTCCCGAAGATAATTTCGCGCAGACCCTCATCCAAGAGGACGCGCGCGGGGGAATTGGGGAGGCAAGACCATGAAATTCATCGCCTTGGCCGCGGCGTTCGCGCTGCTGACAACGCCGCTTGCGGCACAGCAAATTGGCGCCATCGCCTATAGTGTGAAATCGGACAAATGGGGCCGGTCCTGGGGATATTCCACACGGGGCGAGGCCGAAGCCGTCGCGCTCAAGAACTGCAAGGCGCAGGGTGGCAGAAACTGCACGATTGCCCTGTGGCTCGAAAACAGTTGTGGCGCGCTGGCCCGTGCCAAAGGCACCAAGAGTATCAATCAGACCGGCGTCTCCTGGGGCTTTGACAATGAAGCGGGTGCAAAATCCCGGGCCGTTGCCGAGTGCAGCAAGCGCAATTCGGGCGATTGCTGGGTCGTCACCTCCGTCTGTTCCTCGCGCTAACGCGCAAGGCACGCCCAATCCCGCAACAGTTCCAAATGCTTGCCCCCATCGCTGGACATGCGGGCGCAGTTGCGACATCAATTGTGCAGGGGTTTGGATAGAGGAGCTACGCCGTGTCGGACATCGTGGGAATTTCAGACGGAACCTTTGCCGTCATCGGCCTGATCTTTGGTCTGATCGACATGGGCGCGAACCATTGCCCGAACGAAGGCTGTCTCGCCCGCAACGAAGTGCCCGGCTATACCAGCGTCTCCATCGGTGAAACCTATTTCCAAGAGGCCCATCAAGGCGAAGAGCTCTATTTCCGCCGCGACACGAAACTGGCCTTTGGCCCGTTTCAAAACATCTACGGCGCCTCGATCAGCAATGACGGTGAATTCTGGGTCGGTGCGGGTCACGCCTGGACCCAACCCTATTTCGACCGCCGCGCCTATATCCAGCTGCACGCGATGACCGGGCTCTATGCCAAGGGCGACGGCGTCGATCTCGGCGGGCCTATCGAATTCCGCTCTGGCATCGAGGTCGGCTATCAGGCCCGCAACGGGCTGCGCATGGGCTTGGGCTTTGACCACCGGTCGAACGCCGGGCTCTATAGCGACAACCCTGGCCTTGAAACCATCCATTTCCGGGTCTCGATCCCGACCCGCTAAGTCTCAGAGATGTTTTCGGAATGTGGCCTCGGCCCGGGCCCAGACGCCCTGGTCGATCGCCCCCAGATCGCGCAGAACCGGCAACAGCTGAGCGGCATAATCTTCCGAGCTTTCGCGCGGCAAGAGCGACGGCAGATTGTCGATTGCCATGATGTCGAGGCTCGGCGCCGCGGCCACCCGCACCACCGGCGCGGACCAGCTTGTCGCCTCTGAGTAAAGAGGCACCGGGTTGTAATCGCTGTCCGGATCGCAGGCCACATCGCCGATCACCCGAAGCGCCCGAGCCGCAGCCGCCTCTTCGGGGCTGACGAAGACCGGCGTGCCGGGCCGGGCAAAAATCGCGTTGATGAAAATCCCATGTTCGAGGATCTCGGGAAACGGCCCGCCATGCGCCGTCTCGGCCATGTCCCAGCGTGTCACCTCGATGCCCAACGCCTCACACAGGTCGGCCGCCCCGCTGCCGACCCGGCCGAGCGCCCCGATGACCAGCGCACGCGGCAGATCGCCCGCCGCCTCCAGTGCCGCGCCGACATCCGACAAAAGCGCCGATTTATCCGCCCAGCCGGTAACCTCGGGGCAAATCCCGCCACGCGCCTGCGCCGCATAGGCCAGCGCCGACACCGCCGCCCCGGCATAGCCCGCCCAATAGCCAAAGGCTGCAACCCGGCGCCCCGTCTCATCCACCAGATACTCGAGATCATAGAGCGTCCCGCCCCCGGCCTTGAACCGGTCGAGAAGCGCCCGCCCCGAATGCTGCCCCTTATAGGCATGGCCAAACATGATATGGCGATGGGGCAGGGGCGTGCCGTCCTCCGGCAGCTCCTTGAGCCCAAAGATGATCGCTTCCTGCGGCGCCTCGGGCCAGCTGCCCTCCGCCGCGATCTCACAGCCCGCCGCACGATAGCCCTCAATGCCAATGGCCCGCGTCGCACTCTCCTCGACGGTGACGCGCATCCCCGCCGCGCGCAGCGCCGCCGCCCCCTCGGGCGTCAGGCCGACACGGCATTCATTGGGGCGCTGCTCGGCCCGAACCCAAAGATGAGTCATCACGCAAACCCTTTTGGAAGCTTAGAGAATATTGTCGTCATGGGTGGCCGCGACACTCGCCAGTTCGCGCATCGCCTGCCGGAACGCGCCGATCTTGGGAAACTGGGTCACATCGACCCGATCCCCTTCGAGCCAATTGCAAATCGCGTAGAAATAGAAATCCGCCACGCAGAGCTCTTCGCCAAAGAGATAGGGCCCGGTGATCACATTCTCTTCCATATAACGTGCGCTCTCGGTCATCGTTTGCGGCACCTTGGCCGACATATCGGCGCGGCTTTCCTCCTTGTCGGCCCAGCGATGGCCGCGCCGCTTATGGGCGTGGTTCACATGCATGGTCGAGGCGAGATAGAACATCACCTCCCGCATCCGCGCGGCCTTGAGCGGGTCCTCGGGCACGAGCCCCTTTTCGGGGGCCAGCGCCGCCAGATATTCGAGGATCGCGCCGGTCTCGGTGAGGATTTCCCCCCCCAGATCGAGCGCCGGCACCCGGCCCTTGGGGTTGATGCGCTGATACTCGGGCGTCATCTGCGCCGATTGGGTGAAATCAAGCGCCACAAGCTCATGCTCGAGGCCGGTTTCGCGCAGACACATGACCGAGGCGGTGGCGATGGTGCCGGGGGCGTAATAGAGTTTCAGCATAGCAGACTATCCTTAGATAAAAGTGCGCGCCTCGCGGCGCTCGGGCTGATCGAGATGCGGCGTCGCGTTGAACCCGGCCAGCATCAGCCGACCGTGAATGAAACGCAAGTGATGGACCGAGCTGTTCATCGTGTGAAGCATCACATCCGCCATCGCCGCCGTGTCGAGCCCGAGAACATGGCGCAGCGCCATGCCGATCACCCCGCCGGAGGTCACCACAAGGCTGGTGCCGCCGCGCGACGCCAGCTCTTCGAGAAGATGGGTCACCCGCGCCTCGAAACTGCCAAAGCTCTCGGGAATCCCGGTGAGCTGATCTTCGGCCCAATAGGCCACCACCTGCGGCATATAGCGGGCGAATTCGGCGGCAGAATTCGGCGCGGGCAGGCCGAACTGCATCTCCACCGCCTGTGCCAGATCGAAATAGGTGAGCTCGTTCAGACGCGGATCGGTCCGCTCGGGCGCATAGCCCATCTCGCGCGCCGTCTCGACCTGCCGCGACAGCGTGCCGGTGACCACATGATCGAACCGCGCGCCCGTGTCCCGCAGATGCAGGCCAAGCCATTGCGCCTGCTGACGTCCCAGCTCCGAGAGCTGATCATAGCTCGCCTCGTCCTGCGCATGGGTATTGGCCTGCCCGTGGCGCACCAGAATGATATCGGCCATGCTGCCTGTCCTGCTCTTGCCCGTGTTTTTCGGCCCGACACTAGGCGCGAGAGGCCGGAATGACAATCCGACGGCACCGGGAAACGCCGTTGCCAATGGGAAACACGGGCGCGCCATATGGCGCAAAAATCTGCATAGATGTCGTGATTGGCCGACTCCGGAAAACAGCGCCGTGGTCTACACTCCCGTGAGCAAGGAGACCCAAGCATGTCCGACACCATCACCTTTACCCTCGACGGCGAACAAGTCACGGCCGAAAAAGGCATGACCATCTGGGAAGTGGCCAACGGGCGGGGTCTCGTCATTCCCCATCTGTGTCACAAGCCCGCGCCGGGCTATCGCCCCGATGGCAATTGCCGGGCCTGCATGGTCGAGATCGAAGGCGAGAGGACCCTTGCCGCCTCCTGCATCCGCGAACCCGCCGATGGCATGGTGGTCAAGACCGACACCGCCCGCGCCGAAACCGCGCGCAAGATGGTGGTCGAAATGCTCGTGGCGGATCAGCCGCCGCGCGACGCCGCCCATGACAAATCGAGCCACCTTTGGGACATGGCCGAGATGCAGGGCGTCAGCCAAAGCCGCTTCCCCAAGCTCGAAGAGGGCCGCATCCCGCTGCTCGACGACAGCCATGTCGCGATGAGCGTCAATCTCGACGCCTGCATCCAATGCGGTCTCTGCGTCCGCGCCTGCCGCGAAGTGCAGGTCAATGACGTGATCGGCATGGCCGGTCGCGGCCATGACGCCTATCCGACCTTCGACATGGCCGACCCGATGGGCGCCTCGACCTGCGTCGCCTGTGGCGAATGCGTCCAGGCCTGCCCCACCGGCGCGCTGATGCCGTCCTCGGTGGTCAACGAGGCCCAGGTCGGCGACAGCGCCGATTACGACAGCGAAGTCGAAAGCGTCTGCGCCTTCTGCGGCGTCGGCTGCCAGATCTCGATCAAGGTCAAGGACAACCGCGTCAAATATGTCGAGGGCATCAACGGCCCCGCCAACGAAGGCCGGCTCTGCGTCAAGGGCCGCTTTGGCTATGACTACATCCACCACCAGCACCGCGTGACCAAGCCGCTGATCCGACGCGACGACGCTCCCGAAAAGGGCCTCAACGTGAACCCGGACAATTGGCAGGAATTCTTCCGCGAAGCGAGCTGGGACGAGGCGCTCGATCTCGCCGCCGACGGGCTCAAGGGCCGCGGCCGCGAAGTTGCCGGCTTTGGCTCGGCCAAATGCACCAATGAAGAGGCCTATCTCTTCCAGAAATTCATCCGTCAGGGCTTTGGTCACAACAATGTCGACCATTGCACCCGGCTTTGCCACGCCTCGTCGGTCTTCGCGCTGATCGAAAACGTGGGCTCCGGCGGCGTGACCGCCACGTTCAACGAGATCGAAAACGCCGATGTCGCCATCGTCATCGGGGCCAACCCGATCGAAAACCACCCGGTTGCTGCCACCTATTTCAAGCAATTCACCAAGCGCGGCGGCAAGCTCATCGTGATGGACCCGCGCGGCGTCGGCCTGCGCCGCTTCGCGACCCATATGCTGCAATTCCGCCCCGGCGCGGATGTCGCCATGCTCAACGCGATCATGCACACGATCGTCGAGGAAGGCCTCTACGATCAGCAATATATCGACGCCTATACCGAGAACTGGGAGGCCGAAAAGGCCCATCTCAAGGATTTCGCGCCCAAGAAAATGGAGGACCTCTGCGGCATCCCCGCCGAGACCCTGCGCGCCGTGGCCCGCGATTTCGCCACCGCCAAATCCGGCATGATCTTCTGGGGCATGGGGGTGAGCCAGCACATCCACGGCACCGACAATT
>TARA_R100000789_G_scaffold30499_2_pt1 | contig 20073 bp, 20 predicted proteins | sample TARA_R100000789 | Tara Oceans TARA_R100000789 (sample SAMEA2623403) | marine metagenome | biome: marine biome (ENVO:00000447); feature: mesopelagic zone (ENVO:00000213); material: "saline water (ENVO:00002010), including plankton (ENVO:xxxxxxxx)" | depth 450 m
ATCTTGCTCAGATGGTTGCGCGAGAGCCCAAATTCCTCAGCCAATGCGGCTGTGGAATAGGCCCGTTCAGGAGCGCTGGCCATGCGCATCAGCATGCGAAGACCATAATCTGTGAATGAAGTCAGGCGCACATCGCACTCCATGCTCTAATTGGTATTTACAATACCTATTAACAGGTCTACGCAGTGATGCAACGCGAAATGCTTCAGGACGCAGCGATGGCCGACATACACACCGACCCACCGCGGATATCGTCCGCACGACCCGAGATGACCCGGGCGATCATGGACAAGACCGGCCTCGACCAAGGGATGCTGACGGATTTGGTGCATCGGTTTTACGGTAAAGTTCGCGCGGACGCCGTTCTCGGACCGGTCTTCGCAAGCCGCATCACCGAATGGGAACCACATCTGGAACGGATGGTGGCCTTCTGGTCTTCCGTCGCGTTGATGACGGGGCAGTATCATGGAGCACCGGTGCCCGCACATGCCCATTTGCCGGTTACACGGTTGCATTTCGACCATTGGCTGAGCCTGTTTCGCGAGACCGCAAATGAGACCTGCCCGCCTGCCGGTGCTGCGCATGTCATCGAACGCGCCGAGCGGATTGCATGCTCTTTGCACATGGCCGTGGAGGACACGGCTCGCGCTAATTTAAAAACCATTCCCAACTTGCGCTGACGAAAGGATGCTGAAATGACCGAAACCACCCCCCCACAAGATCCTGCTGAGCTGACCCGGTACATCGAAACACGTTATCATGCGTTGCACCGTGAACAGCTTCCCGTGCTTGCCCAGATGGCGGAAAGGGTCGAGACGGTGCATTTCGGCGACGACCACGTGCCTGAAGGTCTGTCTGACCTGTTAGAACGGATGATCGGCGAGATGGAAGTCCACATGAAAAAGGAAGAGCTGATCCTTTTCCCGGCCATTCGCAAGGGTGGGATGCCTGGCATTGAAAACCCAATAGCAGTGATGCGTGCTGACCATGACGACCACGCTACCGAAATTGGTGAGATCCGTCGGTTAACTGGCGGTTTGACCTTGCCGGAGGGGGCCTGCGGAACATGGACCGCACTTTACACTGGCCTTGCAGAGTTTCTGGGAGACCTGGAGGAACATATGCGCTTGGAAAATGACGTGTTGTTCCCACAGTTTGAGCCGGTTTGAGGGCGCACGGGTGATGGCAGGCACCGACGCTAAAGGCAGTTTTGCTTCGCCACCGTGCCTCGCGGGGGAGGTCGCCCCGGATTACTTTGATCCGATGGCAGTGGATCCTGATCAAGCGCGGGACGTGGCGCGATGGCGCAAAGCGGAACGTGCTCGGCTGCGCACCGAACGCCAGGCGCTCAGCGTCGAGGACCGCGCAGCCGCGGGCGCGGCGCTTGCCAGACATCTGCGTGAAGTATTGTCCACGCGCATTGAAGGCCTGCAGGGCAGGGTGGTCTCGGCCTATTGGCCGATCAAGGGCGAGCCTGATCTGCGTCCGCTAATGGCTGAGTTGCATAGAGCGGGTGTCACGGTCTGCCTGCCCATCGTGGAACAGAAGGCGGCCCCGCTCGTCTTTCGCGGCTGGACACCGGAGACACGAATGGTGCGGGGTAACTGGAACATTCCTGTCCCACCTCCCGACGCAGAGGTTTTGATACCCGACATAACGTTGGCACCGCTCGTGGGTTGGGACGGTGATGGCTACCGTCTTGGGTATGGTGGCGGGTATTTTGATCGGACACTGGCGGCGCTTGACCCGCGACCTTTTACCATCGGGATCGGATTCCAATCCTCGCGCCTGCGTACGATTTATCCGCAACCTCACGATATTCCTTTGGACATCATCCTGACCCAAAAGGGTGTTCAATATTCGAGGCAGAATCCATGAGCAGCACGGCAGAACAAATGCGTGCTTGGCGTGGTCCTGCACTTCTCACCTTTGGGTTTCGCCCCTTCTTTTTTGGGGCCGCGGCTTGGGCCGTGTTGGTTATGGCGTTCTGGGTCTTGATGCTTTGTGGCGCAATGACTTTGCCAACAGCGTTTGACCCCGTTTCATGGCACGCCCACGCATTTTTGTTTGGCTACCTGTCGTCTGTGGTCGCGGGGTTTCTGCTCACAGCAGTGCCCAACTGGACGGGGCGGTTGCCGATTGTTGGCTGGTCCCTTGGGGGGCTTTTTGCCCTTTGGGTCTTGGGGCGGATCGCAGTCTGCTTCTCGCTCATGTTGCCGCCACTTGTGGTGGCGGTGGCTGACCTGGCTATGCCTGTTGCCCTCGGTCTTGTGCTTGCTCGTGAGATTGTTGCGGGCAAGAATTGGCGCAACCTTATTATCTTGGGTATGCTTGCCGTATTCACGTTTGCAAACGGCCTGTTCCATTGGGAGGCTGCAACCGGCGCTTATGCAGCTCAGGGATACGGCCTGCGCCTCGGGCTTGGGACAGCTGTGATGATGATCGCCGTCATCGGCGGACGGGTGGTGCCATCGTTCACTCGGAACTGGCTGGTCAAGCGCGCCGCCGGTCGGCTGCCGACCCCTCCGATGCAGCGGTTCGACAAGGCAGCCCTTCTTGCCATGCTCATAGCGCTCTTGTTGTGGGTCGTTCTGCCGGATCACCTGGTGACCGGCGTTGCCCTTCTTCTGGCCGGGTTTGCGCACGCTGTTCGCTTGGCGCGGTGGGCCGGATATCGGACAGGGCAAGAGCCGCTGGTAACGGTTCTGCACATTGCCTACGGGTTTGTGCCGCTGGGATCGCTTGCAATTGGCGCCGAGATACTTTGGCCCGGCACATTCGGGGCGGCGTCGGCACAGCATCTGTGGATGGCAGGGGCCATCGGATTGATGACGCTCGCCGTGATGACCCGCGCAACACTCGGGCATACTGGCCAGCCGCTCATGGCGGGGGCTGCAACGGTGGCGATATATGTCGCCATGATGGTTGCGGTTCTGGCTCGGTTTGGGGCCGGTTACTGGCCATCCGATGCTGCCTGGTTGCATAACGTTGCTGGTCTTGGCTGGATCGTGGCTTTTGGCGGGTTCGTCGTGGTTTACGGACCGTTGCTGCTGCGCTTGCCGGCGGACAAGCGGGCGGGAGGCTAGGGGCGCTTTGGGCTGGCTGGAATTTGCCTTGGCTTGGGCCGCTTTCTTCGCGACGCATTCGCTGCCCTTGCGGGCGCCAATCCGACCGTGGTTTCAAGCCCGGCTGGGACCACGCGGTTTCGCGCTAGCCTACTCGGCGCTCTCGCTGGCAGCTTTAGTCTGGCTGATCGGTGCTGCGGGCCGCGCGCCATTTGTGCCCATTTGGAACTGGGCGCCGTGGCAGGTGGATGTAACTCTGACCATTATGCTGCCGGTGTGCTTGATCGTGGCCCTGGCCGTCGGTCGGCCAAATCCGTTTTCGTTCGGTGGAGCGCGGAACGAGCGTTTCTATCCAAAGCGTGCCGGCATTATTCGGGTGACCCGCCATCCGCTGCTCGTGGCGCTCGCCGTTTGGGCCGCGGCGCATGTCGTTCCTAATGGGGATCTGGCGCATGTGCTTCTCTTCGGAGTCTTTGCAACGTTTGCCGCACTTGGTGGGCATCTGGTTGACAAGCGACGGCAGCGCGAAATGGGGCCAGAATGGCAGCGCTTGTATGATGAAGTCACCGCCAGCACCGGGAATGTGATACCGGCTTCTTGGACTGCGGCATCTGCGCGCCTTGCTGCGGGGGTAGCACTCTATGGCGGTTTGATCTGGGCCCACCCGTGGCTGTTCTGGGTCAGCCCGCTGGGATGATATTCAGAGCGAGGATTGACGTTGATCAATATGCATTCTTTTACACTAACTTGGTCCGCAGTGGTTATACGGCCAATGCCGTCGCGCCGCGCTATTTCAACGAGTTTGTGCTAGATCAAGGAACTCTCCTGCTCTGCGTCTAGAGTGATTGTGTGAAACGCACGGGAGGAGTGTCGTATCATGACGTCAAGTTTGTTCGAGACAACGATAGGAGCATTCGAGGAACGCATGGCGCTCAGGCGAAAGATGCTGAGTGTCACTGGTGTAAAGCTCCCGAAGCGCCGTATTCCGAAGGATGTGGAAGATGAAATTCGAAACAGCATTATCAACTGCTACGAATGCAAAAGTGGAGACACTTGCGCAACTTGGTTGGCGACAGCGACGGAAGGGGCACCACCACCCAAGTTTTGTCCGAACAGGGATTCAATCCTGCGTCTGAAAGCTGACGGATACTCAAAGGAACCGATCAAATGAGCATCCGCACTGCGCTCGGCAGTTGTTATCCTGTTCGTGATGCGCGACTTGGTCAGATGGGCGACATGCTTCAGGTTACCGGCGCTTTGGCAGCGTTTGAGCAAGAAGTTTGCGAAGAAACAGAGCTTCAATCAGCCGTATTGAGGTGTTTGGACTGTCTGAATGTTGATATCTGCAAAACATGGCTTGCACGAGCCGAGAAAGGATCGGCTGCGCCTTCGTTCTGCGCGAACGCGGCACGATTCAACTGGCTGACGCAAGGCCGAGAGAACGTCACTTCTTAGCAGTGTCCTCGATCCAGGTCTTGGCCGCCACCGCGCGGGGCAGACCGAGCGGTCCTATCGCCAATAGCGCCACTTGTGTCAGTGCGCCATCTTCGATGCCCTCAGACCGTGCACGACGGCTATGCGAGTGCACGGCCCCTTCCGATGATGCACCTATTGCAAGAGCCAGTTTCACAAGGCGCCGTTCTCGATCGGTCAAAGGACCGGCATCGGCGCAGGCTTTTCCTAGGGCGGCATAGGCGTTCCAGATATCCGGCTGCTGTTCTGCAAGATCGCCGGCGGCGCCGGGCATTGATTTTGTCATGTTTGCGTCCTTTATGCTGAATAGTCGTCGATGAGCGGATTGGGTTTGGCATATTGTGTCAGGTCTTCGAGGTCGCTGATCGCAATGTGGTTTTGTTCGACTTTGACGCCGTATGGCTCCAGGCCCTTGAATGCTCGGCTGAGGTTTTCGGGGGTCATGCCCAGAAAAGACGCCAAACGCCTTTTCTCCATCGTCAGATCGAACTCGAGCGATCCAGTGCGAGCCTGTTGGCGCAGCAAGTAGTTTGCGAGACGCTCAAGCGATGTACGTAGCTTGAGATCCTTGGTGTTTTTCACGACTGCTCGGTAGCACTGGGCAAGCTCCGCAACGATTGCCTGGGCAAAAACGCTATCCTCAGCAAATACAGCCCTCACATCCTGGGAGGGAATGAGGGCAATGCGGCTCTTCTCGAGTGTTCTGGCGGACATCAGATATGGCAAATTCCGAACACTGGCTGCGAGAATAAAAGTCGACACGGGTCTGACGGTCGCCATGCTGGTCTCTCGCCCATTCCAAGCCGAGAATAAATCGACGGAACCCGAGAGGACGACATGCAGAAAGTCCGGTGGCTCATTTTCATGAATTAGATCAATTCGGGGCGGAAAGTTCTGAACATAGGCACCGCGCATAAGGACCTGGAAATTTGTCTCGTCCATGTTTGCGAACAAGGTCAGGTCGCGAATCTCTTCCTTATACGACTCAGACATGTCCGCTTTGGCCTCCAACGTTTCTGGGTTGCGATATCGTTTAGGTCCACTTGATAAATGTCAAGCGATCGATTGATGTGTACAGATCCTGACTTGATGAACCATAGTGTGAGAGTTGATGAATTTTGGTAAGCAGTTTATTTCGTTACGTTTTTCCTGTTTCTTGATGTAGATCAACCTTTCGCGTCTCGAATTCCTCCAACCCTGTGCACAAGCCCGAATTGGGCATGTTGCAAGCACAGTTGCCAGGAGGACCTACCATGGACAGTGCCGGAACCGTCGGCAGAGCCGAACAAAACAGAGCCCTCGGGCTCAGCACCGTTGCCTTTACAGCGTGCTTTGCGGTCTGGACGATCTTTTCCATCATTGGTGTCGGGATCAAAGCTGAGCTCGGCCTTAATGAGGCACAGTTCGGCCTTTTGGTTGCAACGCCCATCCTGACGGGCTCGATCACGCGCCTGTTCTTGGGTGTATGGACTGAGAAATACGGTGGCCGGCTGGTGTTCACTGCACAGATGCTTTTGACTGCGATGGCGACATGGGCGCTGACCTTTGCATCAACTTACACCATGTACCTTGTCGCCGCACTTGGCATTGGCCTCGCTGGTGGGTCTTTCATTATTGGTGTCGCCTATGTCTCGCGCTTCTATGATGCAGGCCATCAAGGAACGGCGTTAGGTATATTTGGCGCGGGCAACGTCGGCGCGGCGGTCACCAAATTCGTCGCCCCCTTCGTGATGGTCGCCTATGGATGGCAGGGCGTGGCGCATGTCTGGGCGGTTGGCCTTGCGATCATGGCGGTCGTGTTCTTTCTGTTTGCCAAAGACGATCCCGAACTGGTCGCGCGACGTAAGTCCGGCGTCAGGGCGCCAAGTCTGGCACAGCAATTCGCACCGCTTCGGAACCTTCAGGTCTGGCGCTTCTCTCTGTATTATTTCTTTGTTTTCGGGGGCTTCGTAGCACTGGCGCTCTGGATGCCTCATTACTTGATCGACGTATATGGCCTTGATGTGCGGACCGCCGGTATGTCAGCGGCAGCATTTTCGCTTTCAGCCTCCCTTTTCCGCGCCTATGGCGGCCATCTGTCGGATCAGGTCGGTGCCCGGAAGGTCATGTACTGGACCTTGGGGTTCAGCCTGGTGCTCCTGTTCATGCTCTCTTATCCGCCGACCGATTACGTCATCCAAGGCAAGGACGGACCGATCTCCTTTTCGACCCAGATGAGCGTCTTGCCCTTCGTCATCACGTTGTTCGTTCTTGGTTTCTTCATGAGCCTGGGCAAGGCTGCCGTGTTCAAACACATCCCAGTTTACTATCCGCATCATGTTGGCGCGGTTGGCGGCCTTGTCGGCATGATCGGCGGTCTTGGCGGTTTTGTTCTTCCAATCGGTTTCGGTGCCCTGCTTGAACTTACCGGCATCTACACAAGCTGCTTTGCGCTTCTGTTCGCTGTGGTCGCGATTTCATTGGGCTGGATGCACCTGTCTGTGCGGGCAATGGAGCGCGCAGCACACGGTCCAGCGCTTGACGAACTCCCAGAACTTCCCGAGATGCAGGAAATCCACGTCCCCGAGCGGACAAGCATGCCGCGGACACTGACTGAGTGGAAGCCGGAAGAAGCTGCGTTCTGGTCCGACAAAGGACGTGCAGTCGCGCGCCGCAATCTCTGGATCTCGATCCCGGCACTGCTGTTGGCCTTCTCGGTCTGGATGGTCTGGTCGATGGTCGTGGCACGCTTGCCTGCCATTGGTTTCGAGTTCACATCGTCACAGCTTTTCTGGCTCGCTGCCTTGCCTGGGTTGTCAGGTGCCACCCTGCGCATCTTCTACAGCTTCATGGTGCCGATCTTCGGCGGCAGGCTCTGGACGACGCTTTCAACGGCTTCGCTGCTCTTTCCAGCGATTGGGATCGGTTATGCGGTGCAAAACCCTGAAACACCGTATCTCATCTTCCTCGCTCTCGCGCTCCTGTGCGGTATGGGTGGCGGCAACTTCGCGTCCTCCATGGCCAATATCGCCTACTTCTTCCCGAAAGCGGAGAAGGGCAATGCGCTCGCGCTGAATGCCGGGTTGGGCAACCTCGGGGTGTCTGTCATGCAGTTCCTGGTCCCCATCGTCATTACGGCGGGCGTCTTTGGGGCTATGGGCGGTGCGCCGGTCACCTTGGATGACGGTAGCCAGCTCTGGATGCAGAACGCAGGCTTTGTCTGGGTGCCCTTCATCCTCATCGCAACAGCTGCGGCATGGCTTGGTATGAACGATATCGCCGATGCCAAGGCCAGCTTCCGTGATCAGGCGATCATTTTCAGCCGGTTTCACAACTGGGTGATGTGCGTGCTCTACACCGGCACCTTCGGGAGCTTCATCGGCTATTCCGCAGGCTTCCCGCTACTCACGCGCCTGATGTTCCCCGAAGTGAATGCGCTGCAGTACGTGTTCCTTGGACCCCTCGTTGGCGCGCTCAGCCGTGCGGGCACAGGTTGGATTTCCGACAAGTTTGGCGGTGGACGTGTCACCTTCTGGACCTTCCTGGGCATGATCATCGCGGTCTATGGCGTGATCTTCTTCTTGCCCTCGGACGGGCAGGGCGGCAGTTTCATGGGCTTCTTTGCCTGCTTCATGGCGCTGTTCTTGCTGACCGGCATCGGTAATGCGTCAACCTTCCAGATGATCCCAGCGATCATGGGGCGCGAAATCCCGCGCCTTATGCCCGAACTGGATGCTGGAGCGAGCCGCAAACAAGCCGAGCGCGAAAGTGCTGCGATCATCGCCTTCACTTCGGCGATTGCAGCTTATGGCGCGTTCTTTATCCCCAAACTCTACGGCACTTCGATCGCCATCACCGGGGCACCGAACGGCGCGCTCTGGGCCTTCCTTGGCTTCTACGTGCTCTGCCTGCTCGTGACCTGGGTTTTCTACACCCGGCCCGGTGGACTTCTCCATGACATCGAACGTGGTCGCGGCTCCGCTGCAGCTGCTCAACCTGCTCAATAAGAAAGGAACCTGACATGAGCCATCTGCTCGACAGATTGAACTTTCTCCAGTCGAAAGAACTGGAACAGTTCTCGAACGGCCACGGCCAAGTCACTCGCGAGAACCGCGACTGGGAAGACACGTACCGCAATCGCTGGCGGCATGACAAAGTGGTCCGTTCGACCCACGGTGTGAATTGCACCGGGTCGTGCAGCTGGAAGATTTACGTCAAATCCGGGATCGTGACCTGGGAGACCCAGCAGACCGATTACCCGCGGACGCGCGCCGATTTGCCCAACCACGAACCGCGTGGCTGTGCGCGTGGCGCGAGCTACAGCTGGTATCTCTATTCTGCCAACCGCGTCAAAAACCCGCTGGTGCGCGGCCGATTGATGAAGATCTGGCGCAAGATGCGCGAGACGATGGAGCCGATCGAGGCCTGGACCAAACTGCAGTCTGATCCGATCCTGCGGGCATCCTACGTCGAGACACGTGGCAAGGGCGGTTTTGTTCGGGCCACTTGGGACGAAGCGACCGAGATTACTGCAGCCGCAAACGCCTATACCGCAAAAACCTATGGGCCAGACCGGGTCTTCGGCTTCTCGCCCATTCCCGCCATGTCGATGGTCAGCTATGCCGCCGGGTCGCGGTATCTATCTTTGATGGGCGGCGTCTGCATGTCGTTCTATGATTGGTACTGCGACTTGCCACCTGCGTCCCCGATGACGTGGGGTGAACAAACAGACGTGCCCGAAAGTGCGGACTGGTACAACGCTGGCTACCTGCTGCTTTGGGGCTCGAACGTACCGCAGACGCGGACTCCGGATGCGCACTTCTACACCGAGGCACGTTATAAGGGCACCAAATCCGCCGTCATCTGCCCTGACTATTCCGAAGCGGCCAAATTCGGGGACGTTTGGCTGAACGCCAAGCAAGGTACCGATGCGGCCCTTGCCATGGCTTTTGGGCACGTGATCCTGCGCGAGTTCCACCTCGACCGTCAGACCGAGTATTTCGAGGATTACACCCGCAAGTATTCTGACTTCCCGATGTTGGTGAAGCTCGATGAACAAAACGGCAAACTTGTACCGGGCCGCTTCCTGCGCGCTGACGATCTGGACGGGAAACTGGGCGAAGACAACAATCCGGAATGGAAGACCGTCGCTTTTGACGAGATTTCCAAAGGGTTTGTCGCGCCCAATGGGTCTGTCGGGTATCGCTGGGGCGAAGACGGCGAATGGAACCTCGAAGAAAAGGCAAAAGAAGCCGAAACGAAGCTCAAGATGAGCCTCGTTCTGGAAGAAGACTACGATGATATTGTCGGCGTCGATTTCCCGTACTTCGGTGGCGAGGCTTTTGGCCAGTTCAAGACGGACGCCACGCACCCGGACGTTCTGACCCGCAATATCCCGGTCAAAAAGATCAAGACCGCCGATGGCGAAATTGTTGTTGCGACCGTGTTTGACTTGTTCTGCGCAAACTACGGACTTGATCGCGGCTTAGGCGGCGACTGGGTCACATCCGATTACGCAAATGACATGCCAGGAACACCGGCCTGGGCCGAGAAGATCACCGGCGTTCCCGCCGACAAGATCGCGCATGTCGCGCGTGAGTTCGCGGACAATGCCGAAAAGACCAACGGCAAGTCGATGATCATCATCGGTGCTGCGATGAACCACTGGTTCCACATGGACATGAACTACCGTGGCGTCATCAACATGCTCGTGATGTGCGGTTGCGTCGGTCAATCGGGCGGTGGTTGGGCGCACTATGTCGGTCAGGAGAAGCTCCGCCCGCAGACGGGCTGGCAACCGCTAGCCTTTGCGCTGGATTGGAATCGTCCGCCACGGCACATGAATTCGACCTCCGCTTGGTATGCCCACACGGATCAATGGCGCTATGAAACGCTTGAGGCGTCCGAGATCTTGTCGCCAACGGCCCCCGAGGGCGACTGGGACGCAAGCCTGATTGACTATAACATCCGCGCTGAGCGGATGGGCTGGTTGCCATCTGCGCCGCAATTGAAGACCAATCCTCTTGAGGTCGCGAAAGCGGCTAAAGCGGCTGGCAAGGAGATCCCGGCATACGTCGCAGAGAACCTAAAATCCGGTGATCTGGAGATGTCCTGCGAAGACCCGGACAACCCCGCCAACTGGCCTCGGAACCTGTTTGTCTGGCGGTCCAACCTGTTGGGGTCCAGCGGCAAGGGGCATGAGTATTTTCTCAAGCACCTTCTGGGAACCGATCACGGTGTCATGGGCAAAGACCTTGGCGAAGATGGCAAGCAACTGCCCAAAGAAGCCAAGTGGCACAAGGATGCGCCGCGCGGCAAACTGGATTTGCTTGTCACAATCGACTTCCGGATGAGTACGACTTGCGTCTACTCCGACATCGTTCTGCCGACGGCCTCTTGGTACGAAAAAGACGACATGAACACGTCGGACATGCACCCGTTCATCCACCCGCTGCAGGCGGCGGTGGACCCTGCGTACGAGAGCAAATCGGACTGGGAAATCTTCAAGGCCATCGCCAAGAAGTTTCAGGAAATTGTGCCGGGATATCTGGACAAGGAAACCGATATCGTGGCGCTGCCGATCTTGCACGACACGCCTGCAGAAATTGCGCAGGATCAGGTGAAGGATTGGAAGAAAGGCGAATGCGAGCTGATCCCAGGCAAGACTGCACCTGCCTTTGTAGTGGTCGAACGGGATTACACGGCGATCTATGAGCGCTTCAAGTCGCTTGGCCCAATGCTGGATAAGCTTGGTAATGGTGGCAAAGGCATCAACTGGGAGACCCAGGAAGAGATCGACAATCTGGCGGCACTCAACGGTGTCCAACTGGATGGTCCCGCCGCTGGCCGTCCCAAAATCGAAACTGCGATCGATGCCTGCGAAGTCATCCTGATGCTGGCGCCAGAGACCAACGGCAACGTTGCAGTGAAGGCCTGGCACGCGCTGGAGAAGGCCACTGGGCGTGAACACGCACATCTGGCTGAAGGTGAGCATGGCAACAAAATCCGGTTCCGGGACATTGCCGCACAGCCGCGCAAGATCATCTCAAGCCCCACATGGTCGGGGATCGAGAGCGAGAAGGTCAGCTACAACGCGGGCTACACCAACGTACACGAGCTCATTCCATGGCGGACCCTCACAGGGCGGCAGCAGCTCTATCAGGATCACCTCTGGATGCGGGCATTTGGTGAAGGCTTCATGTCTTACCGGCCTCCGGTGGATCTCAAGACGATCACCAGGGACGTGCAGGACGAAGGTGACACACTTGTCCTCAACTTCATCACCCCGCACCAGAAATGGGGCATTCACTCCACCTATACAGACAACCTGTTGATGCTCACGCTGAACAGAGGTGGTCCGGTGGTCTGGATTTCCGAGGTAGACGCCAAATCGGCGGGGATCGTCGATAACGACTGGATCGAGGTTTACAATATCAACGGTGCGCTGACGGCGCGGGCGGTAGTCTCTCAGCGGATCAAGGAAGGCTCGACCTTCATGTATCACGCCCAGGAAAAGATCGTGAACACGCCAGGGTCCGAGAAGACCGGGAATCGCGGCGGGATCCACAACTCCGTCACGCGTACTGTCCTCAAGCCCACCCACATGATCGGCGGCTACGCGCAACAATCCTATGGTTTCAACTACTACGGCACAGTTGGGTCGAACCGGGATGAGTTCGTGGTCATCCGGAAAATGAAGAAAGTCGACTGGCTCGACAAAGAAAAGAGCTGGGAAGCACCTGCACAGGAGGCAGCAGAATGAAAATCCGCGCACAAATTGGCATGGTGCTGAACCTCGACAAATGTATCGGGTGCCACACCTGTTCAGTTACCTGTAAGAACGTCTGGACCAGCCGCGATGGCGTTGAATACGCTTGGTTCAACAACGTCGAAACCAAGCCGGGCCTTGGCTATCCCACCGACTGGGAAAACCAGGCGCGCTGGAATGGCGGCTGGGAGCGCACCAAGGCAGGGAAGCTTCAGCCTAAGCAAGGCAGCAAATGGCGGATCCTGGCGAACATCTTTGCCAATCCCGACTTGCCCGAGATCGACGACTATTATGAGCCGTTCGATTTCGATTACGACCATCTGAAATCCGCGCCCGAGATGGAGGCGTTCCCAACGGCGCGGCCTCGCTCGAAAATCACTGGCGAACGGATGCAGAAGATCGAAAAAGGTCCGAACTGGGAAGAAATTCTGGGTGGTGAGTTTTCGAAACGCTCAGAGGATTACAACTTCGAAGGCATCGAAAAACAGATCTACGGGGAATACGAAAATACATTCATGATGTATCTCCCCCGGTTGTGTGAACACTGCCTGAACCCGACCTGCGTGTCTTCCTGCCCCTCGGGTGCAATCTACAAACGCGAGGAGGATGGCATCGTCCTGATCGACCAGGAGAAGTGTCGCGGTTGGCGGATGTGCGTTTCGGGCTGTCCCTACAAGAAGGTCTACTACAACTGGTCAACCGGCAAATCCGAGAAATGCACGTTGTGCTATCCGCGGATTGAATCCGGCAACCCGACCGTCTGTTCGGAAACCTGCGTCGGCCGTATTCGGTATCTGGGGGTCATGCTCTATGACGCCGACAAAATCGAAGAAGCTGCCAGCGTGGAAAACACCCAAGACCTCTATGATGCACAGCTTGGTGTGTTCCTCGACCCCAACGATCCGGCTGTGATTGAGGCCGCGCGTGCCGATGGCATCCCCGAGGATTGGATCAAGGGCGCACAGGAAAGCCCGATCTGGAAGATGGCGATGGAATGGAAAGTGGCCTTCCCGCTGCACCCTGAATACCGGACGCTGCCCATGGTCTGGTATATCCCGCCGCTCTCGCCAATTCAGAACGCGGCCGAGGCAGGTGCGATCGGCATGGACGGTGGAATGCCGGACGTCAAAAACCTGCGCATCCCTGTCAGATACCTCGCCAACATGCTGACAGCTGGTGATGAGGCACCGGTTGTCACGGCGCTGGAACGGATGCTGGCGATGCGGTCCTATATGCGGTCCAAAACCGTCGAGGGTGTCATCGATGAGGGCATCGCGGAGCGAGTCGGGCTGACCGGGCGCATGATCGAGGATATGTACAAGATCATGGCCCTTGCCGATTACGAGGATCGCTTCGTGATCCCCACAACCCACCGCGAACAGGTCGAGGAAGCCTATGACCTCAAGGGGGGCTGCGGGTTCACCGACAGCAACGGATGCTCAACCGGTATCTCCAAGGGTTCGCTCTTTGGCGGCTCCAAGAGACCCCTTAAGATGCCAGCGGAGGTACAATGAAATGGACCGCACACTAAAAGCCCTTTCCCTGATCCTGAGTTACCCGACGCGCGAGCTGCAGCTTGCCATGCCCGAGATCGGAGGCGTTCTGGCCTCGGACACGCGATTGACAGCAGGAGCACGTCGGGCGTTGCGCCCGCTGGTGGAGGAGCTGGCCGGGCGCGACATCTATGATCTGCAAGAGACTTTCGTCATGCTGTTCGACCGGTCCCGCACCCTTTCGCTGAACCTGTTCGAACATGTCCATGGTGAAAGCCGTGACCGTGGCGGGGCGATGGTGTCGTTGGTCGAAACCTATCGCGAGGGTGGGTTTGACCCTGTCACGTCTGAATTGCCAGACCACTTGCCGGTGCTTTTGGAGTTTTTGGCCACGAGGCCTTTTGCAGAAGCGCAAAACACACTGGCAGATGCGGCGCATATCTTCGAGGCGCTAAGCGAACGGCTGGTCCGGCGTGAGAGCCCCTACGCCGCTGTGTTTGCCGGGCTCATCCAATTGGCCGGCATCAAAGCGGATCAGGAGGCTGTGGCCGAAATGCTGGCGCAGCCTGACGACGACCCCACCGATTTGGAGGCTCTGGATGAGGTTTGGGAAGAAAGCGAAGTGCTCTTCGGCCCTGATCCAAACGCCGGATGCCCGCAAGTGCGCGATATGCTTTCGCGCATGGATACCCCAGTGAACCACGCGCCGCGTCAAGCCGCCGAATAGGGAGAAACCGACATGTTCTGGAACTTTGACATCGACTACTTCATCTTCGGGATCATGCCCTACATCGCACTCACTGTGCTGATTGTTGGAAGCATCGCGCGTTATGAACGCGATCCCTTCACCTGGAAATCTTCATCGAGCCAACTGTTGCGCCGCAAGCAACTGATCTGGGGGTCGATCTTGTTTCATGTGGGCATCATCGTTGTCTTCGGCGGGCATTTGATCGGGCTATTCACCCCGGTTTTCGTTCTTGATGCGTTAGGTATCCCTTATGCCATGAAACAGTGGGCCGCGGTGATATTGGGAGGCATTGCCGGCATTGCGGCACTTATTGGTGCCTCGATGCTGATCCATCGCCGCGTGACGGACCCGCGTATCTGGCAACACACGAGCTTTGCCGATATCGGTATTCTGGTCCTGATCTGGTTGCAGCTCTTCATTGGTCTGGGCACGATTTTCCTGACCCTGCAGCACATGGACGGGGCAGAAATGGTCCGCTTCATGACATGGTCGCAAAGTGTGATCCTCCTCAACTTGAACGCCTGGGCGATGGTTGTCGATGTGCACTGGCTCTACAAAGCGCATATTTTCCTGGGTTTGCTGATCACCATTCTCTTCCCGTTCACACGGTTGGTGCACATGGTGTCCGGTTTTGCGGCACCGTTCCGCTACCTGCTGCGTCCTGGCTATCAGATCGTTCGATCACGTCGCCGGAAGGCACTGCCCAACCGCAGCAATCCCAAAACAACACCTGCGGAGTAAGCACCATGAACGCAGCACTTTTTCCAGATCTGGTCATCAACGGTCAGCTTGTACCCCATGCTTTGGTGGCAGCTGAGACGCAGAATCAGGAGGCGCCGAAGGGCAAACCCGGCATCGCTTGGCGCAAGGCCGCCAATGCAGTTGCGATCAGAACCCTGCTTTTGCAGGAAGCCGTGGCGCGCGGGATTACGCCGGACCGCCAAGAGGTCGGTCCGGGGCGATTTGAGACAGACGAGGAGGCGCAGATCCGGGGCCTGCTCGAACAGGCGGTAAGTGTCAATCCGCCGACCCCCCAAGAAATCAGGGCTGAATGGGAGAAAGATCCGTCTCGCTTCAGAACGCCACCCTTGTGGGAAGCATCTCATATCCTTTGTGCATGCGACCCCCGCGATGCGGAAGCTCGGGAAAAGGCGCTGACGCGCATCAATGCAATCGCGGCGATCCTTGTCGGCGATCCCAAAGGGTTCGCGTCGCTGGCGGCGCGTGAAAGCGAGTGTGGGTCGAAAGACTCCGGTGGCGCGCTTGGACAACTTGGACCAGGTGACACCGTTCCGGAATTCGAAGCCGTCCTTCGTTCCCTATCCGAAGGGGAAATGACCACTGAACCTGTTTTGACCCGCCACGGCTTTCACATCATCCGGCTCGACGCGCTCGCGGAAGGGCAGGTTCTGCCGTTCGAGGCTGTGCGCGAGAAAATTGCAGAGGCGATGGAAAAGGCGGCTTGGGCGAAACAGGCCCGACATTTTGTCGATGAGTTGGTCAAGGCCGCAGAGATTGAAGGGGCTGATTTTAGCATGGTCTGATCCGGAGGAGAGACCGATGACGAAAGATCGCAAGAGGTTGTTAACCATGGCGCGTGGCGGAAAGGCAGAAACTGGCCCGCTTGAAAATCCGTTGGATTTCATTGTCGAAGATCACATGCGTGAACGGGAGGTTTGTGCCTTGATCGACAATCTGGTCGCCGCCCGGCCCATCAAACGCGCTGAACGGCACATGATCTTTTCATTCTTGACGGAAGATTTGCCACAACATCTCGCAGACGAAGAAATCGACCTTTTCCCGTTGATGTTGGAACGCTGCGACCCGGAAGAGGAGATCAAGAGCGTGATTGACAAGCTGGAATCTGATCATGCACACGCATTTGCTGATGCACCGGCAATAGCTGCCCTGATCCAAGAAGTGGTATCAGGCGATGCGCCGTTGTCAGAGGCCGTCTGCGCGCAGTTGGCAGAATTCGCCAGTCATGCTCGGCGTCACCTCATTCTTGAGAATGCGATTATACTGCCAATCGCGCGGGCGCGTCTGACCAAAGATGATCTGAAAACCATGAGAGAGCATATGCTGGAACGGCGTGGTCTTGATCACCGTCAGGAGGCCGAAACATGCTAGCTGATCTTTTGGACCGCAATGCACAATGGTCTGATCACAAAAATGCCGAGGAGCCGGGGTACTTTGCGAGGCTTGCGACAAGGCAGTCACCGGAGTTCTTCTGGATTGGATGCTCCGACAGCCGCGTGCCGGCCAATGTGGTCGCAGGTCTCGATCCTGGTGAGGTGTTTGTGCATCGCAATGTCGCCAACGTGATTCACTCTTCAGATATGAACATGTTGTCGGCACTGGAATTTGCGGTGGAAGCACTGAATATCCGTGAAATTATCGTCTGCGGTCACTATGGCTGCGGTGGCGTGAAAGCCGCGACAGAAGATCTGCCCCATGGGTTGGCCGATCACTGGCTTGAGCCGATTCGGCGGCTTGCGCGGGCCTTTGCTGTGGATCTTGCACAGCAAGACTGTGAGGAATCCCGTCGTGACAGACTCGCCGAGCTTAACGTTGTCGAAGGCGTGCGCCGTGTCGCCGAGACACCAATCATACAACGTGCGTAGCGGGACAAGGTCAGCATTCGGATTCACGGCCTCATTTACGGGCTCAAAAATGGCCGTTTGCGCGATCTCGACTGCACGGTAGGTCCGGGACATTTTCAGAAGGAGGCAGCACAATGACAGTTCTGAAAAGGATCGATGAGCAGGGGTGCGGGTGCGGCGCGGCTGATAACTTGGGCGGTTTGGTCTCAATCGACGAGGCGATAGCCCGTATTGTGCGGAATGCCGATGAAGTATCGGGGACGGAAACCGTGTCTCTTGCCAGTGCACGCGGAAGGTTACTTGCTGAACCGGTTTGTGCGATCTCGGCCGCGCCACCGTTCGACAATGCGGCGATGGATGGCTACGCGATCAATTCAGCCTGCCTGACTGGGACTGGTCCGTGGATTCTTCCTGTGACAAACCGGATTGCGGCCGGGCAGAAGAACGTAGGATCGGTTCGGCTAGGAAACGCTGCGCAGATATTTACCGGTGCGCCAATGCCGCAGGGTGCGGATGCCGTTGTGATGCAGGAAAACGTCCAGTGCACCGACGGCGCAATAGTTGTTTTGCAGAAGGTGAGGTCGTTGGCACATGTCCGGTGCACAGGCGAGGATATGGTGGCAGGCGACGTTGTCGTACCCGCTGGCCGTCGTCTTACGGCGCGGGACATTGCCGCTTGCGCGGCCGCTGGGTCAGCGGCTGTTCGGGTCCGGCGTCGCGTTCGCGTTGCTCTTTTGATCACCGGCGATGAAGTGAGTACGACCGGAGACCCCCGAAAAACCTCGGGCATCTGGGATGTGAATACCCCGATGTTGAGAGCCGCAATTGAGACGACAGGGATTGAACTTGTCCGCGTAGAGACCGGTGAGGATAACCGCGCCGGTCTACGACGACAAATTGGCGAACTTGCCAAGAGCGTCGATCTGATTGTGACCACCGGCGGAATATCTGTCGGCGAGGAAGACCATGTAAAACCTGCGTTGATCGATCTTGGCCTGCTCGTGGCTTTCACTGGTGTCGCGATGAAGCCTGGGAAACCAGTTTCCTACGGTAATCTGGGAGATGTGCATTGGCTCGGTTTGCCTGGAAATCCGCTCTCGGCATTCATTGCATGGCAAATGTTTGGAACAGTGCTTTCTCGTTACCTGTCCGGGGGTACGGCACCGCACAGCCTCCGCCGGCACGTCGTATTATCACGCCCACTGCGTCACAGATTTGGGCGATGTGAATTGCGGTTGGCGGAGCTGTCTGGGTTCGACGGAATGGGCCGAGAGGTGGTTCACTTTGATGACGCCACCCATTCCGGGCGCGTGGCTCGCCTCCCCATAGCGGATGGAGTCATTCTGATTCCGTCTGAAGTTGGAAACCTGCCGGAAGGCGCGCTGGTGGAATTCCAGCCATTCTGTGACTGATAAAGGAAGAATGACTATGAAAATCGCCTATACGATGGCACCCGGACGCGGTGATACAGATCAATTGCTGTTCACGCTGGCGCAAGATCTTGCGGCTGAGGGCTACCGCACCTGTGGGACAGTTCAGATCAATACGGATCGTGGCGGGCATCCTTGTGACATGGATGTTCAGGTGCTTCCGGACGGGCCTGTGCTAAGGATCTCACAGAATCTCGGAGCAGAAGCAAAAGGATGCAGGTTGGATCCCGCGGTATTGGAAACCGCTGTTGGATTGGTCGAGATGCAGCTCAAGACCGCTCCCGAGCTTCTGATCGTGAACAAGTTTGGAAAACATGAGGCCGATGGTCGGGGTTTTCGGTCGGTCATTGCAGAGGCAATTTCGCGGGATATTCCTGTTCTTGTCGGGGTCAACTCTTTGAACCTTGACGCGTTTCAGGAATTCGTAGGCCCGGAAGCAACAGAGCTTGCGCCTTCGGCAAAGGTCTTGGTCAGTTGGCTGCAAGCTGCGTTAAGAAAAGAACGGGATGTCGCCTGAGTCATCTGTGATCTTGATCAAAGACGCATCAAATATCCTCAGGGAAAGTGAGCGGAAATGGGGTTTATTGAAGGGCCGAAAATTTGGAATGGGCGACGCAAGGCAGCGGTCAATCGCGATACGCATTTTCCCAAGTCTTGAACCGGGAAGCTGGCAATGCAGATCGGGACTCTTATGACTGATACACTGAAAACCTACATGAGCCGCAATGTGCCGCGCTATACAAGCTATCCGACAGCACCGCACTTCTCAAAGGCGATTGGCGCAAAGGAGTATGCACACTGGCTTGCGGCGCTACCGCCTGAGAAGCCTGTTTCTCTCTATTTGCATGTACCTTACTGCCGCGAGCTTTGCTGGTATTGCGGATGCAATATGAAGCTGGCCAAGAAAGATGCGCCGGTCGCGTAATATGCGCAGACGCTTAACCGGGAGATCGATCTTTTGGCCGGGCATCTGCCGGGCCATATGACCATCTCTCATCTGCATTGGGGTGGGGGGACACCGACGGCGCTGGTACCTGATGATCTAGAGCGCGCGATACAGGCCGTGCGGGCCAATTTCAACATTACCGCCGACGCCGAACTGGCCATCGAAAGCGATCCGCGCACCCTTACAGGTGAAATGATCCAACGGATCGGACAGTTGGGCTTCACCCGCGCCAGTTTCGGTGTGCAGGAATTTGACCCTGAAGTTCAGAAAGCGATCAACCGCATACAGCCGCCTGATATGGTGCGCCATTCAGTCGATGGATTGCGCGGGGCGGGGGTGGCGGGCATCAACTTTGATTTGATTTACGGTCTGCCGCACCAGACCGTCGAAACGTTGCTGGAGACGATCCGCCTGTGTATCGAAATGCAACCCGACCGGATTGCGCTCTTTGGCTATGCACATGTGCCGTGGATGGCCAAGAAACAAAGGCTGATTGATGAGGCGGCTCTGCCCGGAGGGGAAGAACGGCTCCTGCAATCACAAGCGGCGGCGGTCGCGCTGATCGAGG
>TARA_R100000789_G_scaffold85425_2_pt1 | contig 20040 bp, 15 predicted proteins | sample TARA_R100000789 | Tara Oceans TARA_R100000789 (sample SAMEA2623403) | marine metagenome | biome: marine biome (ENVO:00000447); feature: mesopelagic zone (ENVO:00000213); material: "saline water (ENVO:00002010), including plankton (ENVO:xxxxxxxx)" | depth 450 m
TATTTATGGGTCGAAGTCGAACATGGTTTTCGTTGTTTCTGATCGCTGTCGTGATGAGCACCGGATGTGCTGGTCCCCTCTCAGTGCCAGTTGCCATTTCCGAAGAAGAACCGATTATTCGAGGGCAAAGTCCAGACAATGTCGATCCGGCTTTTGCAAATGCATTTTCTTCGCCGTCGCAAACAGCATCTGCCCCTTCACGTCAGCCGCGGTTGGAAGCATCACCGGCTAGAAGTGACGAACTGACTCAGGAAATGGTTCGCCCAACTTCTTACAACTCTCTTCCTCCAATCACCCAGACTTCTGCAGTCCAGCCGAAGCGGGGTGAGGATATTGTCGATGTCCAAATTGAAGGTGCAACGACTATTCCTGTAGCAGCCATGTCTGGCTACATCAAAACTCGTCCAGGACGCCCGGTGACGGAAGATCAGGTCCGGGATGATGTGCGATCACTGTACAACACAAAATGGTTCTTCAGCATCTCACCGGTTTATCGCCGAACGGATGCCGGGCTAGTTCTGGTTTTTAAAGTTGCCGAGCGTCCAATTCTTCGCAGTGTGGAATATGTCGGAAACGAAAATATTAAAGAAAAAGAACTGGCTGGGATCACCGGTCTGAAACCGTTGCATGCCTTTTCGGTAGCTACAAATCGTGAAGCGGCTCGCCGTATCCATGAATTTTACAAACAAAAAGGATATCTGTTTGCTGAAGTCGCATTGCAGACGGGAGAATCTCCCGATGATCGTTCGGTCGTCTTTGCGATCAAAGAAGGTCCGAAGGTTAAAGTTGCAACCGTTCGATTTGAGGGAAATCAGGAAGTCTCTTCTGAACTGCTCAAATTGCGTTTAAACACCAAAAAGCGATTCCTCTGGTACTTCGGTGGTCAGTACGATCCGACAACCATTCCGGAAGATGTCGTCGCTGTCAAAAAGTATTATCACAATATTGGCTACTTTGATGTTCAGGTAGTCGATTCGATCGAGTTCTCTGCAGATCAATCCCTCGTGACGGTCACTTACAAAATTGAAGAAGGTCCCCGTTATAAAATTCGAAGTTTGCTGGTCGATGGAAATCAAATCTACAGTCGAGAAGAACTACTGGGAGAATTTGAAGTCCTGGAAGGGGAATACTTCAGTGCTCGGGATCTGGCAAAAGATGTCGCTGGCGTGCAGGACAAATACGGACAACTCGGACGGCTATTTGCGAAAGTGAATACGGAAACCGTCTTCACCAAAGAACCGGGGGTTGTCGATTTGAAGCTGACGATAGATGAAGACCGTGTCTATAAAATTGGCATGGTGAATGTGCATATTCGTGGAAACCATTCGCACACAAAAGAGACGGTGGCTCTCAATCAATTGCTCCTCGCACCGGGAGATCTGGCCGATCCGGAAAAAATCCGCAAGTCACGTGCCCGCTTCGCCGGAGCAGCGACCTGGGAAGCCGGCGGTCCAGAGGCTCCAGAAATTAACATCCGTCCCGTTGCCAATCCGACCTATCTGGCTCAGGACGCTCCGAAGGATACAAACATTTATCGCGGTTCTGATGAATACTTCGGCAAAGCCTTTCCAGCCGATTTACTTCCTCAGTCCGCACCAGTCACAGAATTTGTCCCCACGACTTTGCGAACAGAAGCAAATCCTCCTGGAAAAGCTCATGTCACGAGTCCGATTCCCGGCGGTGGTCATACATTAAAACCGGTCGAGGCAATTCCGGAAACCCGCTACTATCGGGAAGAACGAACGCAGCGTCCCGACACTGACGAACTTCTGTTGTATCAACCGCTCGATCCTGAAAATGATGCCGTCTTCTTTGAAGAGACCGAACCATTTCTGACGTCATCAGTTCCAATCATGGATGCCAACGGAGAGCAAGCGGTTGTTCGTGCTCAGAATTACGACAACTACAATGCACCACCTAATATGATTTACAGTCAGACGCCGCAAGGGGATTTACTGGGGCCTCAGTTTCAAACTCCTCAGTTGCCGCCTGGCTATGTCGATCTGGATGTGTATCTTTCAGAAGCCAGAACAGGACGCTTCATGGTCGGAGCCGGTGTGAACTCCGACTCTGGTGTCGTCGGTAACATCGTGCTGGAAGAACAAAACTTTGATATCGGCCGCTTTCCAACAAGCTTCCGGGATGTGGTTGATGGTTATGCCTTTCGTGGTGGCGGACAGCAGTTTCGTCTCGAAGCGACTCCGGGAAGTCAGGTCAGTCGATATCTGGCCAGTTGGACCGATCCCTATTTTCTCGATACCGATTACAGTCTCGGCGTGAGTGGCTTCTTCTATGAGCGCTTCTTCCGCGACTACAACGAAACCCGTTTGGGTGGCCGGGTGAATGTTGGTAAACTGCTGACAAAAGAACTCTCATTCAATACGGCTTTACGACTCGAAAAAGTCGACATCAATAATCCTCGGCTTCCCGTTGGTCTGGCTCCTTCGATCGATGAAGTTGTCGGATCCAATTTCCTGGCCACTGGTCGTGGGACAATTGCCTACGACACGCGAGATTCCACCTACCTGGCAACAGAAGGTTTCAATCTTTCGACCAGTGTTGAACAGGCTTTTGCTGATTTTGATTTCACGAAAGTTGACCTGCAGGGAAGCCAGTACTTCACAACCTATCAGCGACCCGATGGGGGCGGAAAACATGTTCTCTCCTTCCGTGGAAATGTCGGATATACAACAGACGGAACACCTACTTTTGAACGCTACTTTGCCGGGGGATTCCAGACGTTCCGCGGATTCGAATTCCGCTCGGTCACTCCACTCGAACCAGACAACATCGGCACCAACGGAGCGGCAGTCGGGGGTTACTTCCAGACACTCGGCACCGTGGAATACATGCTGCCTGTCATGGCCAACGAAGCATTGCGAGTTGTTGCCTTCTCAGACTTTGGTACCGTCGACAATGCCGTTTCTCTTGAAGAATTCCGCGTCTCGGTCGGAGCGGGCCTGCGTATCACAGTGCCTCAAATGGGCCCTGTGCCAATCGCACTCGATTGGGCCTTCCCGGTCGTGAAACAGGAGACAGATATCCGTCAGATCTTCTCGTTCTATATCGGTTTGACCCGGTAACAAGAATGTGTATCACAAATAATCAGTCAGCAATCATTCTGTAACCCAGTGGAAACACTTCGTCAGGTCGAAGTCGAGATTGCTGGATAAAGCTGATTCGATACTACGACAGCAATTCGGCGATCGGTTGTGCATAATCGACATACATGATGGGACGGCCATCCTGAGTCATGTATTCGTGATGAGGATTGATGCCGGCCAGATGCAGAATTGTTGCGGCGATTTCTTCCGGAGAAACGGGGCGTTCCTGGACAGCTGCCCCATCTTTGTCGCTGGCCCCAATGACCTGCCCGGTTTTGATTCCGGCTCCTGCAAAAAGAATACTGAAGGCGTTCGGCCAATGATCGCGACCTGCTTGCGAATTGATTTTCGGAGTTCGCCCATATTCCGTCATACAGATGACGAGTGTTTCATCCAGCAGATTTCTTTCCTGCAAATCCTGAACAAGTCCGGACATCGCATCGTCGACGCGAGGTACGCGATCTTTGAGTAGAGGGAAAATATTGCTGTGATGATCCCAACTGTTTCGGCCGACGGTGACATAACGAACTCCGGCTTCAATCAGTCGACGGGCGGTTAATGTCAGCTGCCCCATCTGGCCGCTGCGTCCAGGCAGGATGCCGTAGCGTTCCTGCGTTGCTTTCGATTCCTGCTGCCAGTCAAAAGCCGCTGCTCCTTTACCAGTCGAAATAATCTCAATCGCCTGCTCATTGAAAGTATCCCAGGGGGCAGCTGTTGTTGCGGATTGATGACACAGAGAGCGTTGCAGTTCAACTCGTTCTGCGAAGCGATCCATCGTCACGCGCTGATCCGGTTTCAGCGAATTGCTTTCGGTGCCGCGAAAGGCTTCCACAGAAGGGGGCAGATAACCGGAACCGGTGAATCGGGATGTGAAGTCGTTACCGGGAATGCTGACAAACCCGGGCAAGCCCGAACGCATTCCAAGTTCGTGAGCGACAATTGATCCTAATTCGGGATATCCAGAGGCATTTACGCCAGTCGCCTTGGGAGGACGGCGGCCCTCAACCATGTACATTGAACCTCGCTGATGAGCAGATTCGGTATGTGTCACACTCCGAATGATGGCTAGCTGATCAGTCATCCGCGCGAGCTTTGGTAAATGCTCTGTGAAGTTAACCCCCGGCAATGTTGTCTGAATCGTATTCAGTTCGCCCCGTATGTTGGAGGGAGCATATGGCTTGGGATCAAACGTATCATGATGTGAAACGCCCCCCTGCAGCCAGAGTAAAATGACCGATTTCGCTTTGGGGGCGATGCTTGAACCCATCGCCAGTGCTTCTGATCGCAAAATTCCCGGCAAGGAAATTCCAAGTCCACCTAATGCTCCAGCCTGTAGAAATCCACGTCGAGAAATATTTGGAAGTTGAAAATAAGATGAACAGGCAGTCTTTGCGGGCATCTCAGAATCCTCAGGAAGAATTTCAGGAAGGAAGGCAGGAGAATACTGGAACGAATCAGTACATCTATATGTAAGTATCGTAGAATTAAGGAGCAAAAGTCAAACCAATTATAGCTCACTGATCAGAAAGTCATGTTTATTGATCGGGATTCGGATTGGAAGAGGGAACTAACTGGATGACCCGAAAATCGGAGAAGTGAGCCATTCCCTCCGTCACCTGCAAATCAAACTGTTGCGGGTTTTCGTCAGGCTGATTGTAGACCGCGCCGAGTTCCTCTCCATTGACGGAGATGATCCAGCCATCCGCTTGATGCACGATCGTGAGTCGTTGGTATTGCGGTTGTTCGTCGGATTGATTGAATGGAAGAACCTCAAAGTTTTCCAGAGGTGTATATTCCTGTGAGTCAGATGAAGTGACTCCCAGTTGAACCTGCTGCTCGCGCAGTCGGATAGTCGTTCGCTGTTTCTGTTCTTCACTCCCGATCAGCAAATCAACTTGCGCATTCTCCAGAGGGTTGACGCTCAACTGGAGTTGATACAATTCAAAACCTTTACCCGGGATCTTAAATTCATGAGTCCCATTCATCCCGGAAAGAACGGTTGCTCCCGTTAATCCTTTTTCGAGTGTTTCGGTGGTTGTCCGCCAGGTACCCGATTTTGCACCGCGTAATGGGACACTGACCCCGTTAAATAATGGAGGAGCCTGCATATTGGAGGCTTTTAAATCGGCTCGGACGAATTCCGGTGACTTCGTCTCAGGAGTCCATTGAAAGGCAATCAATATCCCGCAGGTCAACGCGAGTGCGAAAACACTCCATTTCAGAAGTGTCATATGCTTATTGGATGGACGCCAGGATTTCCCTTTTTGAGCGGACCGTTTGTTACGATCCTCTGTAGGGAGTGTGTCCTGCAGTATGTCATCTATTCGTCGAATGATGTCGACATAATCGCTGAGTCGATTTTCGGGCTCGGGCGTTGTCATCACATTGACGAGATCCTGGCAAGCCTCAGAGCAGGAGTCGGGCAATTTTCTCGACCAGCCGATATCTCCATTGAGTTTGTTAGAGATGACCTTCATCACGGATTGTCCAGAACATGGGCTTTCCCCGTGCAGCATGAAATAGAGCGTCGCTCCCAATGAATAAATGTCTGCTCGTTCATCGACATTCGAATCCTGCATCTGCTCGGGAGCTGCGTAGGCGGGGGTGCCTAACGTCGAGCCATCAAGTGTCAGTCGTGTCTCGTTGATGTCTCCCATAAACCGTGCCAGACCAAAGTCGGCGACTTTAACAATCGGGATGTTTGAATCTTGCTGCAATCCGGTATCGTCTCGCGTCAGTAACAGGTTACCCGGCTTAATATCGCGATGCGTAATTCCCTGCTCGGTCGCGTAAGACAACGCAGCTGCGACTTGTCGAATGAGTTTCAATGCCAGTCGTTCGTCGAGCGATCCTTTTTCATTGACAAATTCGAGCAGGCTTTGGCCATCGATCATTTCCATCGCCAGAAAAATACGACCTTGGCTCACGCCGTAATCGTAAGCAGTGATGATGTTTGGATGACGTAACCGTGCGACGAGTTTGGCTTCCTGATGAGAGCGGGAAGCCGAGTTTGCATCACCCTGCTTCATCAACTTCAGCGCGATGACTCGATCAAGTTTCAGTTGACGGGCACTGTAGACGGCTCCCATTCCCCCCACGCCCAGCAAATCGAGAATCTGATAATCGGGCACCGTTCCCAGTGGATTTTGTAGTGGTGTCAACTGCTCAACGTCCTGAGGGTTCAGAACGCCTTGCTGATAAGCCAGATCGAGTGTTGAAATGGCCTGCTCTCTGGCTTCATCGAAGAGTCGTTCCGCAGCAACTTCACTCAAATACCCTTGCTTGACAGCCAGAGTAATGAGCGTCGATTCAGGTGTATCAGAATTCTCATTCATAAAGGGCAGGGACTTCTTCGATCAGGCACTTCAAAAGGTTTTCCCGGGTGGCGGGGGCGCTCTCGAAGAGAAGCCCCCCGAATTGTAGAACTTCCGGGGGCTTCCGCTAAAGCGGAGCGCCCCCGCCACCCAGGCATGATTGTTTTATGGTTAATCTGGTGTGTACTTATTTATTGCAGTTTAATGCATTATTCCGCTTTTAATTGGAACGTGACTTAATTCGCCGTCTTCAGGCTTTCCAGAATTCGATTCACCGAAGGGCGATCATTCGTGTGATCTTTGCCGACATAAGCCAGGAGCACGTTTCCCTGCTTATCAATCACATACGTCGAAGGATGGGCGATTTGTGAGCGAATATCGAAAAAATCGACCGCCACCAGATTTTCATCCAGCAGAATTGGAAATGGAACAGTTTCAACTTGTTTCTTTTCCGTTTTTCCTGCAGCCTCAATAAATTCCTGGAGATGGGATTTTTCACCGGGATAGACGACCAGAATTTCGGTTTCGAGTTCCTGGAATTTCTCGTAGTTGGCAATGAGTCGGGCGGTTTGAGTTGTGCAATACGGACAGAGGGTTCCATAGAAGCCCTGAGTAAAAATCAGCACCACATTTTTCTTACCGAGTAATTCCTTCAGAGCGACTTTTTCGCCTGCAGTATCGATAAACGTCAAATCTTCGAGTCCAGCCGGCGGCTCGACATTCGAAGACAATTCCTCCTGGAAGACGATGTTTTCTGGAATAACATCGTCATAGTTGTAAGTCGTCACCGCAGTTGTCTCACCCAGACCTGTCGAATATTTTGAATTCGGCGCGTCGTTAGAATTCTCAGAACAACCTGCAAGAGAGATGATCAGGCTCATGCTGAGAAGAGTGGTCAAAGTACGAATTAACATCATCGTTACGATCCCGTTTGTTCAGATTGAGGACATTGTGTCATGTCGGGCAATTCTATCGTAAACACTTCAACAGATAATGTGAATCGGCTGACGCACTCATCCGTAATACGATTCCTATTATTGCAGTTGGAAATCATCAGTTGTGTGCAAAAATCAAGTGAGAGAAGATATTCGGAACTGGTCCGGCTTCAACGATATTCAGCCCATTATTCACAGGAGAACCGCTCATGAGATTTCCTCAACCTCTTATTGGTTTCGGATTTATTCTTGCGACGGGATTCATCATGGCAGCCTCAGTCTACTCTGCAGAGAAAATCTCGGAATCTGAGACTAAAGCAGCAGGGCTACTCAAACAGGCCATTCAGGATAACAGCTCAGACGAAGATCGCGGCAAGACCTTACTCATCGCTGCCCAGCAGGCAAAAGAAATCTTAAAGGCTGATCACTATGCGGTTCCCTTATTGAACGAAGCAATCACGGACTACAAAGAAAGTTCGAATGTGAAACAGCTTGAAAAGGCTCTACGAAATTGTCAGGAGTCGATCACATTTCGTCCCATTGGAGAAGCCAAACAGCCTGCTGGCTTTCCAGAGTGGACTCCCCTGCATGTGATTGAAGTCAAGAAGTATCCTGAATATCGGATGGCGGAAGTTCAGATGAAAGATTCCGAGGATCGCAGTTTCTGGATGCTGTTTAATCACATCAAGCGAAACGAAATTGCAATGACCGCTCCCGTCGAAATCGGCTACGACTCCAGCAAAGAAAATGCTGACGAAGCCTCGATGGCGTTCCTTTATCGTGATCAGGAACTGGGGAAACTTGGGAATGATCAGAACGATTCCAATGTCATCGTGAAAGACGTTCCGGCTATGCAGGTTGTTTCTATCGGCTGCCGAGGCAATATGAACGAGCAGGAAGTCAAAGCGGCACGGGAAAAACTGGAAGAGTGGCTCGATGCTCATCCAGACTACAAAATTAGCGCAAATCTGAGAAAACTTGGGTATAATTCTCCAATGATTCCCAGTTTTATGCGGTACTATGAAGTTCAGTTACCTGTGGAACTTGTCAAAGAGTGACGCTCTTTATGAACTGTGTTTCGATTACATTCAATTTTATAAATTCGATATTGCGAACGGAAGCAGTTCATGAAATTTCTCGCATTAACAATGTTGCTTGTTTTTAATTTGAATATTCTCCGGGTCACTCAAGCAGAAGATAGAGTTACGGAAGATTACGTTCGCAAAACCATCGAGAAAAGTTTGCCCTATCTCGAAGAAGCGGGCGTCTCCTGGATTGAGGACAAAAAATGTGTCACCTGCCATCGAGTCAGCTTTCAGACCTGGAGTTTCAACAAGGCTGCATCGGCAGGGTTTCCAGCAACTGCTCAGAAGTCTAAGGAGTGGCTTGACTGGTCGATTGCGAAATCTGTTGAACCGAACGAAGACGGGACGGCTCTTTCCGGCGAGACGAATGTCGATGGACTTGCTCAGTTAATCATCGCCCATCCTGATGGCTCGTCCGTTCCACTTCCTGCAGAAGCGAGGCAGCAGTTTGTGGAAATGATTCTTAAAACTCAGTTGGAAGATGGCTCATGGAAACCAGCTGGCCAACTGCCGATGCAGAAACGCCCTGCTGCAGAAACCGCTCAGGTCAGTACAATGTGGAATCTCATCGCACTTCATCAGACTGGCCAAGATGAGCAAATTCAAAAAGCAGACGAGAAAGCAAAAGAGTGGCTGGCAAAGTCGCCCCCCGGCTTGAGCACAGAATGGTACGCGGCTCAAATATTGCTCGCGGATATCACAGGTGAAACGGAACGCCTAAAATCTGAAATAGAACGACTGAAGTCACTTCAGCAGGACGATGGCAGCTGGGGCTGGTTAACCGCAGAGCCCGGAGATGCACTGGCGACTGGGCAGGCACTCTACGCACTCAAAAAGGTAGGCCTTTCCAATGATGATCCTTCCATTCAAAAAGCGATCCACTATCTGACATCCACACAAACTGAAGAGGGCTCGTGGTCGGTGCATGGTACTAAGGCGAAGAAGAAAGAGAATATTGAAGAAACCGCCGTTTACTGGGGAACAGCCTGGACGACAATCGGACTGCTGGAAACGCTGGAGAATTCAAAACCGTAATTGCTGTTGAAGTTCGTGGCAAATGGGATATGACAGAAGTAAGTCAAAATATTTCTATTTGACTTAGTAACTTAATGAATTGTCATTCACAGCTGATTGCTGACTAACAAATTAGAAAAGACGATCATGGATCTGCAACTCACAAACAAACGGGCACTCGTCACGGGCAGCACCGCTGGTATTGGAAATGCAATCGCCGCTTCTCTGGTTCGTGAAGGAGCAGAGGTGATTGTGAATGGTCGCTCGCAGGATTCCGTCGATCAAGCAGTCGCTGAACTGGAAAAGATTGGTAGCGGAAAGGTCCTTGGCTTTGCCGGAGATTTGAGTACTGCTGAGGGAGCCGAGGAGATTGCTCGTCAGTTTCCGGATGTCGAAATTCTGGTGAACAATCTGGGGATCTTTGAGCCGAAGGCGTTTGAAGAGATTCCCGATGAAGATTGGATTCGATTTTTCAAAGTGAACGTGCTCAGCGGGGTACGACTTTGCCGGCTCTACTTGCCTTCGATGAAGCAGAAAAACTGGGGTCGCATCATTTTCATTTCCAGTGAAAGTGGCATCCAGATTCCCGAAGAAATGATCCACTATGGCATGACCAAAACCGCTCAAATCGCGATTGCCCGAGGACTGGCGGAAACCGTGTCGGGAACCGGCATCACCGTCAACAGCATCCTCCCCGGCCCGACCTCATCCCGCGGCGTCAAAGAGTTCGTGGGCAAACTGGCTGATGAAGAAGGAAAGTCATTCGACGAATACGAAAAAGAATTCTTCAACAATGTCCGCCCAACTTCCCTCATCCAACGCTTCGCTACGCCAGAAGAAGTCGCCTCTTTGACGACTTATGTCGCCAGCCCACTTTCCTCGGCAACGACGGGCGCGGCGTTGCGAGTTGATGGTGGAGTTGTGAAGAGTGCGTTTTGATAAATAATTTGAATGAGGAAACAATGAAACGATAATATTGATTCATTCCCGTGTTTCCATAATTGTTATTATTGGCATTCTGAATGTTATGCACCCACGCCAAGCAGAATCCTGATCTCCGTCTATCTATTTTCACCTGGATTCTCTTATTAGCCTACTTCGTTCTTCTGGCAAATATTACTGCACTGCTTTTGATTGACGGCGATGTCTGTGCCTTTGCGGGTGTGGCAATTCTGATCCCATTTGCGACGGTTCTGGTAGTCTCGCAATATCGCTCCACCTATTTTGCACATCGAAAATCGACTCAGACTTCGATTACACTTTTGAGTCTTATCAGTTGTCTGTTTTTAATTGGATCGATCTCAACATCTTACCAAAGAATTTCATTGGGACTTCCCGTTGCCTGGATTTCTGAGGCCCTGCCTCTACTCAGCGTGGCGATTGTGGCATTTTCTGTTGTGTGGATCAAAACAAAACGAGTCGATCACCTTGATAATCAATCTCGTATAAAATTCTCGTCGAGAGAACTTATCGTCTGCTTCATTGGATTGATGGTGTTGGCATTAGGAATCCCATATTTTCTGAATTCAATGCCAAGGAATTTTGGCGAGAACGTCTCGGTCAATCAGTCTCCCTCCATATTTCCTGCACAAGCCACAGAAATATCTTATTGCCGAGACAATCGCGGAACATTTGCCGGGGAGTTCACAATTGACGAAACTGGTTTTCGAAAATGGGTCAATTCCGGAATTGGAAGTTTGGAGTCTCAAGCGGCCAAGGTCCCCATCGAATCAATTTCAAAACCAGTCAAAATTCGACGTTATCCGAGCCTGTCCGAAAAACTTCAAGGTGAAGAACAAATCACACTTTCCGAAGGTCTGCAATATCTTTGGCATTTTGAGGATCAGAATGTTCAAGCTGTATTTGACCAAACCAAAGATCGTGCTTACTGTTATATTAATTCCCATTGAAAAATAATCATTCATCCAATTGTCGATCTTACAACACCAAACTCATCTAGGCCTGTTTTCGCTGATCGATTACAGTTCCGAATACTGAAATCAAAGATCGACAGGATTGAGGTTAACCCCAGGCACCACAAGGGTTTACGGCCTCAATTCCTTGGCCCTGCGGAAGGAGTCGCAGTTATGCTCGGTACGGAATTGAATGTTGAAGCTTATATGAATCGTTTCGGCGAACTGCTGAAGCAACTCGATGCCTCTCAAATTGTCGGTTTGAGTGATGCGATTTATCAATGTTATGAGCAGGGAACGACCGTTTTCATCTGCGGCAACGGCGGCAGTGGATCGAATTCGTCTCACTTCTGTGAAGATCTCGGCAAAAGTACACTCGATCCCAAAGATTTCGAAAACGATGACGTTAAACGTCTCCGAGTGATGAGTCTGACCGACAATACTCCCTATATTCTGGCCTGGGGTAATGATGAAGGTTTCGATCGGATTTTCGTCGAACAGCTCAAAAACTTTGCACAGCCGGGTGATTTGCTGATTGCCATCAGCGGCAGCGGAAACAGCCCGAATATTCTTAAAGCGGTGGAATGGTCAAATCGTCATCAGGTCACGACTTGGGGCATAACCGGATACACCGGTGGTAAATTGAGCGAATCGGCTCAGCATGAACTACACGTTCCACTGGATGATATGGGGATGGTTGAATCCGTCCACATGCTCGCTTTCCACTGGGTGTTGAATGATGTGCATGCGAAAATCAACGGAGTCGGACGCTACGACAGCAAATCTGCACCGCAGACATTGCCTTTGCGTAAGGCTGCATAACGACATTGCTTTTATGATATTATATGATGGGCGTGGGAATTCGGATTTTCCACGCCCATCACTTCGTTCCGGGACGTGCCACTCTGGTCGGTCGAAAACAGAATCATGTGTAGGTTATGCACTAACTGACGACAAACGAGGTAGCACACACATTCCGTCAGGCAGTGCCTGACCTACACCCTGGATGCCCTGAAGCAATTGATTTTCTGGGGATGTGTGCCACTGGCTTTGTCAGTGCAAGTCAAGAATTGAATTGAAGTTACAATGCACTGGCAAAGCCAGTGGCACCCCCGTAAGTATTGGCTCACACGCATTTTACGATGTTGTTTCCATTTGGAAAAACTCAGCTGTTTTTTCTGGTGTCGCTTCTAAGATCATGACATTCTGACTCATCATCGATTCTGTTCCCCCCGTGGACGTGACAAGCCGGTAATCTTTATCTTTGCGTGTTGTGAGCAGGACGCATCGCGTTGTGCCAGATTGACGCTCAAGGATTTCCTCCTGAATATCAGCAGTCGAGAATTTCTTGCCCGGTTCTGCCAAGGCGAGCTGATCGAGCCAGCCGTGCAATTGATCGGTGCGAGATCCGCGAATCCATTCGGACCGTTCTGCTCCAAAGCAGACAAAATCGAGTTGCTGAGGACCGCACTCCTGAATGTGTCCCCAGCCGATGGTCGCTGCTAGAGAGGCTGCATTTTCGACCGTTTCCCGATTGAAAATATCCTGCCCGGCCTTTGCATCTTTCGTCCACAGGTCGAGAATCAGCAAAAGCCGGCGGTCGCGGTTTTGTCGATATTCTCGGACCATTAATTCATTGCGACGAGCAGTCGTCTTCCAGTGGATCGAGCGTAATTCGTCGCCGGGGCGATATTCTCGAATGCGATGAAACTCATCCTGATGCGCACCCGACCGGCCTTGAGCCGTTCTGCTCGATTCCTGACCATCGGAGAGTCGACGTTTCCACCAGGCTGCAATGTGACCAATGCGCGGGTAAACGAGCAGGTCATCGTAAGTTTCCATTTGCCGTCCCCGTTCGACAATGCCGAGTGGGAAACGGGAAACAATTCTCGTAGGGCCTAAACGGTAGCGTCCCCTTTGGACGAAGCGGGCTTGATAGCGACCTGTGCGAGATTGTCGGGCAGGAACCTGAGCAAAGATTAATTTTCCAGTCAGCATTTCCCGGGGCCCGATGATGCGATCCTCGACGGTGACTAGACAGCAGGAGAGAATCCGTTTCCGGTTTTCCAGACAGATATCGATGGAGACGGTTTCTCCAGCCATGATCCGCTCGGGAAGATGCCTTTCGATCTGCAGGCGTCGTGTCATGGCAAAGGAAACGCCCCCATTGACGATAAAAGGCCCAGCCATCAATGCAAAAATCAGCATCAGAGTGTTGGTCTTCCCGAACAACGCTCCCAGTAACATGATGATTGCCATGAGCAGATACATCTGACCTTCAATAGGGAGCTTCCACAGGTTTTTGGCCGGCGCATTTTTGCGGTTCTTTTTACGAAGAGACAAATGATCATTCCGTTCCCATTCAGATTGTCCCTGTAATTCCAGGAGCGTTTTCATCCCCCAGACGGATGTCATGAGCATGAACAGATAAGCCAGCCACATGAATGGCCACCAGAGTGTGCGATTTAAAATGCCGGTGGCGAGTTCAGTAAGCAGAATTCCCATCCCGAGAATCATTGCACTCCAGGCAGCAAGAATCATCGTGCGGGAACTGGGCTCAGAAATAGACATGGTGAATTGATTTCAATCGTTCGAATGACATTCGGGTAGTATTCTATGACGCGCTAATAAAATCTCAGAATTTTCAGGCACCCAGTTTTTTCAATTCTCTCATATTGATTCTCTCCGGCAAAGCGACTTGTCGAATTTTATGAATTATCAATGAGTCGTTACATCTTATATGTGAAGGATAGGTAATTCTATTAATGTGAACTTTTAAACAATAGGACTTGATTTGAGAAAGTATTTTTTTATTCTGTTAAACAGGAAAACGAATTCGGATATAATAATTAACCTTCCAAAACCCTCATTAGGGAATGGGATTCATTTAGAGTTCGCCTGAGTACTCTCGATAATCCTTCTACAAGTGTTACCTGCCATGAGTAACCCCTTCGCCTCTGATGAATATGGACGTCCCCCGCGGCATACTGTTCCCCCTGACAGCACGCAGCATGGGGGATATTCTTCTAATAAAATGAATGTGGTCAATCCTCCCTCAAAATCGATGGATAAACTGGTCTTCGGAATGATCTCATTTGGGCTGGTGATCATTGTCTTTTTGGTGATGTTCACATTATTAAGAAGCATCTCCCCCAACGCTCCCACACGACTCACTCCAGAAGGAACGATTCTGGATGAAAATGAATCGGAATCAACGGATGATGAGCCCGCCATTCGCGGGGATTGATCTGCAGTTATGGGGAATCAGTTCAGGAACTCAATCGTCATGCGAGGTCTCATCAGCTTCGATGATTTTCAGCTGATGCATTTTGCGATAAAAGTTTGTGCGATGCAGTCCCAGTAACTTCGCAGCTTCTGTCATATTTCCGTCTGCTTTGGAAATAGCCGCTCGGATGTAGGCTCGCTGAAAATCCAGAGTCGCATCCGCCAGCGTGGCATCTTCGGTTTCGGAATTGAGTTTCTGAGGAACCTGCAAGTCTACAAACAGATCAGCAGAAGCAACCACTGAACCGACCCTCTGCCAGGTCAGTCTTTGAATGACCGACTTCAACTCGGTCACATTTCCCGGCCAGCGATACAGTTGCATGAGTTCCCGGGCATCAGCTGAAAATTCCGGAATCTTTTTTCCAATCCCCTTAAAAACCTCTTTAAGAAAATGCTCAGCCAGAGGCAGAATATCTCCAGGCCTTTGGTGTAACGCGGGGATCTGTAAGGCACTCAAAGAAATCCTGCGATACAACTCTTTATGAAATTCACCAGCCTGGACCGCTTGATGTAAGTCGGTTGTCGAAGTTGAAATGATCCAGCAGGGAAACTGGGATTGCGATTCCTCATCAGATCGCCTCAAGGTCTTCAAAATCTGCTCCTGCAGGTTTTGAGGAAGACAATCAATATTTCTCAGTAGAATCGTTTGCCCCACGATGCGACTGTTGAAGATTTCACTGAAAACTGTCCAATTTTGTTGGAGAGTGCCGGCATTAAATTCTGCAATCAAATCCTGAGAACCAACCCGCATTCGGGCCAGGTAAAGAGCAGCTTCCCGTTTGCCGACTCCACGGGAACCGGAAATCAGGAGCGGGAATCTGCCTTGTATCAGCTGATGGGCTTCTTTTCGGATCAGCGAAATCGGATCGCTGTTTCCAATAAGCGGTGATTGACTCTGTTTCCATTGGAGTGCTGCATGTCTCAAATCGCTTTGGCGAAGTTCGTTGACCCGTGGTAGAAAGTGTGTATTGAGGAATTCACTGAGTTCGTTCCAGTCGATTTCTTTCAAATTCCCATCCATTGAAGCTGTGCAGCGAATCTCAATATGAAGAGAAGACTGTTCTGAAACGGGTGCACTTCGCCAGAGGACTTTCCTTTGATCACTGGGATCTATTAATGTGGGGAGTTCTACCTGCAACTGAGATGATTTCATGAACTCCTGCAACTGGACAGTCAATAAATTCAGAAGTTGTGAGATGCCGGATGCCTTCTTCCAATCCTGGGTAAACATCTCCCACTGAAGCCGATTCAGGAGTTGCTTGTGTTTTTGCTGATTTCGAATCAAGAGTTGCAAAAAGCCGGAAAAGAGATCTCGAACGGCTTCAACCGTGGGTAATTCTTCGAGATCCAATTTTCGCCCGACCAGTCGAAGAACAACAGAATCGAGCCAATCTTCTTCCGATGTGAACGGCAATAGGAATTGTCCCCACCCCAAGGCTGGCTCATCCGCCAGATAGAGCGTCTGATTTCGCTCCAGCACATCCTCAAAATAGTCAGCCGCCAGGGGAGCAAGAGAGCGGCCGCCGACGCCTTCGATCAGTTTCCATTCGTCGTCAAAATCATAGAGCCCAACGGCTTGAACTCCGAGATGTCTCTGCAAAATCGTCAGACACTCCTGCAACAGTTCAGAGTAACTACGGTCCACCAGCTCGGACAGCAGTTCCGTCCATTCCCGATTCAACTCCAGGAGCATGGCTGCATCTGCCATGTCGCTGGGAACAGGTTCCATCGAAGAATTTGACCAGTGAATTTTTGCACGCTTCGCCATAAAAGTTATCAGTATCAGAGCACTTATACCGAGTTCAATTTGTGAACCGGAGAATTTCGCCAGAAATGGTATGAAAACTTGAAAGATTCATCCGCGGTTCTTAATTCATAAGATAAGTAAATTCAGCCAGACTGCCACCCAGGATCCATTTAACCACACAGCATCATTTCATCGAGTCCAGTGTTTGTGAACGAAGTTGCATCAACTGCTGGACGAGTTCGGCATGTGAGCTGGCTAAGTTTTTCGATTCTCCCGGATCAGCTTTGAGATTGACCAGGAAGCTCTTCTTGTCCTGAGCCGTCAGTTCTGCCCGATTACTGGTATCCCGGCAATTTCCGAGAAGTTTCCAGTCTCCCTGACGCACCGCCCACTGAGCATTGTTGCCGTTGCCCATCTGCCAATAGAAAAAGTTGTGCGGAGATTTTTGATCCTGATCAAGCAGGCAATTGGAGATATCTCGACCATCGAGCAAATTTTCAGGAGGCGGAATTTCCGCCAAACTTGCCAGAGTCGGCATCCAGTCGCAGCCGGTCGCCATTTGATCGCGCGTTTCTCCAGCAGGGATTTTCTTTGGCCAGGAGATCAGAGAAGGGACGCGAATTCCTCCTTCAAACAGACAGCCTTTGGCTCCGCGATACGGTCCTGCATTCCCTCCCCCGAAGAACGCGCGTTCTTCAGTCGAATGACCATGATCGGATTGAAAGACGACAATTGTTTCTTCCCGCAGTTTTCGCTGTTCGAGAAAATCGAGAATCTGGCCGACTTTCTGATCCATTGTCGAAACGAACTCGGCATATTCCCGTCGCGGCGAAGGTAAATCCGCGTACTTTTCCCGCCACTCGTGCGTTCCCTGATACGGATAATGCGGTACATTGATCGCCCAGTAAATGAAAAACGGACGTTCTTTTGTCGCATCAATTGCCGCCTTGACTTCACGAACCATCAGGTCGGGGAAAAACTGACCATCCTCATAGATTTCTGTCCCGTTTCGCCAGAGATCATGACGGTTCGGACCATTCCAGAAGAAGTAGTGAGAATAGTTATCGATACAACCTCCCATGTGGCCGAACGAACTTTCAAAACCCTGACCGTTCGGCATCGTTTCCGGAGTGAATCCCAAATGCCATTTGCCAACGTGATAGGTTGCGTATCCCGCATCGTGAAACATCTCTGCCATTGTGTATTCGCTGGCAGGCAGACCGGGCTTTCCTTTTTCCGAACTGACATTCCCCGGCACTCCCGCTCGCACAGGAATTCGTCCTGTCAATAAACCTGCGCGTGAAGCTGAGCAGATACAACTCGGAGAATACATTTGTGTGAGCCGGATTCCGGTATCAGCCAGACGATCGATGGCGGGGGTAATCAAGTCTTCTGAACCATAGCAATTGGCATCGAGTGTGCCTTGATCATCGGTGTAAATCACAAGCACATTCGGTGATTTTGCAACCGCATATTTTGGATGAATTGATGGAATTGCCACGCAGAGTAATGCAAATAATGCGTAAGCAAACCTAGGAATTCGTATTAACTTAAACTCTCTATTCATAGTCAGTGAAGGCATGGCAGGTCTCCCTTTGATTGATTTCCTCTGTCAGCCATATCATAGTAATAACTTCAGCAAAGAAATTCTTCTTCAGGATTGCATCTTATTACTTAGGCATTCCGAAGTTCGTAAAATTGAAATTCTGGCAGTTAGGTTACAGAATGATCGGCACTTTTGAATTAATCATTGTCGGTGGTATTTCTCTCTTCATTATTCTAATGATTGTGCGCATCTTTACTGGCTCGTCAGGTTCGAATGAGCCTGCAGGCAGAGGCTTCAAAAGCCTGCTCGATAAAAAAGTGACCTTAACATGCTGGCATTGCCAGAAAGAAACCGATGCCAACCTGACGCAGTGCGAACATTGCGGACAGGAATTGAAATAAGTTTTACCTCTTTACTCAGGAGTTCATTTTATGCACAAATCTCTCTTCGCAGTCGCACTATGCACAGGAATGATGTGTCTGTTATCGGGAAAAACTCAGGCGGAGGAACCTCAACCTGGAAAACAGGTGGCTCAGAAGTCTGACGTCGGGAATGGGAAGTCTATCCATTACTGGTTATCACTGCCGAAAGACTACTCCGATCAGAAAAAAACTCCACTGATCATCTTTCTGCACGGGATGGGTGAGAGAGGGAATGACCTGGATCAGGTTCTCAAGCATGGTCCACCAAAGTTGATTAAAGCTGGCAAGGAGTTCCCTTTTATTGTCGTCTCGCCACAACTTACAACCGATGTTCGTCGCTGGGATGTGCAACAGCTTTCGACCATGCTGGATGATCTGGAATCCAATTATGCGATTGATAAAAGCCGCATCTATTTGACTGGATTGAGCATGGGTGGCTACGGCACCTGGGCCTGGGGAGCGGAAACTCCAGAGCGATTTGCAGCACTGGCTCCCATTTGCGGAGGCGGAGATCCAGATAAGGCGAACCAACTGACCAAAGTTCCCATCTGGGCGTTTCATGGCATGAAAGATAATGCAGTCCCTGTCGAACGTTCCATCGAAATGAAAGAAGCGATTGAAGCCGCGGGCGGAGATATTAAACTGACACTCTATCCTGAAGCTTCCCACGATTCCTGGACAGAATCATATAATAATCCAGAACTTTATCAGTGGTTTTTGTCTCACAAGCGAGAGTAATTGTTTTTTGATCTTCAGAGATTTTGCTGGCTAAACATTGTTTTAGGATAGCCCCGAAAGATTCTTTTGGGGCGGCATAGCCGCAAGAAGCCTTTGTGAAATCTCATCATCAAATTGAAAACCTCTTGTGGACTTCGTCCACCCAGATAGCGGAGTTATCTGGGCTACCCTGAATTGTACCTCTTCTTTTTGCGTTGAATGATTTTTGAATGAGCTCTGAAACTGACACCAATCCGGCGAAATCGACAGCGACTGATCGTGAAGATTTAAGTCCCTGGTTTCTCACTCTGGAAGACCTGGAAGGTCCACTTACGTGGAATGACTTCTTTCAGAATGAGAATTCCGTGGAGATCGATGTCGGTTGTGGTCGTGGACTCTTTCTCTTCAATGCCAGCGAGATTCATGCGGAACGTAACTATCTGGGAATGGAAATCGACTATAAAGAAGGGCGACGTGGAGCGAAGCGTTTAAAGAAGCAGGAACGCCCGAACGCCCGCGTCCTCGGTTGCGATGCCAATCGTGCGTTCAGCGAATTCGTGCCGGATGGAACTGTATCTGCCATTCACGTGTACTTTCCCGATCCGTGGTGGAAAGCCAAGCATCATAAACGACGTCTCTTCACTGCTGATTTCACGACGCTGATTTACAAAGCGTTGAAGCCGGGCGGTTTGCTGCATGGCTGGACCGACGTTTTCGACTACTGGCAGTTAATGACCGGGCACATCGGCGAGCATGGAGGCTTTGCCGAACTGCCTGCTCCTGAAGAACGGGCAGCCGAGCATCACATGGATTATCAAACCAGTTTCGAGCGCAAAAAACGCATGGCAGGCTGGCCGATTTATCGTGGCTTATGGCAGAAAGATGGGTAGGATTAACGAAACTGGGTGGTTGGGGGCGTAGCGCTGCCCCCCCAGAGATCCACTTTATGAACAACCAA
>TARA_R100000789_G_scaffold69212_2_pt1 | contig 19986 bp, 19 predicted proteins | sample TARA_R100000789 | Tara Oceans TARA_R100000789 (sample SAMEA2623403) | marine metagenome | biome: marine biome (ENVO:00000447); feature: mesopelagic zone (ENVO:00000213); material: "saline water (ENVO:00002010), including plankton (ENVO:xxxxxxxx)" | depth 450 m
CCGCGCCTCGCCGATCATCGGCCATTGCCCGACCACCTGCTCCACCGGCGCCAGCGCCCGCCCCATGAGCACCGAGGCCGCGATCATCGCCCCGGGCGACAGCTCGGCCTGCAGCACGAGATAGGCCCCGAGCCCCAGAAGCGCCGATTGCAGCCCAAGCCGCGCCACCCGGGCCATCGCCGCCGCGCCGCCCCCGATATCCGCCGCCGCGATCTGATGCCGCCGCGCCTGCCCGCGCAGCCCTTGCCAGCGCGCCCCGAGCCCTTCAACCATGCCGAGCGCCCGCGCCGTCACCGCCGCCGCGCCCGCCGTCTCGGCCAACCGCTGCGCCCGCTGTTGATCGAGCGCCGCCCGCGCGCCTCTGCGCCGGGTCCGGATATGGCCGAGGATCGACAGCCCGGTGAGCGCCAGCGCCCCGATAAGGGCCAGCCAGCCGAGCCAGGGATGAAACAGCCAAAGCGCCCCCAGAAACAGCGGCACCCAGGGCAGGTCAAACAGCGCCAGACAGACCGGCGCGGCAAGGAACCGGGGCACCGTATCGAGCCCGCGCAGCGCCTCTGCCGCCTGACCAACACCATGACCACGCCCCCGATCCAGCCGCATCAGCCCGGCAAACACCGGCCCCGACATCTCACGGTCGAGCCGCGCGCCAAGCCGGGTCATGATCCGCCCGCGCAGCACATCGAACACGCCCATCATCGCAAAGAGAAACCCCGCCAAGAGGGTCAACGCCACAAGCGTCTCTTCCGACCGGCTGCCGAGCACCCGATCATAGACCTGCAGCATATAGATCGGCCCGGTCAGCATCAGCAGATTGACCGCCATGCCCAAGAGCGCCACAAAGCCCAAGATCCGCCCCATCGGCCACAGACCATCGCCCGCCGCCGCACCACCTGGGCGGGCGTTACCATTCTGCCACGTCTCTTTCGGTTTCAACCGCAAAGCTGTAGTCTCGCTCGGGATTGGTTTATGCAACGCATTCAATATGACGATTCGGGTTTAGATCTGGTGAAGCTGCTGACACTCCCCTTGGCCCCGCGCCGCCTCTTTGCCGCGCTCGCGCTTGCGGGCGTCACGGCTCTTTCCGCCTGCGGCCAGTCCGATCCGGCCCTGACCCGCGACGCCCCCTACGACCCGTGGGAGGCCGAGAACCGCAAGGTCCATAATTTCAACAAATCGCTCGACCGCAACATCGTGCGGCCCACCGGCAAGGGCTATACCGCCGCGGTACCCGACGATATCGAAACCGTTGTCTCGCGCTTTGCCGAGAACCTGACGCTGCCGCGCTCGATCCTCAACAATATCCTGCAGGGCAACGGGCTCGGCGCCACGACCGACACCTACCGGCTGCTGGTCAACACGACGCTTGGCCTCGGCGGCTTTTTCGACCCCGCGACCGAGCTCAACATGCCGGCCCGCACCAATGCCGATTTCGGCCAGACGCTCTATGTCTGGGGCGTCAACCAGGGCCCCTATATCGAGCTGCCGCTGCTCGGCCCCTCGACGACACGCGAAACCGTCGGCATGACGGTCGATCTGATCATCAACCCGCTGAACTATGTGCTGCCCTCGCCCGAGAGCTTCTACGGCACCGCCGCCTCGGTCTCGTCGAGCCTGAGCGCCCGCGGCCAGTATTCGGACACGATCGATTCCGTCCTGCACGAAAGCGCCGACAGCTACCGCGCCTCGCAATCTCTTTATCTGCAAAATCGACGGTTCAAGCTGGGCAAGGGCCGGAGCGACACCTATCTAGATCCCTATGACGCCGTTTCGGGCGATCCCTACGGCGAAACATCTGCTGCCGCTTCGGGCGATCCATATGAGGACCCTTACAATGAATGATTACACGCGCCGCCGTTTCCTGGCCACTTCCGCCGCCGCCGCAACGGCCCCGCTGCTCGCCGCCAGCCCGGCGCTGGCCCTGACCGATGCCTCGGCCCGCTCGCTGGTCGACAAGGTCGTGGCCGAGATCAACCGCGTCATCGCCTCGGGCAAGCCGCTCGGCTCGATGATCAGCGATTTCGAACGGATCTTCCGCACCTATGCGGATGTGAACATCATCGCGCAATCGACGCTCGGCGCCGACGCCCGCCGCGCCAGCCCGGCCCAGATGCGCGCCTATACCGACGCCTTCCGCGGCTATGTCGCCCGCAAATACGGCAAGCGGTTCAAGGAATTCCAAGGCGGCGAAATCACCGTGCGCGACGTGCGCCGCGTAAAATCCTGGCATGAGGTGAACTCGACCGTGAAACTCCGCGGCCAGAGCCCGTTTGAGGTGAAATTCCTCGTCTCCGACAAATCCGGGCGCGATCTCTTCTTCGACATGGTGATCGAAGGGATTTCCCTGCGGCTCAGCGAACGCACCGAGATCGGCTCGATGCTCGACCGCCGTCAGGGCAGTATCGACGCGCTCATCGCCGATCTGCGCAACGCGGGCTAAGCCCCGCCACGCCCTCTCGGGCACACGATCCATCCAAGGCCCTCGCAGAACATCTGCGGGGGCCTTTCTCTTGCGCCCGCCTGCGCCCGCCGCCTAGCGCCAGCTCTCCGGGTCGAGCTTGAGCAGCTCTGAGAGCTGCGCATAGAGCTCCGGCTCATCCTCGCGCAGATCGCCGGGCCGCTCGAAAAACGCCTCGATGGCCACCGCAAAGAACTCCTCATGGCTTTGCGCCCCATAGGTGTCGAGAACGCTCGCCCGCCCGGTCTCGGCGCGGCGGCGCAGCCGCATATAGGCGCGCAGGAACACCCGTTCCCATTCCTCGAAACTCTGCCCCTCGGCGAGCACCGGCACGCCATTGGTATCGCCCGAGAGATCGTCGAACTGATGGGCGAACTCATGCAGCACCACGTTGCGCCCATCCTCCGGATCGGCCGCCCCCGCCGCGACATCGGCCCAGGACAGGACCACCTGCCCCCGCGACCAACTCTCGCCGAGCCGCACCACCTCTTCCTCCCGCACCACATAGCCGTCCCGGCTCACCATGCGCGACCGAAAGGCGCCGGGATAGACCAGAACCGTGGTGAGCTCTTCATACCAAAGGTCACTCGCCAGCGGGATGAGACAGGCCTGCGCCGCAATCGAGAGCCGCATCTCCTCGCTGACCTCCAACCCGTCACAGCCGACAAACGCCACCTGTTCGAGAAAGAGCGCCACCCGTCCTTCGAGCATCGGCCGCAGATCCTCTGGCAACCGCGCGATCAGCGGCACCGCCGCGAGGATCGCTTGCCGCTGATCGGGGCGCAGCCCGGCCTCGATCAAATCCTGCCGATGCCGCTCCTGGCGCTGTCCCGACCGCCAGAGCGACAGCCCCACCAAGACCGGCAGGGACAGCAGGGTCAGAACAATCAGCGTGCTCAATCGATCCCCAAAAGCTGACGCAGGATGTTTTCAATGGGCCGGTCACGCTGCCGCTGCGGCTGCCGCCGGGGCTGTTGCTGCGGCTGCGGTTGCGGCTGGGCCTGACGCGGCGGCTCGACCTTGGCCATGGGCAGCGGCGTCGGCGGCACGCCCTCATGCACGCGCATCATGGTCTCGCGCCAGATTTCCGCCGGAAGCCCGCCGCCCGTCACCCCGGTCAGTGGCGTGTTGTCGTCATAGCCCATCCAGACGCCCGCGACATAATCGGCGGTAAAGCCCAGGAACCACGCATCGCGCGCCGCCTGGGTGGTGCCGGTCTTGCCCGCCGCCTCGCGATCCGGCAGCGCCGCACGCTGGCCGGTCCCCGAGGTCACCACCTTGTTCATCATATAGATGAGCTCGCGCGCCGCCTTCTCGTTGATCACCCGCTCGCCAATGCCGCCCGTGGTGCCCATCAGCGGCTCATTCTCGCCCAGCAGGCGCAGATCGATGAGCCCATAGGGCGTCACCGACGAGCCGCCGTTGAGAATGCCGGCATAGGCCCCGGTCATCTCCAGAAGCGAGCTCTCCGACGCGCCCAGCGCCAGCGCCGGCCCGGCGGCCAAATCGCTCTCGATGCCGAAATCGCTGGCCACCTTGCGGACAAGGTCGCGGCCGACGCTCTCGGACACTTTCACCGCCGGGATGTTGTAGGATTCCTGCAGCGCTTGCGTGAGCGTCACCCGGCCATGGAACCGCCGGTCATAGTTCGACGGGCACCATTCGCCCGATCCGGGAATGTTGAGGCAATAGGCATCATCGACCACCGTGTCATTGGGCGAATGCCCCAGCTCGAGCGCGGTGGCATAGACGAAGGGCTTGAAACTCGACCCGGTCTGCCGCTTGGCCTGGGTGGCCCGGTTGAACGCGCCGGACACCTTGGTTTCGCGGCCGCCGACCATCGCCCGCACCGCGCCATCGGCGCTCATCACCACGATGGCCGCCTGCGCCTTGGACCCGTCGCGCACCTTGTTCTCGAAAATGAAATCCATCGCCTCTTCGGCCGCGCGCTGAATGCGCTGATCGAGCGTGGTGCGCAGAATCACATCCTCGGTGGTGTCGCGGGTGAAGAAATCCGGCCCCGAATCCATCACCCAATCGGCGAAATAGCCGCCCGCCTGCCGCTGCGCCGCCTCCGACAGGGTCGCCGGGTTGGCCTGCGCCGCGCGCAGCTCGTCCGAGGTGAGATAGCCCTGATCATACATCAGCCGCAGGATCGTCGCCGCCCGGTCCTGGCTGCGCTTGAGATCATTGGTCGGCGCCAGCCGCGTCGGCGCGGTCAGCACCCCGGCCAGCATCGCGCCCTCCGAGGCATCCACCGCCGTCGCCGACTTGCCAAAGAACCGCTCTGCCGCCGCCTCGGCCCCATAGGCACCGCCGCCGAAATAGGCCCGGTTGAGATAGATCGACAGGATCTGATCCTTGGAATATTTCGCCTCCATGGCCAGCGCGAAAATCGCCTCCTTGGCCTTGCGCAGGATCGTGGTGCGGCGGCAATCCTGCACATAGTCGCGCTCGCTCTTCCACTGGTCCTTGTCATATTCGACGCCAAGACAGAGAAGCTTGGCCGTCTGCTGGGTGATGGTCGAGCCACCATGCCCCTGCAGCGGCCCCCGCCCTTCGCGCAGGTTGATGCGGATGGCGCTCGCCACGCCGCGCGGGCTGATGCCGAAATGACGATAGAACCGCTTGTCCTCGGTGGCGACCACCGCATTGCGCAGATGCCGCGACACCGTGTCGGCGGTCACAGCACCGCCGAATTGATCGCCGCGCCAGGCAAAGACATCGCCCTCGCGGTCCATCAAGGTCACCGATCCCTTGGACCGCCCATCGAGAAGCGCGGTCGCCTCGGGCAGGGTGCTATAGACATAGGCGGTGGCCAGACCGATGATCATCGCCACGATAAAGCCGACGCGCCAGCCGATCCCCCAGATCACCCGCCAGATCCAGCGCAGAATCGCGAGGAAAAATCCGCTGATGCCGCCGCGGCGGGGCGGGCGCGGCTTGCGCGGGCGGCGGCGCGAGGGGGGCTTGGCGCGTTTTGGCGCGGCTGTTTTCTTGGCCGGGCGCGTGCGCTTGTCGGCCACCAGTCTCGTCTTCTTGCCACCTGAATTGCTCATCTCAGCCCTGCCCCGGCTCTTGAATTTTTCCGCCTTATAGCCCGGCACGGGGTCAAAGTCGCGCCTCCAATCCCCCTGCCTGCCGTTTTTCCGCCGCCCAATTTCTAGTCAATGCGACCCGGTTGCACAAAAAATAGTCGCCGAGCGCCCTAACAGCCAGATTTTTGCGGCTTCAGACTTCACGACAGCCCTTCTGCCCATTTTTCTGCCTCTGCACAACATTTGCCAAGAATGCCTGCCCCGCAGGCGGCTCATAAAGGGGAAGAGTTTTGAAACTCATCATAGCCACTATCAAACCGTTCAAACTGGACGAAGTGCGCGAGGCGCTGACCGGGGTCGGCGTGACGGGCATGTCCGTGACCGAGATCAAGGGCTTCGGCAACCAGTCGGGCCATACCGAAATCTATCGCGGCGCGGAATATTCAGTGAACTACGTGCCGAAAATCCGGCTGGAAATCGCCGTCTCGGACGCGCTCGCCGACGAGGTCATCCAAACCATCGCCAAGACCGCCCGCACCGGCAAGATCGGGGATGGCAAGATTTTCGCCCTCGACCTGCAACAGGCCATGCGCGTGCGCACCGGCGATCTGAACGACGACGCGCTGTAACGCGCGCAATAGGGAACGGACCCATGACACATCTGACCAAATTCGCACTCCCGGCGGCCCTCGTGCTGCTGCCGACGCTGGCCTCGGCCCAGGAGGCCGACACCACGCCGCTCAGTGAAGATATCGGTTTCATCTTCACCACCTTCATGTTCCTCGTTTCGGGCTTTCTCGTCTTCTTCATGGCCGCCGGTTTCGCCATGCTCGAAGCAGGGCTCGTGCGCGGCAAGAACGTGACCATGCAACTCACCAAGAACATGGCGCTCTTCTCGCTGGCGTCGATCTTCTACTATGTGATCGGCTATAACCTGATGTACCCGGGCGACGGCTGGTCCATCGACGGGCTGCTCGGCGCGTTCTCGATCACCAGCCTCGAGCCGGTGGGTCTGGAAGGCGCAGAGCCCGATCTGACCTATGCTTCGGTCGGGTCGGACTTCTTCTTTCAGCTGATGTTCTGTGCCGCCACCGCCTCGATCGTGTCGGGCGCGCTGGCCGAACGGATCAAGCTGTGGCCCTTCCTCGCCTTCACCATCGTGCTCACCGCCGTGATCTACCCGATCCAGGCGAGCTGGAAATGGGGCGGCGGCTTCCTCGATGCGGCTGGTTTCCAGGATTTCGCAGGCTCGACCGTGGTGCATTCGGTCGGTGGCTGGGCGGCGCTCGTCGGGGCCATCATCCTCGGCCCGCGCATCGGCAAATACGCCAAAGACGGCCGCGTGACCCCCTTCCCGGGCTCCAACCTCGCCCTGGCCACGCTCGGCACGTTCATCCTGTGGCTCGGCTGGTTCGGCTTCAATGGCGGCTCGCAGCTCTACATGGACACCGCCGGCAACGTGGCTGACATCAGCCGGATCTTCTCGAACACCAACACCGCAGCCGCTGCGGGGGCCGTGGCCGCGCTGATCCTGACCCAGCTGATGTACAACAAGCCCGACCTGACGATGATCCTCAACGGCGCCCTCGCAGGCCTCGTGTCGATCACCGCCGAACCGCTGGCGCCCTCGCTCATCGAGGCCACGCTGATCGGTGCCGTCGGGGGTGTGATCGTGGTCTTCACCGTGCCGCTGCTCGACAAGCTCAAGATCGACGACGTGGTCGGCGCCATCCCGGTGCACCTCTTCGCCGGTATCTGGGGCACCATCGCCGTCGCCTTCACCAACTCGGACGCCAATATCCTGACGCAGCTCTATGCCATCGTCGTGGTCGGTGTCTTCGTGAGCGCCGCCTCCGCCGTGGTCTGGCTGCTGCTCAAGGCGATCATGGGTCTGCGGGTCGATGAAGAGGCCGAGATCAACGGTCTCGACACCACCGAGCTCGGCATGGAAGCCTATCCCGAGTTCACCCGCAGCTAAGCCTGCCCTCTCCCAAAAACCCAAACCGTCCCGGCATCCCCGGGGCGGTTTTTTCTTTGGATCGACTTTACGGCGACTGGCACCGATCTGACAGGGCTTAGCCCTCGGCTAGGACAGCCGCCCGGGCTTCTAGCCAAGCGAATTTGAACGCCGAAAGAAGGGCGTCGATATCCTCGGGCGGGCGAATGCCGCCGATCCAGGCCCGGAAATCACCTGGCATTCCCGGAAAAGCATTGACGTAGCGCGCCGCATTCAGGCCGGGTTGACGGTGACCGGCCTGATCGACCAGCCCCTCATGGCCCAGAAGCTGCTTTGCCTTGGCAAGGATACGGGCGTGATGCGGCCCGGCCTCCGGATCGATCACCCGCAGCAGGGTGACCGCCGCGCCACGCCGTTCGGGCTCGGGCACTGCGAAGTCGAACAGCGGTTCACTTGCCACCCAGTCTTCGATCCGCTGACGGTTTGCCATGGACCGCGCGTTCAGCACCTCCACGGGACCGATGCGCTCGCGCTGACGACGCAGCGCAAAGGTAGTCTCGGCAAAGGCGAGCAGGCTGTAGGTGTTGATCACGCCACCGGTCATCCGATCTGCCACCGGATCATAGAACGGCCCGTTTGCGACGCTTCGACCGCCGGACAGCGGACGGCTGGGATCGGTCGGAACCGCCAGACATTGCTGCCGCGGGATGGCCCAAGACGGTCGTTGCAGGTTGCGCTCGATCTGCGCGAGCGCCTGCGGCGTAAAGCTGGCGACCCAATAGCCCGCCACGCCGCCAATGGCCTTTTGCAACGGCATGAAGACGCAGCATCGTGCGAGCACCTCAGCGTTCATCGCCTCGGACCATGGCATCGCACCCAAGAGAGAGGTCGCGTCCAGGATCGCGTGACGGTTCTCAGGATCGCCTGCCAGCCAGTCGAGCAGCCCGCGCATCTGCGCGGTCGTATAGGTCGAGGCACCGGTGGTCTCATGTCCGACCCCGATGAACAGGCGGATGCCGCGGCGCTCCAACTCGGCCCTATCCGGGATCGCCCCGTCACTGCTGGCGAAATGAAGGGCGTCGGTGGTGCCGTCCCGCGCCAAAGCGCACATCTCAATGATTTGCGTCGCCCATGATTGCCGGAAAAAGCCGCAGGCGGCGGCGGCCGAGGTCTCCGGCATCGGCGTGTCGACAAACACTTGCTGCGCCGGATCATGAAGTGTCATCAGATGCTGCACCGCCACGGTAAATCCCGTATGACCGCCGCCCAGCCCGACCGCCATACGGTTCGACGCGGGAAAACCGAAATAGCCGTGGATGGTCCGCATCATGTCGCGCAAGATACTGTCGGCGGGTTCCCCGCGATGCATCGACAGCGCCAGTTCGGCCGCGCTATAGCCGCCGATATCGCGCCCGGTGGCGTCCTGCTTGCGATAGGTCTCGATCAGCCAGGTCTCAAAGGCGGCCCGCTTGTCAGCCATGTCCTGCGCGTCGCACGATCCGTCGCTAATCGGCCCGACGCCAAAAAACGGGTTGGACGGCACCGCGAGCGCGTCCATCAACGTGCCTTTGCACTGTAGCCGCCGCCGTAGGTGCCGGCGTGGATTTCCGCCAACATCTGCTCTTCCTTGGCAGATTGGGCTCGGGTGGCCTCAAGCAGCGCCTCCGCAATGTCCGGCGAAAAGGCGGTGATGCCATCGCCATCGCCGACGACGATATCCCCCGGGTTCACAGTCATCCCACCGATCGACACCGGCACGTTGATCTCGCCGGGGCCGTTCTTGTAGGGGCCGAGATGGATGCCTGCGCAGGCGAACACGGGGAAATTGTCCTTGGCGAGCGAATCAAGATCGCGCACCGCGCCATCCAGAACAAAACCAGCCGCGCCACGCATCTTGGCAATCGAGGACATGATCTCACCGATCAGCGCCCGCTCAAGGTCACCGCCGCCATCCACGACGATCACGTCGCCGGGCCGTACCAGTTCCAGCGCCTCATGGATGACCTTATTGTCGCCCGCGCGGGTGCGCACGGTCATCGCCGTGCCGCACATGGGCGTCCCGTCATGGAACGGGCGAAGGCCCCGCGCACCAACCATGCGGTGCAGATTGTCGCTGATATTGGCGACGGGCAGAGCGCGAAACGCGTCGATCAACGCAGGATCGACCTGAGGGGCGTGGGGGAGGCGGCGTTCAGTGAGCATGTCAGAATTCCTTATTTCAGGGCAGCACAGGCCTGCGCGATCAAGGCGCAGCCTTCGGTGATGACATCTTCAGAAGTGGCAAAGGACAGGCGCAGACAGGGCGAAACGCCATAGGATGTGCCATCCATCACCGCGACGCCAACGGCTTCCAGCAGATACAGCGACAGATCGAGGTCGGTCTCGATCCGCTTGCCGTCAGGGGTCTGTTTTCCGAGCAGACCCGACACATCAGGGTAGATGTAGAACGCCCCCTCGGGCAGGTCACAGTCGATACCCGGGATCGCCTTGAGCGCCTCGAACATCAGATTGCGCCGACGCTGGTAGATGGCCACCATGTCATGCAGCGCGGTCTGATCACCGCTCAGCGCTTCGACCGCGGCAGCCTGCGCAAAAGAGCACGCGCAGGTGGTGCTTTGCCCCAACAGCTTGGTGATGGCGGAGATAACCGGTGCGGGCCCGGCGGCATAACCGACCCGCCAGCCCGTCATCGCATAGGCCTTGGACATGCCATTGATCATCACCACCCGAGGGCGCAGATCCGGGGCAATGGCCAGCAATGCATGGGGCGTCACATCATCGTAGACGAGGTGTTCGTAGATGTCGTCGGTCATCACGGCGACATGGGGATGGGCGCGCAGAACCCCGGCCAGACCCTCCAATTCGTCGCGGGAATAAAGCGCGCCAGTCGGGTTCGACGGGGCGCATAATATCACCCAGCGGGTACGGGGGGTGATTGCCGCCTCCAACTGCGCTGGCGTCAGTTTGAACCCGGTCTCGCGCGGACAGGACACGATCACGGGGGTTCCGCCATTGAGCGCAACGATGTCGGGATAGCTGACCCAAAAGGGCGCGGGCACGATCACCTCGTCGCCATCGTTCAAGGTGGCGGCGAAACTCTCAAAGATTAGCTGTTTGGCACCAATGCCGACGACGATTTCGGTGTCGGCCATGCTGACACCGTTCTCGCGCTGCAACTTGGCTGCGATGGCGCGGCGCAGGGCGGGCGTGCCATTCGAGGCAGTGTAGTGGGTATCCCCGTTGCGCATGGCGGTCACGGCAACATCGATAATATGCGCGGGCGTATCGAGATCGGGTTCACCCACGGTGAAATCAACAATCCTCCGCCCCTTTGCCCGCAGGTCATTCACAATCGCCTTGGCAGCAATGCTGGCAGAGGGCTTCAGGCGCATGACGCGTTCGGACAGGGTGATTTCCATGATGGGTGCCTCTTTTTTAGCAAAACGACCGGCTGCAAACCGTCCGCGGAACATGGCGATCAAATTACGGGTGCATTTCAGTAAAAAAACAGATAAATCATCATACGTAATCATTCCCCTTTGGCATGTGAGGAGTGCGTATGGCGGCCCCCGCAACCCTGAAGCAGCTGGAAACCATGTTCTGGATTGCCGAGCTCGGCACCTTCGAGCGTGCGTCGATGCGGTTGAACACGACGCAATCCGCGATCTCGAAACGCGTGCAAGAATTGGAGGCCAACCTCGGGGCCGAACTGTTTGACCGCAGTTTGCGCGGGGCGCGTCTGACCCAGAAAGGCGAATATATCGTCGAACTGGCGCGTGAAATGCTAGAGCTACATGCCCGTATCGACGAAATCCGCGATGGCAGCGATGCCCCGGTGCGCCGTGTCCGCTTTGGCATTACCGAGCTGATCGCCGCAACCTGGCTGCCGCGCATGGTGACACAGCTGCGTGCGGCCTATCCAGGTGCCATGCTCGAACCCGAGGTCGACATGTCTCGGTCGCTTTATGAAAAGCTTCTTGATGACCAGATTGACCTGATCATCATCACCGAGACCTTTTCCGCCCCTGAGGTGAGCTCGGTCCGTCTGGCCGAGGTCGAGAACGCCTGGATGGCGCGGCCCGGTCTGGTGCCCGACCCGCAGGCGGTGCTGACCCTCGGCGAATTGGCCCAATACCCCATTCTGTCGCAGGGCGGACGTTCCGGAACGGGTCTGTTTTTTCACAAATGGATGCGCAATCAGGGCATCGTCTTCCCGCGAGAGATTTCTTCGGACAGCATGACCGCTCTATTGGGCATGACCATCGCAGGCCTCGGCGTGACCTACATGCCCCGCGACTTCCTGTCGGGGATGATCGACGCGGGCAAGCTGGCGGTGATCCAGACCACGCCAAAGCTGCCTCCGGTGCCCTATTCGGCGATGTATCGCAATGACCGGCCATCGGCCTTTACCGAGGATCTGGTGCGGATCGCCCGGATCAGCTGTGATTTCTCCAGCCAGTTTCAGATTGATGCCCCCGAGGAATGAAACGACATAAAATCAAATCGCTTTTTCTTGCGTCGCGCGATGATCACAAACAGGGAACCGACACCGACCGCCAAAGGGACCCGCATGGATCTGGACCGCATCAGCAAGATCGTCGATCACCTGTCCGGCTCTGCCGCGCGCGACATCCGTATCCGCACCGAAGAGATGGACCTGCGGATCAGCTTTGCCCCTCGCAGCTCCGAGGCATCCCCGCAAACCGCGCAGGCCCCCTCGGGCCAAACGGTCGAAGCGGCGCTACCCGGGCTCGTCTATCTGTCGCCCAGCCCCGGTGCCGCGCCCTTCGTGAGCCTCGGCGACCGTGTCCAAACAGGCCAGACCCTGATGTTGATCGAGGCGATGAAATCCATGCTCACGGTCACCGCCCCCACCGACGCCATCGTGGCAGAGATCTGCGTGACAGATGAAAGCCAAGTCGACGCAGGCGATGTTCTTTTGCGGCTCAAAGAGGATGCGGCATGACTCACAAGGTCCTGATCGCCAATCGTGGCGAAATCGCCCTGCGCATTCAACGCGCCTGCCGGTCGCTGAACCTCCCCTTCGTGCAGGCCTGCTCCGAGGCCGACCTTCCCGCCCGGTACGTTCAGATGGCAGATGAACACATCTGCATTGGACCGGCGCGGGCCGCCCAGAGCTATCTCGACCGCGCCGCATTGATTGCTGCGGCCCATGCCACCGGCGCCACAATGGTGCATCCCGGCTATGGCTTCCTGTCGGAACAGGCGCAATTCGCCCATGACGTGGCTGAAGAAGGGCTGATCTTCGTCGGCCCACCTGCCGACGCGATCAGGAGGATGGGGGACAAGATCAGCGCCCGGCAGTGCATGATCGCCTCTGATGTGCCCTGCATTCCCGGCTCGGAAGGGGCGCTGCCGGACGACCCGGACGCGCTGCGCGCCATCGCCGCCCGTATCGGCTACCCGGTGATCGTCAAGGCTTCGGCCGGCGGCGGCGGGCGCGGCATGCGCGTGGTCGAGACCGAGAGCGCACTGACCGAGGCTGTCGCCCTGACGCGCGAAGAGGCGCGCAACGCGTTCGGCAATTCTGAACTCTATCTGGAACGCTATCTGACCACGCCACGCCATGTCGAATTGCAGGTGCTGTGCGATGGCCACGGCACCTGCATCCATCTCGGCGACCGCGACTGTTCACTGCAGCGGCGCCACCAGAAAGTGATCGAAGAGGCCCCCGCGCCCGGTGTCGATCGTGACCTGATTGACCGCGTGGCCGCGCGCTGCCTGCAAGCCTGCCGCGACATGTCCTATCGTGGCGCAGGAACCTTCGAATTCCTCTACGAGGATGGGGCGTTGTATTTCATCGAGATGAACACACGCCTTCAGGTCGAACACCCCGTCACCGAGGCCGTCACCGGCGTCGATATCGTCGCGGCGCAATTGCGCATTGCCATGGGCGAACCCCTCGGATTGACGCAAGAGGACATCACCTTTTCCGGGCACGCCATTGAATGCCGCATCAATGCCGAGGATCCCAAGACCTTGACCCCCTCTCCCGGCACAATCAGCCACTGGAGCGCGCCCGAGATCGATGGGTTGCGACTAGAGACCCATGTTTATTCGGGCTATACCGTGCCGCCGCAATATGACTCTTTGATCGGCAAAGCGATCACCCATGGCGCAGATCGGTCCGACGCGATCACGCGCATGGCGCTGGCGCTGGACGGGATCAAGGTGGCGGGCATCGCCACCAATATTGCGCTGCACCAACTCCTGCTGCGTGATCCGGTGATCGCGCGCGGCGGCATGGGGATCAGCTATCTTGGAACGCTGCTGGCAGAGGAGACCGCGCCATGAGCCTCGATATCGATGCGCCATATTTCTCTGACCTCGGCGAAGCAGGCTTGCTCTGCGAATTTGCCCCCGGCCCGTTGGATGACGCCCGTCAGGCGCGCATCTGGGCGATGGCCGAGGCTCTGCAGGGCGACACCGGGCTGCGGGACATTGTGCCGGGCATGAACAACATCGCCGTTCTGTTTGCGCCGGAGACCTGCGACCCGCAAGCGCTGCGGGCGCGGATCACGGCGCTCTGGAACGCGCCGCAAGGCAGGGCCGCGCCGACCCGGGTGGTCGAGGTTCCGGTGATCTACGGTGGCGCTGACGGGCCGGACCTGGCCGAGATCTCGGCCCGTGCAGGACTGACCGCAATGGAGTTCGCATCTCGTCACGCAGCGGCCGACTACACCGTCTATGCTCTGGGCGCCCAGCCGGGCTTTGCCTATATGGGCGGGCTGCCCCCCGAACTGGCGACACCCCGGCGCGACGTCATCCATCCTCGCGTCGAGGCTGGCAGCATCATCATCGGCGGTGCGCAGGCAGGCATTCAGGCTTGCACCACGCCGTCAGGGTGGCACATCATCGGCCGGACGGATCTGGTGCTGTTCGACCCGCAACGAGATCCGCCCAACCTGCTGGCCCCCGGCGACCGGGTGCGTTTCGTCGCACAGGAGATCACCGCATGATCGAGATCCTTTCCCCCGGCATCATGGCCAGCGTCCAGGACCTTGGACGAGAGGGCTTTCGCGCCATCGGCGTGGGCCAATCGGGCGCCATGGACCCGGTGGCGCTTCAGGTCGGCAATCTGCTGGTCGGCAACGCACCCGATCTCGCCGGGATTGAATTCACCTTGGGTGGTTTTTCCCTGCGATTTGAAAGCGATACCACCTTCGCGCTCACCGGCGCACATGTCGGCACGACGCTCGATGGCTCAGCGGTTCCGCCGTGGTGGGTGCGTCGCGCCCGGGCCGGACAGGTGCTGTCCGGGGCGATGGCGGCGCAGGGCATGCGCTGCATGCTCTGTGTGGCGGGCGGCATCGACGTGGCCGCAGTGATGGGGGCACGGGCGACCGACCTCAAGGGCGGCTTTGGCGGGCACGAGGGGCGGCTGCTGGCCAAGGGCGACCGGCTGGCCATCGGGGCATCAGAGGCGCCACCGGTGCCCGAGGCGGGCTTTGGGCTTGATCCGCGCCGCTTGGACCTGCTGCCGCCGCGTGATGAAACGGTGCTGCGGTTCCTGCCCGCGGCGGAATGGGACACCGGCCCACAGACGATCCGCGACGGGTTTCTCGGCACCACATGGACATTGCTCCCGGCGAGCAATCGCATGGGATGTCAGCTGGGCGGGCCAGACCTGCGCCGTGATACCCCGCTTGAGCTGCATTCCCATGCCATCGTGCCCGGTACGATTCAGCTCCCGCCCGGAGGCCAGCCAGTCATTCAGCTCAACGACGCCAACACTTGCGGCGGCTATCCAAAGCTTGGGGTGGTGATTGCGGCGGATCTGCCGAAACTGGCACAGACCCGGCTGGGCGGCAGCATCCGCTTCGCGCTGACCGATCACGCCACCGCCCTTGCCGCCAGCCGAGACCGGCAGGCACGGCTTGACTGGCTGCCCGGACGTATTGCGCTGGCCCGAGAATACGCAGGACGGTTCAAGGCATCATGACACACGATCTATTTCCCGGCCTGCGCGCCTTTGTCGACGATCTCGCAGCGCGCGGCGTCACCCGGCTGTCCGTCAAACAGGGCGATCAACGGCTCGACCTCACCCTGAGCGAGCCGGCTGACACCGCACCGCCCCCCGCACCGGCCAAACCGGCTGTGGCACCGGGGCCGGGCGTCTTCCATCACGCCCATCCCGCCCATCAGGACGCGCCGCCCTGCCTGCAATCGGGGCATTTCCTCTTTCCGCTCGACCTGCCTCGGCGGCCCAGTTTCCTTGCCGCCGATGGGGCAGTGGTCGGTTTCGGCACAGCCCTTGCAGCCCCCGGAGACAGCCAATGACCACACGCTCTATCGACCTGAATTCCGACCTTGGCGAAGGCTATGGCCCTTGGCGCATGGCTGATGATGAGGCAATCCTAGAGATTGTGTCCTCGGCCAATATCGCCTGTGGCGCGCATGCGGGCGACCCCATGCAGATGCGTCTCACATTGCGCCGGGCCAAGGCGCTTGGGGCAACGCCCGGGGCCCATATCGGCTATCCCGACCGGCAGGGCTTTGGCCGCAGGCCGATGGCGCTGACGCTGGAAGAGTTGGAAGTCGAGACGCTGACCCAGCTAGGGGCGCTGACCGCTCTGGCACAGGCCGAAGATATGCGCCTCAGCCACGCCAATTTTCACGGCGCGCTCGGCAATCTGGCCATGGTCGACACCGATGTCGCCCGGGTGCTGATTGCCGCTCTCAGAACCTTTGACCGCGATCTCGCCTTTGTCGGGCTGCCCGGCACTGCCGCCGCGCGCGAGGCGGATCGGCAAGGCCTGCGATTGGTGAATTCCTTTCTCGCGGATCGCGCCTACACGCCTCAGGCAACGCTGGTTGCGCGCGGCACAGCGGGTGCAGTGATTCATGACCCAGAGGCGATCTCGGCGCGGTTGACCCGCCTGCTGGGGGACGGAACCGTCGAGGCCATCGACGGCACTGTCCTGCACCTTCCGGTCGACTCGATCCTGATCCACAGCGACACAGAAGGCGCCGTGGCGCTGGCCCATACAATCGCCGATGCGGTCAAGGCCGCAGGCTGCAAGGTGCAACCGCTGACCAGGTCTGCGACCACAGGTTTAATTCTGCCAAGGAATGAAAGACCATAAGTTTATATCGTTGTTCTTACGCTAACTTTGTTGGGAAACTGTCACAAGGGGCAGACTGGCCCGACCACTTCAAACAACAACATCAGACAGGGAACACCATGAAACATTTCACCACCACCGCCATGACCACGCTGTTTGCCGGGGTCTTCGCCACCACGCTGTCGGCCGAGCAAATGTGGGATCTGCCGCTTGCCTGGCCTGCGGAAAACTACATTTCCGTTGAGGCCGCGCATTTCGGCGAAGAGGTCGCCAAAGTCACCAACGGCGAGGTCAAGATCACCACGCATCCCGGCGGATCGCTAGGCTTCAAGGGCCCCGAGATGTTTGCTGCCGCCCGTGACGGGCTGGTGCCGATCACCGATATGCTGCTCCAGCAGCAAGTCGGCGACGAGCCGCTGCTGGGCCTGCAATCGCTGCCCTTCCTGATGACCAGCTACGAGGAACAGGTTGCCTTCCAGGAATTCTATCGCCCGCTGTTGGAAGAGCTGTTCGCCGAGAACAACCAGAAACTGCTCTACACCATTCCCTGGCCGCAGCAGCAGGTCTGGACCAAGAAGGAAATCAACAGCTTCGAGGATTTCGCCGGGATCAAGGTCCGCTCGTCCGACCCCTCCGCCACGGAGATTTTCGCTGCCGCTGGCATGACCCCGGTGCAGCTGCCTTGGGGCGAGGTCATCCCCTCGCTGGCCACCGGCGCGATCGAAGGTGTCGGCACCTCGTCGCCCTCTGCAGTGGACGGCTCCTTCTGGGAATTCCTGACTCATGGCTACCCCACCCGTCACACCTGGAACCTGAACGCGACGAGCGTGAACCTCGACGCTTGGAACGCCCTGACCCCGGAATCGCAAGCCGCCATCGAAGCGCTCGCCAAAGAGATGGAGCCGGGCTTCTGGCAGGCGGCGCAGGACGCGGATGCCGCCAAAATGCAGCAGCTGGCCGAGAACGGCATGACGCTTGGCGATCTTTCCGATGAGATCCGCGCCGAATTGCGCAGCCGCGCCGAGCCGATCCGCACCGCCGCGCTGGACAAGATGGGCGAGCGGGCCAAAGCGGTGGTTGAGGCCTTCGCCAGCCGCTGACACACTCCGATGACGGGCGCGCCCATCGCGCGTCCGTCCCACTTTGTAACTCTGTTCGAAGGGTCTGAACATGTGGCGCATATTTTACCGGTCGGTCGACGCCGTGTCTCTGGCGCTTGGCTGGGTCGCAGGGGGCCTAATCCTCTGCATCGCGCTGATGATCATGGCCGAAATCCTGCTCCGCAACCTTGCCGGGATCAGCCTGACCTTCGTCTGGGAAATCTCGGCCTATTTCCACATCGCCGCCATCTTCCTCGGGCTCGCCTTCACATTGCGCACCGGCGGGCATATCCAAGTTGCGATCCTGCAAAGGCCGCTCGGCCGCCTCTTTGAGCTGGTCTCGACGCTCGGTGGCTTGGTGATTTCCGCCTATCTGTCACTGGCGCTGGTTCGGCTATGCCTGAACTGGGCCAGCACGGGCCGCACCTCTGGAACGGTCGACAATATCCCGCTGGCCTGGCCGATGACGCTGGTCGCCGTGGGCGCCTGCCTTCTGACATTGCAGCTGCTGTTGCGCCTCGTGCATCTGCTCACGGGCGCTCCGCATGAACTGCCTTGGGGCGCTGGCCCCTCCGCCGAATAAGGACCTGCCCATGCCGCTTACATTGATGACACCCATCGCCCTTCTTGCGCTGTTGCTGGGGGCGGGCGTCTGGGTCGGCCTTGGCCTCATGGGCGTGGGCATCGGCAGCCTCGAGCTGTTCCGCAACCTGCCCGTGGACAAGATTTTGGCACAGACGGTCTGGAATGGCCTGTCCTCGCCGGAACTGGTGGCGCTGCCGCTGTTCATCCTGATGGCCGAGCTCCTGTTTCGCTCGCGTTTTGTGGGCGCGCTGTTTCATGCGCTGGAACCTTGGGTGCTGAACCTGAAGGGCGGGCTGCTGCACACCAATGTGCTGGGCTGCGCGCTGTTTGCGCTGATCTCGGGGTCTTCGGCCGCGACGACCAGTTCCGTGGGCAAGATCACCCTGGGCGAACTTCACCAGCGCGGCTATCCCAAGGGCATCGCCATGGGGTCGCTGGCGGGCTCTGGCACGCTTGGCTTCCTCATTCCGCCCAGCGTCGTGATGATCATTTACGGGGTGCTGTCGCAGACCTCCGTGTTGAAGCTTTTCGCCGCCGGGCTGATCCCGGGCCTGCTGCTGGCGGTGCTGTTCATGGGCTACCTTGCGGTCTATGCATGGCTGCGCCCGTTCGAAGTGACGGCCACGACATTCGAAACCGGCCTGTGGCGCGAACGGTTTCGTCGCATCCGCACCTTGGTGCCCTTCGGCTTGCTGATGGTGACGATGCTCGGGTCGATGTACGCGGGCTACGCCAGCCCCTCCGAGGCCGCGGCCCTGGCGGTGATCCTGACGCTTGGCATCATGGCGGTCGAACGCAGCCTGTCCTTCAAAGCCGTGCTCGATGCCTGCATTGGCACGGCGCGGACGGTGTCGATGCTTGGACTGATCATCGCAGCGGCGTCATTTCTGGCCACAGCCATGGGCTACCTCGGCCTGCCGCAGCAGATCTCCCAGCACATCAACGCATTGGCGCTCAGCCCGTTTCAGCTCATCCTTCTGCTGATGCTGATCTACATCATTCTGGGCTGTTTCCTCGAAGGCATGTCGTTGATCGTGATGACCCTGCCCATTGTGCTGCCGTTGATCACAGCGGCGGGCTATGACAAGGTCTGGTTCGGCGTGTTCCTGATCATCGTGGTAGAGATGGCGCAGATCACGCCGCCGGTGGGTATGAACCTGTTCGTCATCCGTGGCCTGACGAATGAGCCGCTCTCCGCCATCGTCAAAGCCGCGTTCCCGTTCTTCATGATCATGTTCGCCTTTGTCCTCTTCCTGGCCTTGGCGCCGGGCGTCGTCCTGTGGCTGCCGTCGCACTTGTGACACCCCCGATTGGCGGGTTTGGCCCAGGTAAACCAGCCCTCCGCTGAGGATCGTGTCACCGGCGTGACAAAGGAGTTTCACCGGCATCACAGGCGGGCAAAGCCCGACGGGCGGTTTTGGGGGCCGCCCGATCCCTGTTCTATCCTGTTCGAGGGACCGCGCGCCACGTTCGACCGTGGCACGCATCCGCCCTAGGGACTAACCCGACGCAGGCACTCGCCCAGCTTAGACGCTGGCCCGCCACAGGCACCCATCCGACACAGGCCTTCATCGCGACGACAGCGCTCATACGACGCAGGCGCTCGCCCGGCTGAAGCACTGGCCCGCCACAGGCGCTCACCAGAAACGGGCGTTCATCGCTGCGAGGGTGCTAATCCGACGCAGGCACTCACCCGAACCAGGCACTCGCCGGTCTCAGGCACTCGCCTGTCTTAAGCACTCGCCTGTCTTAAGCACTCGCC
>TARA_R100000789_G_scaffold100620_1_pt1 | contig 19982 bp, 16 predicted proteins | sample TARA_R100000789 | Tara Oceans TARA_R100000789 (sample SAMEA2623403) | marine metagenome | biome: marine biome (ENVO:00000447); feature: mesopelagic zone (ENVO:00000213); material: "saline water (ENVO:00002010), including plankton (ENVO:xxxxxxxx)" | depth 450 m
TCATGACATCCGTTGCCATCAGAGAGTTGAAAAAGCCTGCCGACCTAAAAGCTTCGACCATTTCATACGTAATGAGCACATCCAATGACGCTGGTCACCTGGATTATTCCGGCAGAACGCAGTGAAATTCATTTCTGAACGACTCAAACGCTTCACCCCAGCTCATATTCGGATAGAGAGACTCGAATCAAATCCTGACCTCAGCGAGAAAGAACGGCCAGTCGACTTCGCACGAGCAGTTCTTTTTTAATCATGCGAATATTTGTCTGAAGTCTTAGAGAGAAAGCAAACCAATCCGTCCACTTCAATCGCCCGATCTGTATCTCGCTACTTGTAATGACACAGGAAGAAGCGGAATGTTGCTGGAATTGGTTATTGGTTTAGTTCATTCGTACGTTGAATTTACGTGATCAATAGCCGGCAGAATATTAAAGCGACTCAGATCAATGAGATTCTAAGCCGCTGTTTGCTGACTTGGTCGATGATATCGTTTTCATCTAAACAAATTGCGTCTGTCAGTTACCGAGGGGTACATACGAAAATCCATCCGCCTGGAGATTGACCAGAGAAGTTAATGCCGACACGGCTACGTCCACAAAGACAACAACCTCGTCCTGCTTAGCGTTTTTTCCGATCAACGACTGGCCGCATACGAAAATTTCGACGCCCGCCTCGTGGAGTTGATGCAGGCAATCGAGATTCGGATTGCCCTTTGTCTCAAATCGTTTGCTGTAAATATCGGAGTTCAAAATGGTCAAAGTGGCCTCGCCATGCAACACAATTGCAATCTCGACCTGAGCCGGTTTCTTTCCTGCACCCTGATAAATATTGACAAAGCGCGCGACTTTCTCGATAGCCGGATTCAATTTGTCCGGCGTGCCACCTTTGGTCACATCGACTAATATCTTACTGCCATCTCGAGGCTGTTGCGCGGCATTGGGGAGTTGAACGACTTTGCCGTACTCGGCAATCGCGGGGTAAGAGTACTCCGGATCGCCGCTCTCTGCTGTCTCTGGAACAGAATGGTTTTTCATCGCTTCTGCAAATCCCCGTTCAACAAATCCAGAGACTGCTTTCGCATGGGCCTGAATTAACCTGACTACATACGGATCGTCGGAAGTCTCAATGACTTTAACTCCCTTTTCTGTGTCCTTATGAACGATTTTGATCTTATCCGTGTGTTTGAACAGTTCCGCGAACAATGGGTCTCGCATGCGGATTGGCTGCCTGTTCTCCACGCGATAGGCCATCCACTCAACATGATCTTTAATCTTTTCGGCGACTTCGGGCACATCCGACTCCGTCAGCGTCTCCACGCCATCTGGTAATTCTTTGACTGTGCGGACGATTTTGTCATGGTTCTGGAGCAGGTACTGAAAGACTTTGTGATCGACCTCGTGGCGTCCATCCGATTGGTGCATTCCGCGTCCATGCCCATAGCCCGGTTGCTTCTTTTTCGCTTGACTCCCTGGATCATCCTGTGACCATGCGGGATTGCTCAGGAACAGGAAAATAAGAGAAGTTACCTGGAAGATTTTGGAAGTATTCATTGAGTTTCCCTTTAATCGGTTGCATTGTTGTCATGAGCCGAATAATTCGACCACAATTGATATCCACCACTGATATTTGCGGCCTCAAAGCCAAGCTGATCTAAAATTCGAGTGGCATAGTAACCTCGTTGACCGACCTTGCAGTAAGTTGCAATTTTTCTGTCATGAGGCAGTTCTGAGACTCGTTCGCGTAACGTCTCGATTGGGATATTCTTCGCTCCTGGGATATGCCCCGCAGCAAATTCTGCTGCAGTGCGAACGTCGAGCAACAGGAGACTTTCGGCTGAGTAAGAACTGAGAGTATCGACTTGAATAATTGGTTGATCTCCCCGGAGAACACCTGAAGCGACAAAGTCCAACATATTAATGGGATCTTTGGCATGGCCATATTGGGGTGCATAGCAAAGTTCAACTTCTTCCAAATCATAAACCGTCATGCCAGCCTGAATCGCGATTGCGAGCACGTCGATGCGCTTGTCAACTCCAGTTGTGCCGACACCCTGAGCACCGAGAATAATTCCCGTCTTAGGATCGAAGAGTAACTTCAACATCATCTGTTGTGCATCAGGAAAATATCCTGCGTGATCGGAAGGATGAATATAGATTTTTTCATAAGCCAATTGATTACGCTTCAGTGATTTTTCGCTCAATCCTGTCATGGCAGCGGTCATTCCAAAAATGCCGACCACTGCCGTTCCTTGTGTGCCTCGATAGGTCGAATCTCTCCCAAAAAGATGGTCTGCTGCGATACGTCCCTGACGATTTGCCGGACCGGCAAGCGGAATCTGAATGGGTCTGTTTGAAACAAAACAACTGGTCTGAACAACATCACCGACAGCGTAAACATTCTCATCATTCGTTTGCATGTGTTTGTTTGTAATAATTCCCCCTCGTTCACCGCACTCGATTCCGGCATCTTGTGCCAAACGACTTTCCGGGCGAACTCCGATACTCACAATTGCGAAATCCACATCCAGAGTTCCACCAGATTTCAGACGGATCGTCAGGCCACTGTCTGTTTCGTCAAACGCTTCGACCGAGTTTCCCAAATGGACGACAACCCCCTGTTTTCTCAGGTGCGAATCGATCGTACCGATCATTTCTCGATCCCAGGGAGGAAGTATTTGATCTGACAATTCCACAATGGTGACGTGAATGCCGCGACGAACCAGATTCTCCGCAACTTCGATTCCAATGAACCCGGCTCCAACGATGACTGCTCGACGGGCGCCAGAGGTTGCATAGGCATGCATCCGGTCGGCATCATCCAGATCTCGGAGTTCCAGGATCCGAGAGCCATCGATACCGGGAACGGGCGGTCGGAAAGGTGAAGCTCCAGTAGCGATGATCAGTTTGTCATAAGACTCCTCATAGGACTCGCCAGTATCCAGATTCTGAACACGAACCGTTTGTTCGATCCGATTGATCGACATCACTTCGCTACGGATGCGAACGTCGAGGCGATGTCGTACGCGAAGCATTTCGATCGGTGCAACCAGGAGTTTATCACGTGATTTGATCTCTCCACCGACGTAATAGGGAAGACCACAGTTCGCAAACGAAGGATATCGCCCCCGCTCCAGGATAATAATCTCCGCATCCTCGCTGAGTCGTCGTGCACGCGCCGCAGCCGATGCTCCCCCAGCAACTCCACCGATGATCACGATTTTCATATTTAGCACCTGATGTATTGAAACACGGAATTCAACTCAGACCGTTAAGAAATTTATTAGACCATTTTCAAATGGTCTCTGCAGTCGCTTGGACCCCAAATAAACTGAAAACGCTGTGTTTGCTCCTGCCGAACGCTGCAGGTAATTATTGAATATGTGCTAGACTCGACCACGAAGCATACCGTGCCAATACAGGGCTGGCAGGCCAAACTTTTTTAGTAGGAACATACTGAAACGTTCTCTGGCCTGGTCGAATGGAAACGTCTCGGCGGGTTGGCCGCTGTAGTCAAACTCGGCCAGTACTAGACTATCGTAGCCTGTCACAACAGGGCATGACGTGTAGCCATCGTAACTCGCTCGGCAGGGTTCCTGTTTCATTACCGCAAGTAAGTTTTCGACCAGAACAGGGGCCTGCTTGCGAATCGCTGCTCCTGTCTTGGATGTCGGCAAACTCGAAGCGTCGCCGAGGGCAAATACATTGGCGAAACGCGTGTGTTGCAGTGAATGCTTATCAACCTCGACCCAGCCACCCTCGCCAGCAAGTTCACTTTGGGAAATAAAGTCCGGTGCGCTCATTGGCGGCGTTACGTGAATCATGTCGTACTTGATAACGATTTCCTCATCGGTATCCATGTGCCGATAGATCGCTTCTTTGGAGGCCGCACGAACTTCAACAAGATTGTGGCGAAATCGGGGTTCAACTCCTTTACGCGACGCGACTTTCTCAAGCACATCGCGGTATTTATCGACTGCAAACAGACGTGGGCCGGCTAGTGTAAAAATGACTTCGATATTATTGCGGACACCGGATCGTCGGAAATGATCTTCGGCCAGATAACAGATCTTCTGGGGAGCACCACCGCATTTCACCGCCCCGGCCGGTTGCGTGAATAAGGCGACGCCTTGCTTCAGTTCACTGATAAACTTCCATGTGCTGGCGACCGTATCAATCGAGTAATTACTGCAGACGCCATCTTTTCCGACTGATTCTTTCAGGCCTTTGACCTGATCCCAATTGACCTGGATTCCCGGAGCCACGATGAGATAATCGTAACCGATTGTCTCGCACCCACGTGTGGAAAGGCTGTTGGCATCAGGTGAGAAAGAATCGACACGATCCTGAATCCACTTCACGCCGTAAGGAATCAGCTCTTCTTCGTCACGACCCGATTCTTCTGGCTTAAACATTCCTCCACCAACCAAAGTCCAAAGTGGTTGGTAATAATGTTTCTCAGAAGGTTCAATGATGACAATATCGAGCGAGGGGTCTGCGTTTCTCAGTCGAGCGGCTACGGTAATCCCTGCAGTCCCTCCGCCAACGATGACGATTTGATGATGATCCATGACACGGGTTCCTTTGAGATTTTACAAATGATAAACAGGAGAATTACTTCTGATCCTGGCTTGACGGGCTATGCTTTTCTGCAAGGACTCCTCCATAACATTTCGCAAACTGCAAGCCGAAGGAGAGTGCACGCTGAGTGTCTGGATCCCGCATCGCTGTCAACAGTCCGAATAAACCAACTCGTTTCGGAAGTGGATGCTCACAAGTTCCGCTCCGGCAACTGGCAAGTGCCGAACCTGCCATACCAACCGATTCAATCGAATGTTCGTTCATGACATCAGACTTAACCAGATAGCCAATGCGATCGAGTTCCTCCCGTCGAATTTGTCCGCCTAAGTACAAGACAGCATACAATCCCTGACGAACACTCTTTTCCAGATCAATGCCATCGGCCTTCAAGTCTCTCGCCCATTCGTCAAAGACATCCACTGCTGTTGCAAACAAATTAGGAAATTCATCCAGCAAGGCGGTTCCGGCTTCCAGATTCGGCAAGCGGGAAATCAATCGCTCAATCGCCTGCAGATTCGCGGGCTCAGTGATCTGCACAAACAACTTCAGCAATTGACTCGCCCGATCTTCCACATCGATCCCGTCCAATGAGGCTTTATGGCAAACGGCATCGAAGAAATCTGTGGCGATCGCAACCAGATTGGGCAGGTCGCCCGCTAGCTGGAGTATCTGATCGAGCGATTCAGCTCGATCCAGCAGGCGATGCAAGGCTTCCGTCGTATGAGGATCGCTCAGCCGATCGGCAAGCGAAGGTCTTTCGTGTGTCGTTTCCATGGAAACCTCATTGGTGAAGAGTGAATGAAAAGAGTGTCGAGCCAGTTCAGTGCGTTACTCGTCGATTATGCCTTTGTGCTGGGCAAACCCTCTGCTTTCCATGCCGTGTAACCACCTGTCAGATTCACGACATTCTTGAAACCAGCAGCCTGCAAAACGCTTGCGGCAATCGCCGAGCGAGCACCGCTACGGCAATGCACGACGATTTTTTCGTCATGGGGAAGATCTTCTAAATGATTCGGTAATCGACCAAGAAAACGATGTTCGGCTTGTTCGATATGCCCTTCGTTCCATTCATCGTTCGAACGGACATCGATCAACTTCACTTCGCCCGACTGGATTGCAGACGACAACTCTGCAGGTGTTCCAGATGCATAGTCTTCATTCGCCTTTCCAGATGATCTGACTTCCGACGCATCGAAACCACCCACAATTTCTTCCACACCAATTTTATGCAGAACGCGTGCAGCCTCTTCGAGTTCTCGCGGTTCACAGATCAGATAAGTCGGCTTGTCGTAGTCCACGAGCCATCCTGCCTGAGTTGCCAGCATTCCGATCGGAATGTTGAGTGTCCCTGCAATGTGGCCTTTGGCAAACTGCGGAGATGGTGTCAGGTCGATCACCGTTCCGGAAGTCAAAGCCTCATTCAGTCTGGACAGATCCAGCATTTCATGATGGTGGCCTTCGCCTAGAATAGCTGGGCCGACTTTGTTGACCCGTTTCATCACCGCGAAATACTTCGGTGCTTCTGGTTGATCAGCCAGGATGTACTTCACAAATTTTTCTTCATCCGTGAATTGCAGTGCAGGATTGAAAAGTTTTTCATAACCAACTGTCGACGAAGGAATTGCACCAAGCCCTTTTCCACAGGCACTTCCGGCACCGTGTGCAGGCCAGACCTGCAGATAGTCGGGCAGTGATTTAAATCGTTCAGCGGATTTGAACAGGTCGCGAGCACCCGGCTCGGCTGTATCCATCAGACCAGCAGCTTCTTCCAGCAAATCCGGGCGTCCGATCGAACCGACAAACACGAAGTCGCCAGTGAAAATTCCCATCGGCTTATCGGCCCCTCCTCCCTGATCGGTCAGCATGAAGGAAATACTTTCCGGCGTGTGCCCCGGAGTGTGCAGGACATCGAATCTGATGTTTCCAATCATGAAATGATCACCGTCGTGCATCAGCGCGTGGTCATAGTCATCCAGATAAAGGTATTTCCACTCTGCCGGGCCTTCATCGGAAACATACAGTTTCGCTCCGACACGATCTGCTAATTCCCGGGCACCTGAAACATAGTCAGCATGAATATGCGTCTCGGCAACTGCGGTGATTTTCATGCCTTCCCGATCTGCTATTTCAAGATACTGTTCAATGTCGCGACCAGGATCGACAATGACGGCAGTTTTGGCGCGTTGGCAACCAACCAGGTAAGAGGCGTGAGCAAGTTTTTCATCATAGAAATATTTGAGTAACATGAGTCGATCTCCTTAAAAGTATGAACTGGACCTACACAACAACGGATTTAAAAATCACGAAAGCGGCGACAGCGACAACCGCAATTGAGAACGTCTTCTGAAGAGTGGAAGCATTTAATCGAGCAGCGACGATACCCCCTAGCCACATGCCAATACCCCCACCGGCCAGAAACAGTAATGTTGTGTTTACCGGCAAGAGGTTTCCATTCACCATGTGCGAAGCGACCCCGCTGATACTGATCAGCACGATCACAAATAACGAGGTTCCAACCGCTCGATGAATTTCCATACCACTCAGCAAAACCAGAGCCGGCACGATGATAAAACCACCGCCAACACCGAACATCCCGGAGAGCACGCCAGTCATCAGCCCCACTAACACCAGCAGTCGAGCACATTTGGAAGTCAATCGTAGCCTGCCGTCTTCATCGCGCTGGCAGGCACTACGGTCGGCATTATTATTCGATTCCGAATTGCAAACTCCGCTGGCAATGCTCGGATTCTTACTTTTGCCCCACATCCGATAAGCCACAACCAGCATTAGCATGGCGAACATGACCAGCAATACATGCTCGGGAATGAGCTTCGAGAGGTACGAGCCGATAGGTGCACCGATCATGCCAGCAACGGCAAACAAGAAGCCTGTTGGCAATTCCACTTCGCCGCGTATTAGTCGGACTGTAGCACCAAACATAGCAATGCCGCCAACAGATGCTAACGAAATCCCAACGGCTTCCCGCGGCGCAATGGATAATCCGTAGACAAGCAGCGGAACAGCAAAAACCCCACCGCCACCTCCCGTAAGGCCTAATGCAAAACCGACGACACCGCCGAAAAGGATCGCTAGACCGAACATGTCTCACCATCCTTGCCTGGATTCCAAACGAAGCTCCCAGTCATCAAGTCGACCTTCCATAAATTCGGTGAGCAATTCGAACTCACCGTATGTATCCAAAATTAACTCAATCAGATTCGCCAATAACACGTCTATGTGTCTATATCTGTATATGTCACAAGACATCGATATAACATTTTAAAAAAAGGTCTTTGACCGTCACCGATTCAACGATATTTTGCCCCACAAGGTAAAAAACGCCCCTCAATACAGGACATTAACTTCTCCAGATGTGTCTCGGCTACACAGTAATAAACACGTCGCCCTTCCCGCTCACTCATCAGAAAACCACATCGCTGGAGCAACCGCAGATGTTCTGAACCGACATTGTCCTGAATACCACAATCGGCAGCCAATTCGCCAACTGTATAGCGACCATGCAACAACATCTGAATGATGCGCAGTCGGACGGGATGCGCCAGCGTTTTCAAACATTCCGCAGCTTCTGCAAAGTCCTCCACTGTGCCCGGAGGCTTTGAAGGTTCAATATTTTTCGTTTTCGCAACCATGGTCCTCTCCAGATAATCTACACTCAATAGTATCGTAACCTTACGATATGTCAATAGTACAGATTGTTTATTTCCTTGCTTTATAAAACAGACAACTTTTGACCACACCGATTGAGCCACATTCCACTCGCAAATGTGAGTTACAAATCCCATTGAGTACCGAGGTAACTCATGGGCGTTTATGCAGCCAGGGCAATAGTTATTAAAGTAATGCCCGAGATGAGAAGATTTTAGAATCCAGATAATTCATTCTTTGTGATGATGATTCTGCTTAGAGCATTTCTAAATGCAGTGTGCCTTCGCATGTGCGAATATTGCCCTGATACACTCTGTTTGCTCAGGCAGATCGCGGAAATTTGATTTTGGAAATGCTCTAGATGGGCAGCAAACAGCAAACTCTGGAAACCCGCTTTCGAGTGGATCATGTGGCATTAACCATGGCTGAGCATTTTCGTGACGACGGGCATCGCGATGAGCTGGGACTCTATGGGGAGCAAAAATAAATCTGGTGACTCTTCCAGCAGATCTGGGATTAACTCATGGTTGGCGTTTGCAAAACTTCAGTCATTACATTGGCTTTCGGAAGACCAGAAAGTAGTTTTCCTGAAACCCTTTCACCTTCTTCTCAGAGACAAATTCGAAACCCGCCTGTTCAATTTCCTGGCGGACTGTCATTTTATTAGCACGGACATGTTCGAGCAGCCACTCGCGGCTCACTCCGGGAATTTTTTCGAAGTCGACAACAACAAATCGCCCACCCGACTTGAGTGCAGACAAAATAGTAGCGAGAGTTGATTGAGGGTACTCGAAATGATGATAGACATCGCAGGTGAAAACGAGATCAAGCAACTCAGGAGGCAAGCTGATCGCATCTTCATCACATAGCACAGGAGTCACGTTATCCTGATTATGACGACGCGCCACTTCACGGAGATGCTCCACGAATGGTACGGCAATTTCTACGGCAAATACCCAGCCTTCGGTGCCGACTTGATCTGCCATTAAAGTTGTATACAATCCTGTTCCCGCACCAACATCGGCTACCCGCATACCCGGTTGGAGTTCCAGTGCAGCCAGCACCTCATTACGAGCCGTGAAAACCTCCCGACTTTCTACCTCGAATCGTTCAACCCATTCCTCAACCTTCAAATTTGGATTGAGAAAATTCTCGTTAATTCCCGGCTTCACACTCTTTATGGGCAGTGACTTCGCATCCGTCGGTTGTTCTTGCCCGACGGAAATCTCCGCCTCAGATAATAAACAGAACGCGACAATACCAAACAGTAACCAGCGGGCAAAACCAAACCTTTCCCATGCACTCATCGAATACTCTCCCTATCAGCTTGCAGTAATTCTCATCTCAATCCAATGAAGGTATGACATCTCTTCAATTCAGATCACCTGCATCATATCTCACACATGTTGTGTTACAATTAAATTTAGAACTGAAGTTTTGCAAAACTTCAGTTTGAATTCGAATTGGAATGAAAAATCACAGGACTGAAATCCGGGACAGATTCCCTGAACACTACACATGATTGAGTGACCAGTCACGATCAAATTAATAAACTCTCGGAATGTCGGGAACTCAGATAGAAACTATCAACGCAGTATGGTCTTTGTGGGCTAGTGTTGAAAAGCCGGTTTTCTCTGATTGCAACAAAGACAAACAGCTTGAAGGGTTTGACACTCACGTAGACCTTCACAATTGGGTGAGGGCATGTGCACAAAACAAACGGGAACTATGGCTTGCAGACTTTCCTGAAACAGAAAGAAAAACACATTGTGTAAATGCGTATGACGGCTTAGTCGAATAGAGCAGGGTGGCTTGGTGCAATCACTACTCCATCAATTTGTTCTGGGACGTGCCACCCAGGTAGGTCAGGAACAAAGAATCGATCGACTAGCAGGCTTTCAGTGGAATTTTTTCGGGTAATCTGACAGGATGACAGAAGATCACTGATACTTTCTGTCACTACATCTGCGAATGTAATTTTTATGCTGGCCAAGTTACTCAGTTTTACGCTCTATGGAATCGATGCCAAACCGGTTGAGGTGGAAGTCGATATCTCGCCGGGCGCCTTGCCGAAGACGATTCTTGTCGGTCTGGCTGAGGCCGCGGTAAAGGAAAGTACACATCGCATCGAGAGGGCGATGGTCAACAGCGGGTATGTTCGCTGTATTGATCGAATCGTCATCAATCTCTCCCCGGCTGACCTCCCCAAAGAAGCCGCCTCGCTCGATTTGCCGATCGCGTTGGGAATTCTTGCAGCCAGCGGGCAATTGGATCAGGAACGATTTTCGAAATATGCCGCGGTCGGAGAACTGGCTCTTGATGGCACGTTACGCTCTGCCCGAGGCACACTTTCGATGGCAATGGAAGCCCGGCAACAGAAGATGCAGGGGCTATTGATTCCCGCAGAGAATGTCCGTGAGGCGAGCGTCGTTGAGGGGATTGATGTCATACCAATTCAATCGCTTACCGAAGCGGTCGGCTTTCTGAATGGAGCACTACCGATCGAGCCGGAACCGTTTCGCTGGGAACAGGCGGTGGATGAATATGGCCGTTATCAAGTCGATTTTTCCGATGTGAAGGGACAGGAATTTGCAAAGCGTGCTTTGACGGTCGCAGCCGGAGGTAATCATCACCTCTTGATGCTAGGGCCGCCTGGAAGTGGAAAGACATTACTCGCGTCGCGCATTGCAACGATTCTGCCTCCGCTTTCACAGGATGAAAGTCTGGAAACGACGCGAATTCACTCCGCGACCGGATTGATGGCTCATGGGGAATCCTTGGTTCTCAAACGACCGTTTCGGGAGCCACATCACACCGTAAGTGAAGCCGGATTAGTGGGAGGCGGAAGTATTCCGAAGCCGGGTGAGATCTCGCTCGCCCATAACGGTTGCCTCTTCTTAGACGAACTTCCCGAATTCAACAAGCGAACACTCGAAGTTCTGCGGCAGCCGTTGGAAAGCCAGAACGTCACCATCACCCGCGCAGTCGGCAGCACGACTTTTCCGGCGGATTTCATGTTGATCGCCGCAATGAATCCGAGTCCGAGTGGGTATGGACCAGACTCTGGACACCGCGTCAATGCTCTGCAGATGGAGCGATATCTTTCCAAAGTGAGCGGTCCCTTACTGGATCGAATCGATATCCACATCGAAGTCCCGGCTGTGCCGTTCCGGGAACTGGCAGATAAACAGGAGGGGACGAACTCCGCTCAGATGAAAGAGCAGGTGCTGCAGGCACGGGAAATTCAGGAACGCCGCTTCGCCGGAGCCCCCAATCGAATCAATGGCCGGATGTCGGCTCGTCAAATCCGGCAGCATTGTCGGCTTACTAATGAGGCTGAATATTTTCTCAAAGCCGCCATGGAAGAAATGGGCCTCTCGGCACGTGCACACGATCGTATCCTGAGAGTCAGCCGCACAATTGCCGATCTGGATGCCAGCGAGTTGATTGATGAAACGCATTTGAGTGAAGCGGTGAATTATCGGAGTCTGGATCGAAAATACTGGTCGTGATTGAAAGTGATTTTCAATCACAAGATAGTTAACATCCACAAATGAGGGATTGCCTCATAATCAACCCCCATTATGATTCAGAATATCCATCCCTGCTGATTCTGAAAGAATATCCACTGGTGACAACAGTTCGTTTTTTAAATGATCCATGGCAAATCCACGATTCTTTGGCTTGCTTGCGTGGCCACAAAGCGAAGGTGTGTAAATTTTCTGATTACAGTAAGTCTGGACAGGTCGGAAGTCCCGTGGAGTCAACGCGATGAATTTCTGGATGAAATTGTTTGACACCTCTGATTTTCCAGCCCGCTGGAATTGCGGCAACTGGACTGCGGGGCATGGCTGGTTGCATATCCTTTCGGATCTTGCGATCTGGTCGGCTTATTTTGCCATTCCCTGTGTCCTGATCTACTTCAGTCTGCAGAAGAAAGATTTGCCTTTCCGGAAGATCTTTCTGCTGTTTGGTGCTTTCATATTACTTTGCGGGACCACGCATTTGATGGAAGCGATCATCTTCTGGTGGCCTGCATATCGTCTGGCCGGACTCATCAAGTTTGCGACGGCTACGGTTTCCTGGCTGACCGTGCTTGCGCTATTGCCACTAGTTCCGCGAGTTCTCTCGATGAAATCTCCAGAAGAGCTTGAGCAGGAAATCACAGCCAGAAAAGCAGCCGAGCTTGAACTGAAACATGCCAATGAAAGCCTGGAACAACGAGTCGCAGAAAGAACCGCAGAACTGGCCCGAGTGAATGAATCTCTGTGGGAAGAACGGGAATGGTTTCGGACGACTTTGACCAGTATTGGAGATGCCGTCATTACGACTGATACCGCAGGTCGTGTGACGATTATGAATCAGGTATCCGAATCTCTGACAGGATGGAGTTTCGAAGAGGCCAAGGGGCAACCGCTTTCAAATGTATTCAATATCATCAATCAACAAACTCGCGAACCTGTCGAGAACCCGGCGTTACGGGCGTTAAACGAAGGAGCAATCATCGGGCTGGCGAATCATACGATTCTAATTTCAAAAGAAGGACAAGAATATTTCATTGATGACAGTGCCGCCCCCATTAAAAATGATTCCGGAGCAATCGTAGGAGCTGTTTTAATCTTCAGAGATATCAGTGAAAAATATCGTGCCGAAATGAAACTGCGGGAAAGTGAAGCCAAGTTCACGCAACTGGCCGATGCAATTCCTCAACTGGCATGGATGGCTGATCCCGATGGGAATATCTACTGGTATAACAGTCGATGGTATGAGTATACGGGCACAACTCTGGAGCAGATGCAAGGTTGGGGCTGGCAAAGTGTGCATGATCCGGCAACACTGGATTCCGTGATCGAAAAGTGGAAGTCTTCCTTGCAGTCTGGGAAATCCTTCAGCATGGTTTTTCCGCTTCGAGGAGCGGATGGAGAATTGCGTCCATTTTTAACAATGAGTGTTCCATTTCGGGATGAGGAAGGAAACATCATTCGCTGGTTTGGAACCAATACAGACATCAGCAAAATTCGGCAGATAGAAGAGGAACTGCAGGAAGCCCGATCCCGGATGGAATCGACGCTGGCGGCTGCCGAGATTGGAACCTGGGAATACGATCCCACCAACAACGTCGTTCGAGCCGATGCAAATTTAATCAAGATGTTCGATGTCGATGCCGAGGCAGAAACTGCTCTTCCAATTGAAATCTTCCTCAAAAATATCCATCCGGATGATCAACAACGCGTTTCTGTAGCCATCGAGAAAGCACTTACTGAAAATGAAAGTTACGAAGCGGAATATCAAGTTTTGAATAAGGGATCAGAACTTCGCTGGGTCATCGCGCGCGGACGGGTGGAACGAAATCCTGAAACTCAGGTGGCTCGGTTGCCGGGGGTGGTGGTCGACATTACCCAGCAAAAAATAGCTGAGCAGGCGTTAATCAAAAGTGAAGAACAGCTCAAGTTAGTCCTCGATTCTGCAGAACTCGGCTCCTGGCATCTCAACCCGGAAACGAAGGAATTGCAAACCGATGAACGTTTTCGAGAGATCTTCGGTGTGACATCGAAAACGATGACCTATCAGCAAGCAATCGATATTATTCCTCCTGAAGACCGGGAAAGAGTTCTCGCAGCTGTTGAAATATCGATGAATCCTGAGAATCCAGTCCCTTATTCTGTGGAACATCGGGTGATCCGTCCCGATGGAGAAACTCGTTGGGTGTTTGTGAAAGGACGCGTGAATATTGAAGAAACGGGTGACCAGAAAAGCCTCGCGAGCTTTGATGGGACCGTCATGGACATAACCGAGCAGTGGCAAGTGCGTGAAGAACTGAGACTGACAGCCGAGAAACTCTCGGAAGCCGACCGTCGCAAAGATGAATTTCTGGCGACTCTGGCTCATGAATTGCGAAATCCATTAGCTCCGATTCGCACAGGCCTCGAAGCCATCAAATTTGCGATGGACGACCCGGAAATGAGGGAACGTATTCGGGGAACGATGGTGCGACAAACAGAGCAAATGGTTCACTTGATCGATGATCTGCTGGACGTTTCCCGCATCACGCAGGGAAAACTCCATTTGCGGCTCGCGCAAGTCAGTCTGAAAGATGTGATCGAGAGTGCCGTCGAGGCGACTCAACCGTTTATCGAAGAATCTCATCATCACTTGTCAATTACTCTGCCCGAAGAACCTGTTGTCCTGAATGCAGATCCTACGAGACTCGCTCAAGTCTTCTCGAATCTGTTACACAATGCATCAAAATACACACGTGAAAACGGTCATATCTGGCTGAATGCAAAAACAGAAGATCAACAGATTATCATTTCCGTCAAAGATGACGGGATCGGAATCCCGGCTGAAATGAAGGAATTGATCTTCGAAATGTTCGGACAGATCGAACCTTCCTTTGAAGGAGGCTACACCGGTCTGGGAATCGGACTGACGCTCGTTAAATCGATTGTCGACATGCACGGCGGAACCATTCAGGTCCATAGTGAAGGAGAGAACAAGGGGAGTGAATTTACCATCGAGTTGCCGTTCCTGATTCACGAAACCGAGCAGGCTTTGCAACAGGACGAAGTGCAGAGTGTCAAAACGCTACCCAAGTCAACAACCTTGCGCATACTCGTTGTTGATGATAATCAGGCAGCCGCGACAATGCTCAAACTGATTTTGGAAATGTTCGGCTATGAAATCCAGGTGGCTCACGATGGACTCGAAGCGCTGAGTGAATCCGAAGTGTTTTTACCCGATGTCATCCTGATGGATCTGGGAATGCCCAACATGGATGGCTACACCGCTGCCAGACACATCCGCGAACAACCCTGGGGAGCAAAACTGCTCTTGGTCGCTTTATCCGGCTGGGGACAATCCGATGATAAAGATCGCACCCGCGAAGCCGGCTTCGATCACCACCTTGTCAAACCTGTTGAGCCTGCTGTGCTGAAAGAGTTGCTGGAAAGCTATCAGCCAGATCGATGAGAATGTAAATACCAATCATATTTTGACTGTTAAACTCAGGGGGCAAGCGACTCACAAAAATCCTGAAAATCACTTAATAGATGTAGAAATTCCGTATGAGTTTCATGATCAATCACTGCGGGTTTCTGAGAGTTGATTAGGAATTGGTAACGACAACTTGTAGCCCTGCAACGATCATCCCAGATCCAGACAAAGCCGTGCCGGGTCCGGTATTCAGCCCATTTTAATTTCAAGCTTAATGGTTCGCATTCGCTATTGTGGCAGTAACTTAATAACGCATCGACCTCATCTCGATTAATCAGACATTGACTGATCAGATTTGAATAAGCGTCATGAAATGATACTTTCAAAGAGACCGTTGTCAGTGTCTTCTTTTTCAATCCAAAATGTGTGACGAACGGCTTGAAGACAATCAGCTCCCGAATGATTGTTTTGAGGCGACCAAGTTCTTCAAATTCAAACTGCAGCCGGACTCCGGGTGCAATTTCTCTGGGAGATTCGGAATGCTCATCGTCCTTTTCTGACATCTTTTCTCCACAATGCCTCACATGACAATATCCTCTCGATTCACTTCCAACTTATGATTAATCATTGTACCAGAATTTGATCCATTGAGAATCTGCATCTGTGAAAATCGATCCATCCCCGCGAAGATCTGCTATTGATTGCGAGAATGCCAATGCTGCAGAATTGAGAAATCTTCAAGATTCCCCTTCTTCAAATTGACTTATATTGATTCGACAGGTACGATAAATTCTATTATCTCGTCATTTAGCAATCGCTAGACGAATATCTAATCAAATTTTCAGGGAGAATTCTCATGGTTTCAAAACATCGCGGCAGGGCTGGATTTACATTGATAGAGCTACTGGTTGTCATCGCAATTATTGCTATCCTCGTTGCTTTGCTTCTTCCCGCTGTGCAACAGGCAAGAGAAGCAGCGCGACGATCCGCTTGTAAGAATAATTTGAAGCAATGGGGACTGGCATTTCATAATTATCACGATACCCATACCGTTTTACCAATGGGGGTTTCACGACTCAACGGCTGGGGCGTCTCTTTCTATGCCGGGTTATTACCATTCGTGGAGCAAGGGGCTCTCTATGACCAACTCACTTTTGATGGAGCACCGGGTTATGTTGGTTCTGGTACAGGCAATACAATTAATGGACCTGCGATTAGCGGAAACAGTATTTCCGTCATGCATTGCCCATCGGAACCTCTTGACAAGCTCGTAAACGCCGCGAATGGACATATGCTCGACTCCCCTTCCTACGTTGGAATTTCAGGTGGAGTCGATGAAGACCGGACTTCTTCGACAACTCCAACGGTCGATACTGATAATTTCTCTGAATTAAGACAGGTCAATGGGGCCAGTTGCTGTACTGCAGAACCATCATCCATGACTGGATATCATTCCTCCGGTGGTATGCTGATTTCCAATGAGTCGATTAACTTTGCCAAGGCGAGTGATGGAACATCTAATACAATCATTATGGGAGAGACATCAGACTGGGCATACGATGCGTTGGGAAATAAGGTTGATATTCGCGGTGGATCACCTCATGGTTGGTTGATGGGAACCGATGGCGGTGGACGTACAACGGGTTGGAATGGACCTACGAATCGAAAATTTAATTTGACTTCAGTTCGCTATCCTCCTGGCACAAAGAATCCAACACTTCCTGGTGTAGGCAGAAATCATGGCCCCAATAATCCATTGCTTTCTCCTCACAAAGGTGGAGTTCAGTGCGTCTTTGTCGACGGCCACGTTGGTTTCATCAGCGACAATATCAATCTTCCGAGCTTGAAACTTCTCTGTACAAGAGATGATGGTAAAGTTGTTGGAGAGTTCTAAGCTCAAGCCACTGATTCATTCTTTATAGTCCTTATCACCTTCCTCGTTGATTTGAAACAACGGGAAGGTTTTATTTTAAACTGGCAGGAGTAAAAGGCGTGCAACGAAGTACTTGGCAGGTAACAACTCTCACCATCATGACAGCAATCTTTCCCATAGTGCTTGCAGGATGCGGAGGTAGTGACGACAGCTATCAAGGTCCAACCGGTACGGTTTCCGGGATAGTCAAGTTGGATGGTTCTCCGCTGACAGAGAAAGCTAATATTACGTTTCTTTCATCAGAAGGATTTGTCGCAACCGGTCAAACGGACTCGTCAGGTAATTTTACACTGACCAGCAAAGGTTCCCAGCAAATACCGGTCGGTAAGTATAATGTAGCCGTCGCTCCTGCTGCACCCGCAGGAGCTAGTGATGATCCGAGCAAATACATGGACGCAGATGGAAACACAATTGAACAAGAAGTGATAAAGACAAAGATCCCTGCTTCTGCAAGCAATCCGGGAGCTAGCGGAATTACAAAAGAAGTCACCGAGGGAGAACAAAAAATCGAGATTGAACTCAAGAGCTGATTTCTGCTCTTATTCTCTTTGATGTTTCACTCAAGCTCCATTTTCATCCCCTTGAAAATGGAGTTTTTTTCTGTAATCCTGGTATACTTTGCCTAGCGCGGAATAATTGAGTAGTGACGAAATCAAACCTCCTGAATTATAGACTCTCTCATATGGCAACCGGTTGTTCGTATCCAAAAAGTTCGATTTCCGGCTGACAGCGCTCGGAGATATGGTTCAGCATTTGAGGAGTCATCAGCTCTCCTGCCGATTTGCGATGAGACTGTGAGGCACCTTTCGCATTGGGGAGCCAGCCATCGTAAGGGAGGCCGATTTTCTGGCAGATGCTTGCCAGATCGCTTTGCAGATTTTCAAAGCGGCCGTAGAGATCGCACACGGGCTGATCCTGAATCGTATACAGGAAGTAATTTGGCGAGTACAGATTCAACTCGACGAATTGTTCGAGTGTGACCTGACCATAATCTTCAGGCTTTGTCTTTTGCATGAAGTGATATTCCGAGATCACCCGATCCCACGGATTACGCTCGAAACAGAACTTGGTGTAAGTCTGCCAGATCTTTTCACCGACACTTGCTCGAATGTCCTGAGCAGCGCAGTGATTATAAAATCGACGATCAATCGTCAGTTTATTGAGCATCGTCTCCATCCCCTCAGTGGTCATTTCGGAATCATCCGGAAGAGTGTGAGCGGGATACATATAATTCCGCGGCGTGATTCCCAGGCCCGCTCGAATCAGTTCATCCTCAGGAGTGATCGGAGTAATCACATCCATCGGTCCGAGGTATCGCGACAAGGCAATCTCGATACTTGTTCCCGCGGTCTTGCGAGTTTTGATAAAGATGAACTGATAATCGTGACTGATCAGCATCAGAAATCCTCCCTGATTGCAAGTCTCTGCGGACAGTCATTGGAGTATTATTGGAAGCGTAAACGAAATCCTGAGATCGAACAAGGAATTTCGTATGCCCAGCGCATCAGGAATTTGTCAAATTGACCCCATTCGCCGATTGGATTCGCAGTTCCTTTGCTATCGAGTTATTCTTAGTGTCGCTCAATCATTGCTCAATCTTACTCTCTCAGGAAACGATTTGATGATTTTACGCGGCCTCATTTTGACCAGTCTTACTTTGACAGGAATTCTTACTCAGGCGATTGCTCAAACGTCTGCTCCTTCTTCACATTTTGTATTCGATGATCATTTCGAGGGAGACATCATTATCAACGAAGTGCGAGTGCCGAAATCGGGCGAAGCTCTTCACACGTATTATGAAGTTCTCGGCTGGAGAGGATTGGGGGGTGGATATGCCGGCATTCAAGCCCATCCGAAAGCTCATAATTTTATTTTTTCAATCTGGGATCATCAAGAACATACTGCTCCCATCCGAGCGGTTTATCGAGGTCCCGGAACGTTAACAGAACCATTTGGAGGAGAGGGAACAGGACTGAAATCCTGGAATTTCGAACTCGGCTGGAAGACCGAGAACTGGTACACGCTTGTCGCACGTAACTGGCCTGTTGACGATCACACTTATTATGGTTTCTGGGTTCAGGCAGGAGATACCAAAGTCTGGACGCATCTGGTGACGATGGATGTCGCAGCTGCCAATGCCGTTTTTCAGGGAGGGACTGACGCCTTTATTGAAGACTGGTTGAATACCGGGATTCATCCCAGAACAACGAATCTGCGAAATGGCTGGAAACGAAAAGTTGACGGCGAATGGTATCCGTTTGCAAGCGGCCGATATTCCGTGAATAGCTGGGATCTGGATCCCGGAAAGCGATCGTATGATTTCCGAACGAACTGGGATGGCGGTGTCGATCAGGATCGAACGGGTTCGTTCTATTACATGATTAGCGGGGGAGCAGAGACGAAACCAACATCAGAGAATCCTTCCGTTCATTCCATTCCACGAACTGAAAAAACACCCTCATTCCCTAAAACTGTCATCAGCAGTTTATCAACGAAAATGATCGATAAAACGTTAGTAGCAGTCGATTGGGAAATCGATTCCACAACAACACCACAGTTTGCCTATGAATTAAAAATGATTCCCGTGGAGTCAGGTCAATCCACAGTTGAGGTCCAGAATCAATTCGAACGAATTCCTCAGGCCAGATCAGCAACACTCAACGTTGCAGATCTCAAATCAGGAGAGTATGACTTACACCTGCAATGCACTGATATTCTGGGACGGAAATCAGAAATCAAATCCGTTCGAGTTCATCTCCAGTAATGCCTTCAATGATTCATCTCGGCGGTTGAGTTACGCTTCGCTAACCTGTCGATTACCCACAACTCACTTCCCTTCTCCTTGGGGAGAAGGTGGCCGAAGGCCGGATGAG
>TARA_R100000789_G_scaffold78795_1_pt1 | contig 19951 bp, 18 predicted proteins | sample TARA_R100000789 | Tara Oceans TARA_R100000789 (sample SAMEA2623403) | marine metagenome | biome: marine biome (ENVO:00000447); feature: mesopelagic zone (ENVO:00000213); material: "saline water (ENVO:00002010), including plankton (ENVO:xxxxxxxx)" | depth 450 m
CGTTGTCGAGCATCGTATCAGCCAGCAGCCGCTTCAGCTTGGCATTCTCATCCTCCAGCGCCTTCAGCCGTGCGGCCTCCGACACCTCCCTCTCACACATGCAGCGCATGTGTTGCCGGGCAATGCATGCCGCCATACCTGGACTTCAGCTTGTAAAAGGTCGCCGGGCTCAGGCCGTGCCGACGGCACACCTCAGCTGTCGGCATCCCGGCTTCTTGCTCTTCAATCATCCCGATGAATTGCGCCTCAGTGAAACGGCTCTTACGCATTCGTCTGCTCCTAAATAGGTTGGGCAGACTCTACTTCATGGTGTGGGATTTGGCGGCGGGCACGTCAACCACCATGAACAGGGCCGGGTGATTGGCGTTGTCCATGGCTTTGCGAACAGCCGCAACAGATGTCACTATAGCCTGTCGAGGTTTCATTGTGGACCACGCAAACTGTCTTGATTTGGATTTGGTGCGCTCGATCCTCGGCCAGATATGCCTCGATCTTGTCCGGCTCCGCGGCGCGGCGCCAGTCGCCAGAGATGAACTCGGGTCGAAGCCCGAGTTATTGCGCCAGTTTCTTCCGCTTCGTCGCAAAATGCCCGGTCTCAAACATCAGAACACGCTCGCCCGACGACAATGTGTTGACCAGCGCCGCCTCCCACGCACCGGTTCCGGAAGCCGGGTAGATGAAGACGTGTTCATCGGTCTTGAAGATGCTCTTGAGTCCATTCAGCGCTCTTTGCCCGACTTCGGAGAAATCTGCTCCGCGGTGATTGATGGTCTGCTGCGAAATCGCGCTGAGGATGCGGTCAGATAAGGCGCTTGGCCCCGGAATCTGCAAAAAGTGACGGCCGGCTTTTCTCATGAAACCACTCTTGAATTTTATCCGGACCCAACGATGGCGCGGGTGCGTAACCTTTTGCGGTTGCGAGATCATGATTTTGAATTCAAAATTTTATTAATCAGAATGTGATAGACGCTCGACGGGCAATGGATTGGACCAAACATGAGTGATCTGGCCGAAATCCTGCGGAAGCGCACCCAAGGCGATGTCCTGTTCGACCGCTTTTCCAGAGGGCGCTACGCCACCGATGCCTCTCTGTACCAGATGATGCCAATGGGTGTTCTGGCCCCCAAATCCAAGGATGATATTGCCGCCGCGCTGGACATTGCCCGCGAACAGGGCGTGCCGATCCTTGCGCGTGGGGGTGGAACGTCACAATGCGGGCAGACGGTGAACACCGCGCTGGTTCTGGATAACAGTCTGTACTTCAATGACATTCTAGAGTTGGATGTCGACAACATGCGTTGCGTGGTGCGCCCTGGCATCGTTCTGGATGAAATGAATCGCGCACTAAGGCCGCACGGGCTGTGGTTTCCGGTGGACGTCTCTACGGCGTCGCGGGCCACCATTGGCGGCATGGCCGGTAACAATTCCTGCGGCGGGAAATCGCTGCGCTATGGCATGATGCGCGACAATGTTCTGTCCATCGACGCCTTTTTGGCCGATGGCAGCCATCACCATTTTGGTGTGGGCGACGTTTCTGGCGCGTTGGCGGCGCTGTCAGAAGACCTGCTGCGATTGGGGGCGCGCGAGGCCGATGAGATCAATGCGCGGTTCCCCAAGGTCATGCGCCGGGTGGGCGGCTACAACATCGACGCGCTGACGCCTGCACAAGCGCCCCACAACCTGTCCCATCTTTTGGTCGGCTCTGAGGGGACGCTGGCCTATTCCACGGCTATCGAACTGAAACTTTGGCCATTGCTCGCACAAAAGGTGCTGGGCGTTTGCCATTTTGCGACCTTCCGTCAGGCGATGGACGCCGCGCAGCATCTGGTGACACTGAAACCGCAGGGCGTCGAGTTGGTGGATGCCACAATGATCGCGCTGGCCAGAGACATCCCGATGTTCCGAGCCACAATCGAAAAGGTGGTCACCGGCTCACCAGAGGCCCTTTTACTGGTTGAATTCGCCGAAGAAGATTCAACGCGCCACCCTGAAAGGCTGGACGCGCTGGAAGAAATGATGGGTGACCTTGGCTATTCATGGTCCGGTACGGGCAGGGCATGGGGCGGGGTGACCAAGGTCACTGACGCCGCAATGCAAAGCCGGATCGCCGATCTGCGCAGCTCCGGCCTGAACATCATGATGTCGATGAAGGATGATGGCAAACCCGTGTCCTTTGTCGAGGACTGCGCCGTCGAGCTGCCGGACCTTGCGGCCTATACTGCCGGGCTGACCGAGATCTTTGAAAAACACGGCACGCGGGGGACGTGGTATGCCCATGCCTCTGTCGGTTGCCTGCATGTGCGGCCGGTCCTGAACCTCAAACTTGACAAGGACGTGCGCACGATGCGCGCCATCGCCGAGGAGTGCTTTGACCTTGTCGCCAAGTACAAGGGCTCCCATTCCGGCGAACACGGTGACGGGCTGGTTCGGTCAGAGTTTCACGAAAAGATGTTCGGCACCCGCATGGTCGCGGCCTTTGCCGAGGTCAAAAAGCGCTTTGATCCGGACGGGTTGTTTAATCCGGGCAAGATCGTCGATGCCCCGAAAATGGATGACCGCCGGCTGTTTCGATACGGTCCCGATTACGCCGCGCCCGAAATGCGAACCGAGCTTGACTGGTCCGAATGGACCGGCAGCGGCGGCGGGTTTCAGGGCGCTATCGAGATGTGCAACAACAACGGTGCTTGCCGCAAGCTCAAGGGGGGCGTGATGTGCCCGTCTTTTCGCGTGACGCGCAAAGAGCTGGACGTGACACGGGGGCGGGCCAATTCGTTGCGCCTTGCGATCTCCGGGCAGTTGGGGCCCGATGCGCTGACCTCGGACGCGATGGCCGACACGATGAAGCTATGTGTGTCCTGCAAGGGATGCACGCGTGAATGCCCCACCGGGGTCGACATGGCTCGCATGAAGATAGAGGTGATGGCCGCGCGGGCGCACAAACATGGGTTGACCTTGCATGATCGGCTGGTTGGCTATCTGCCGCGTTTTGCCCCGTGGGCGTCGCGTCTGTCATTCCTGGCAAACTTGCGAAACTCGGTTCCGGGACTGGCAAAGCTGACCGAGCGCTTGACCGGTTTCACCGCCTCACGGAACCTGCCGCGTTGGAGCGCGCGGCCCTTTCGAAATGATGAAGTCGAGACAATAGAGCCGCCCAAGGCGGTGATTTTTGCGGACTGTTTCAACCGCTATTTTGAACCGGAAAATCTGCGCGCTACGGTCAACGTGCTGGGCACGGCGAACGTACCGCTGCATGTGGCAGCAGCACCGCGCGGCGAACGCCCCTTGTGCTGTGGGCGCACGTTCCTTTCCGTAGGTCTTGTGGATGAGGCCAAGGCGGAGGCGCAGCGCCTGTTGTCTGCGCTGCTGCCTTACGCGCGGCAGGGGATACCCATCATCGGGCTGGAGCCAAGCTGCTTGTTGACCCTGCGCGACGAGATCCCCGCCTTGTTGCCGGGCGAGGATGCGGCGCTGCTCGGGCGGCAGGCCCGAATGCTGGAAGAGTACATTGCCGATCAGGATGACAATCCAGACTTTACCCTTTCGCTGCAATCTCCTGCGCCACGGATTTTGTTGCACGGCCACTGTCATCAAAAGGCGATGGGCGTGATGACCAGCATTCAAAAGACCCTGTCACGCTTGCCCGATACCGAAATCGAAACGGTCGAGACAAGTTGTTGTGGTATGGCCGGGGCCTTCGGTTACGGCACTGACACCCATGATATTTCGCTCAAAATGGCCGAGATCGACCTAGCCCCCGCCGTGCGCAAGGCGTGCGACGCCACGTTGATTGTTGCCGATGGAACGTCCTGTCGGCATCAGGTGTCCGACACGACGGGGCGCAAGCCGATCCATGTGGCTCGACTGCTGGAAATGGCGCTGAAACAATGAGGAACGGCGCGCGATGATGAACCACACCGGGTCTCAGGCGATCAAGCGGAAATCCCTTCACCAGGAGTTGGTCGACCGCCTGCAGCCGCTGATCATCGGGGGTGAGCTTGCCCCCGGTTCCAAGGTTCCGGAAAAGACGCTTTGCACGCGGTTCGGCGTTTCACGGACCCCGCTGCGCGAGGCGCTCAAGGTCTTGGCGTCAGAGGGGTTGGTGCGGCTGGAACCCAACCGGGGGGCGTGGGTCACGCAGGTCACGATCAGCGAGGTCGAAGAGGTTTTCCCGGTGCTCGGCGCGCTTGAGGCGTTGTCAGGCGAACTGGCCTGCAAGAGCATAACCGACGCAGAAATCGCTGCCGTGCGCGGCCTGCATGAGGACATGATCCGCAGCTACGAGAAACGGGATCTGGACAGCTATTTTGCCATCAACCAGAAAATCCACCGCGCGATCCTGCTGGCGGCACGCAACGACACACTGACGACATCCTGCCAAGCGCTGTCCCTGCGGATGCAGCGCGCCCGGTATCTGGCCAACATGTCTGAGGGCCGCTGGTATGCCGCCGTGCAAGAGCACGAAACCATCCTGAAATTTCTGGTCGAGAGGGATGGCAGTAGGTTGGCCCGTACGCTGCTGGATCACATGGATGCCAAACGAGCATCGGTTGTTCAGTGGCTGGAAGATCAGAAAGCGTCCACGGACCCCGCTTGATCGACAAGGCGGTCGCGGGCAACGCGGTGTCCGATTGTAAGCCGCTGATACACAACCTTTCCCCGAATTGGTCGGACTAAGCCGATGACGATAGTCAATCTGGCGTAATACTTTCCACTCAAGATGGTTGTTGTGCCTGTCGGGCACGCATCGTCACACGACCGGGCGTGGCGGCAATCATTGTCGGCCCTGCTGATCCAGCGCCGCACGAAACCTCTGGAATGAAATTTCGACAGGATAGAAAAATGAGCAACCCCCTCCTCCCAACGGTCTTGCGGATGCAAGGCAACGTGGCGCCACTTGAAGATGGCCGGGTGTCGGTTGAAGGCTTCGATCTGTCGATCTTGAACGAGTCCACCATGAAGGGCGCCTTTCGGCGTATGGTCCGATCCCACGAGTTCGAGGTCAGTGAACTGGCACTGACGACCTATGTGGTGGCCCGTGAATACGGCGCCCGTTTCACCGCGCTGCCGATCTTTCTGGTCCGTGAGTTTCACCACGGGGCGATCCTGTTCAACCGGCATGCGGGCATCACCGATCCTCGCCAGCTAGAAGGGCAGCGCGTCGGCGTAGACCGCGGGTTTACCGTGACGACCGGCGTTTGGGCCCGGTCGATTTTGGCAGATGAATACGGCGTTGACCTGTCGAAAATCACTTGGGTTCTGTCGAGCGACGAACATGTGGAGAATTTCGAACCGCCTGCGAATGTCGAGTACCTTGAGGAGGGCCGCGAGTTGCGGGAGGAACTCAACAATGGCGCACTATCGTGTGTGATCGGCTTTTTCCCGCACGACATTCCGGCAAATTACGAGAACATCGTGGCGCTGTACCCCGACGGGCTTCAGGCTGGGCTGGATGCATTCGATGCGCGCGGGCACTATCCCATCAACCATCTGATGGTTGTGCGAAATGACATTCTGGACGCGCACCCGACATTGCCACGCGCCTTGTTCGATGCGTTTTCCCAGTCGAAAGCCCTATACGTCGATGCATTGAGGGCGGGCCTGATCAAGAACCCCGATCATATCGACGATATGCACCGAAGAATTCTTGACCGGGGCAAGGATCCGTTGCCCTACGGCCTGGCACCCAATCGGGAGTTGCTTGAATCCTACATTGAAAGCTGCGTGTCTCAGGGGGTTCTGAAAAACCGGGTCGCCCTGGATGACCTGTTCGAACCTTCAACGCTGGACCTGGTCGGTTAAAAGGGCGGCTTTCCTTCGGTGCACCCAACCAGTCCTTAGGCGCTTTGAACGGGGAGTTCCTGTCGAAGCGGTGGAAGGGCGTGCTCGTAAGTTATTGTAGTTAATTTATTTTATCTGAGTGTTGGCAGCGAGGTGCTTGACATGTGTTGCTGCCGCTGCAAATAAAATGAAATAATGATTTTACTGGATGAAATAAGAGTTAAGCGAAATGGGAGGCACCGGACATGTCCAAAATTGTGGCGATCAAAGTCGGCAAGCTGATTGACGGGAACGGCGGGCCGGTTCTGGACAATGGCGTTATTGTCATTGAGGGCGACAGGATCACAGCTGTCGGCGCGCAGTCTGACATACAGGTGCCGCCCGATGCTGAGGTGATCGAAGAGCCCGGTCTGACGGCGATGCCGGGGATGATGGACGTTCATCTGCATATCGGGCAGTTCAACAACCTCACCTTTCGGAACTACCGTGTGGCGCAGTATGAGATTTCGCCGGAGCTTCAGCAGCTTTACATGCTGTTCCACTCTCAACTGTGCTTTGAGCGCGGCTTTACCACGTTGCGTGACGAAGGGCTGATGTCGACGCGCGGCCTGCTGACGGATCATACGATTGCGGTGCGGGATTCAATCAATCTTGGGATTTTCCCCGGACCTCGTCTTGTCGTCGCCGCCTTTACTGTGGGGACTGGTTCACATCTGGATCTCATTCATCCCCGTGCCGCGCTGCGGGATCCGAACGCAACCGCCGACGGCGCCGATGAAATGCGCAAGCTTGCCCGACAGAACCTGCTCCGGGGCGCGGATTGGTTGAAGACCTGTGCATCTGGTGGTGGTGGCACCGACAAAGAAAGCCCCAAAGTTCGCAATCACACTCAGGAAGAGTTGGATGCGGTCTGTGACGAGGCGCATGCGCAGCACAGTTATTGTTCTATTCATTGCTTTACCCCGGAATCCCAGAAAATGGCGATCAAGGCGGGGGCTGATACGATTGAACACATGGTGTTCCACAGTGACGAGATGAACGAGGAGATCGTCAAGCACGGTATCCCGGTCTGTCCAACCCTGCTCCATCGTACCGACCGCGCGATCGAGATCCGTAGCGGAACAGGCACGTCGCAGTTCACCTTGGACAAGATGAAAAAGATCCAGCCGTTCACCTATGAAACCTTTCAGGCAATGCACAAGGCGGGTGTCAAGATCATCATGGGCACTGACATGGGTCAGGAACCCGACATGGGCAGCAACGCGCTTGAACTGGAGGTCTACGTTCAGCTGGGTATGACGCCGATGGAGGCGATCCTGACAACGACGCGGAATGCGGCCGAGGCGTTGCATATGGAAAAGGACATCGGCACGCTGGATGCAGGCAAACTCGCCGACATCCTGTTGATCGATGGAAACCCCGCAGAGGACATCACGGTCTTGCAGCCACGCGAAAATATCAAGGTGGTCATGAAGGACGGAAAGATTTTTGTCGACCGTCGCAATGGCAAGGACAAGTCGGTAATCACTGTTGATTATGGCTCATGGCAGCTTGCTGACGGGTGACGTTGGTCGCGGTGGGGGCGGCTCTTTCGGGTGTCTACGGAGTCTGCTGGCCACCCCCTTGGGTGGCAACGCGAAAACCGGCGCGCGCTTCGACTCCCCAAACCGGTGTCCGCCGGACTTGGTGGGATGGATATGACTTTCCTGCTCATAACAACAATCGGCGTTGCTTGCCTGCTGGGCGGCCTCCTCAAGGGGATTTCCGGTTCTGGGTTGCCATCCGTTGTTGTCCCTTTGGTTGCGCTCCAGTCCGATGTGCCGACAGCGGTCGCAATTGCCCAGATTCCGACCCTGGCGATCAATCTCGCTCAGGCTTGGCCCCGCGCGCATCCTGCTCGTTCGGTTTTGCCGCACTGGCCCATTGCCGCAACGCTGTTTGTGGCCACGCTCATCGGTGTCAGCCTTCTTCGCATGACACCGCCAACCATCCTGCTTCTCATCGTGGCCGGGCTTACCACTTTCGCCGCGATGTTCCTTGTCCTTGTTCCGTCCTTTGTTTTGCCAAAGCGACTGAGGTTGACGGTCGGCGTTCCCATTGCCTCGGTTGCTGGCGTGTCTGCCGGATTGGCGTCGCTCGCGGGGCCGATACTGGTGCCTTACTTATTATCGCTCCGGTTGCCGAAGGACCTCTTCATCTCGGTTGTCAGCCTTTGCTATCTAGCTTGCATTGTGCCGACGATTGGCGCGTTTCTGTATTGGAACGTGGTGGATCCCCGGCTGTTTATACTGTCAGGCGTTGCCGTCCTTCCCGCGCTTTTGGGAATGTGGGTCGGCAATCGGATGCGTGACAGAATAGACGAAAGGCGCTTTCGGTATGTCGTTCTGACCGTATTGGTGGGAACAGCGGCCCTTTTGGTTGGCAAGGCTCTGTCATAATGGAACGTGCCAGCAACGGACGTCGGGGCGACGTCCCTAGGGAACAATGTTTGGATTAAGGGCAGCGGACGGATGGTGAACCAAGAAACACGGAAACCGGTCCAGACAGTGGAACGGAGTTTGACGATCCTGTTTCATGTGGCCCACACGGCCCGTCCCATGACGCTCACGGAAATCAGCGCGGGAACGTCGGTCGACAAGGCGACCGCGCTTCGGTTGCTCGGAACGCTTCAGGATTTCAACCTTGTGTCGCGCGATCCGGTCAAACTTGTTTATGTCATTGGTCCTGCAGCGCTTCATCTAGCCGGGGCAATGCAGGGTAGCCTCCAGACGATGGCGCTGCCGCATTTGACCACTCTGCGCGACAAGACAGAAGAATCGGCCTCGCTCAACGTTCAGCGCGGTTTGGAGCGTGTCGCCCTGTTGTCGGTTGAGGCCCGCCACGAACTGCGAGTTGTGCCAAGTCCCAACAGCGCCGCACCGATATACTCGGGCGCGTCGGGTCTGGCGTTCATGGCGTTCATGCCGCCCGCGAACAGCGCCCGAATAATTGAGATCACAGGCCTGGACCCTGTCAACCAGCGCGGGATCTCGGAGCCCGGACAATTTCTGGAAGAGATGAACACGGTGCGGCGCCAAGGTTACGCCGTCACCCGAGGCGATGTCACGCCCGGGGCGGCAGCAATTGCGGCGCCGGTTCTGGACAGCGCGGGATCGCCATTGGCGGTTGTCTCTTTGCGCGGCCCGGACGTGCGGATGAGCGCGGCACGCATCGCCGAAATTGCGCCGATGGTTCTGGATGCTGCATCGCGCATCAGCGCCGATCTCCTTGGCGCGACCGACTCAAACCTAAGCGAGGGAAAATGACAGATACTGTATTGATCACAGGAGCCACGCGGGGCATCGGTTTGAGCACGGCGCACCATCTCTCTGACCAAGGGTTTAGGGTTCTCGGCATTGGTCGCAGCGCGCCTGACACCGAGTTTCCGGGCGAGCTTTTTCTTGCGGACCTCGCAGACATCGCTGCAACTCAGTCCGTCATGGACGCCATACTGGCGCGGTTTGAGGTGGATTGCGTCGTCAACAACGTCGGCCTCAATATCGTGGAGCCTCTTGGTGACGTACAACTGGACAGTCTGGCACGGGTTCTGGACTTGAACCTGCGTGTCTCGGTTCAGGTTGCTCAGGCAGCGCTGGAAGGGATGAAGTCTCGTAAGTACGGGCGGATCATCAACCTTTCAAGCCGGGGCGCGCTTGGTCGCGCCGGGCGCACGAGCTATGGCGCCGCCAAAGCTGGCATCATAGGTATGACGCGGACTTGGGCGCTTGAACTCGCTCCGTATCAAATTACCGCGAATGCGGTTTCTCCGGGACCGACGGAAACGGAAATGTTCAAGCGCAACAATCTTGAAGGACCGGGCGCGGAGGAGAGGCGTCAGGAGTTTCTGTCGGGTATTCCCCTGGGCCGGTTCGCGCAGCCAGATGAGGTCGCGTTCGCAATCGGTTTCCTGCTCGACCGAAGAGCGAGCTTTGTGACAGGCCAGTTGTTGCATGTGTGCGGAGGTTCGTCACTTGTCTCATCGGCGATTTGATCGCGGCGCACCGGTCGCCGCGATCGGGATGCTTATCCGGCGTCGGGTGTAAATCCAACTTTCTCGATGGCGGCAATGGCGCAAATCTCGTCATTGGGGCCAGTATCCCCTGAAATGCCCACGGCACCGATGATGTGCCCGTCCGCGTTCTTGATCAGCACACCGCCGGGTGCCGGAATGCAACGACCGCCCGACGCATCCGAGGCCCCGACCATAAAGCCCGGCGCGTTCTTGGCCTTGCCCGCCAGATCACGCGAGCCGAGCCCGAAACCGAGCGCGCCGTAGGCTTTCCCGAGCGCCAGTTCGAAACGGATGATGCCGCTTCCATCCTCGCGTTTTGCCGCGACAACGTGGCCACCCGCGTCAAGCACCACCGCAGTCAGAGGCTCGAATTCCTGTTCTCGCCCCTTTGCGAGCACATTGTCGACCACCTCGGCGGCATCCTTAAGTGTAATACTTGTCATGGTTTATTTTCCTCTTTCCGATCAGTTTTTCTGCATTTCCAATGAGGCTTTCTCGACCAACTCCCGCGTCACGCGCACGCCTTCGGCGCAGACCTCTTTGGGACAACGCTCCCACAAGGCCGGATTGGGGGCCTCATAACTCAGGTAGCTGTCGTAGCCGATTTCGCTCAATCGCCAGAGCAGGAAGGTCCAGTCAATAACACCCTCACCGGGCACAAGCCTGTCGACAGGGCGGCGAACGCCCGGCTCGGGTACGGGCGGGACATCGCTGTATTGAAACGCAAACAGCTCATCGGCCGTCACGTCCTTCAGTCCCGTTTCCATGCCTTGGCTTCTATGAAGATGGTAGGCGTCCAGCAGCATCCCGCAATTCGTTCTGTCGGCGCGCTCGACGATCTCTCTGAGGACCGTAGTTTTGTTCACAAGGGGGTGCTGTGAATTGAACTCCAGCGCAAGCGATAGGTCGTGCTCCCCCACGATATCGCCCGCGACCTTCGTCGCTTCGACGGCGTCTTCGATGGTCCCGGTGACCTGACCCGGCGCGCTCATGATCATATCGCAACCGACGGCGCAGGCTATTTCACAAGTCTCCCGGAGCACTTCGAACAATCGACGTGTCTCGTCAGGTGGTGTGAACCACCACCCATATTCGGTCCCCAAGACGCTTACCGTGACGCCACTGTCGCGTATCATTCCGATAACATCGTCCTTGCTCATGCCTTTTTCATAGCACTGAACGATGTCACTTCTTCTGATTTCGATAGCATCGAAGCCGCCGTAGGCCGCTGCCTCAAGACAGGTCTCCAGCGGGGTCGTATGGATCGTCCATGTGTGAAGCGAAAGCTTGAACTCAGTGAGCATTTCTTCACCCTTCGTCTTGCGTGAACGGAACGGCACTGCCACCCCGGCATTCGTCTTGCGGCCAAAGCCGCACGTTTTTCATTGATGCGCGGCCATGAATCGACACGATTGTTTCATTTCCACCTGATGCCGGAAGGTGCTCGCGCGTTTCAGGCGCAGAGCGCCCCGCACTACTGGCGTGACGGACAAACAATGACGCCACAAACCGCGAATTCGGCTCCGGGTCAGTGTCGATATTAGGCCCAGACAGACGCAGTTGCAGTTTTCAAACCCAACCATTTGCCCGATTGGGTTGAAGGCGGGCCTTACAGGGGCTCCGGTCCGAAAGGTATCGTTCGGTGTTTCTGTTCAACAGGTTCAGCGGAGACGCATAGTCAAGAAACGTAGGAATTCGGAGGGATCACCATGGGGAATCGCGTAGCAGTTGTGACAGGTGCCGGAAGCGGTGTCGGTCGTTCCGCAGCTCTGGCCTTGCTAGGGGGTGGATATGCGGTGGCGTTGGCGGGGCGGCGTCGCGAAGCGTTGGAAGAAACGGCGGAAATGGCCAAAGGTGCCGAGGCGCTGGTCGTACCGACAGATGTGACCGACCCCGAGGCTGTAGAAGCGCTTTTCGCGGCGGTGAAGGACAAGTTCGGCCGCCTCGACACGCTATTCAACAACGCGGGCGGTGGTGCCCCAAGCACCAATTTCGGCGATGTTGAATACGAGACTTGGCGCAAAGTTGTTGAGGTCAACCTGAACGGCATGTTTCTGTGCGCGAACGCGGCATACCGCATGATGCGCGATCAGGACCCGCAGGGGGGCCGGATCATCAATAACGGATCAATCTCCGCTCACGCTCCGCGTCCGGGCTCTGCGCCATACACAACGACCAAGCATGCCATTTCCGGCTTGACCAAGTGCATATCTCTGGACGGGCGGGTTCATAATATCGTTTGCGGACAAATTGACATCGGCAATGCGGCAACGCCGATGACCGCGCGTATGGCGGGCGGTGTTCCGCAACCAAACGGGACCGTCATGCCTGAGCCGACAATGGATGTCAGCAACGTTGGAAACATGGTTCTGATGATGGCCAACACTGAACTTTCGGCAAACATCCAATCTGTCATGGTTATGGCGTCCGACATGCCGTTTGTTGGCCGTGGATGATGCTGTTCTGACACATGGAAAACGCGCAGGATAAGCCGATGAAGATCTGCATTTTCGGGGCGGGTGCCGTAGGCGGACACATCGCGGTGCGCAGCAGCTTGGGCGGCGCGGATACATCCATCATCGCGCGCGGCGAGACGCTAAAGGCGATAGGCGATCACGGCATCGTGGTTCAGACACCCGAGCAGGAATTGCGCGCAACATTCAGTGCCAGCGACGATCCCGCCGCGCTGGGCGTGCAGGATGCCGTAATCGTCACCGTGAAAGCGCCTGCTTTGGGGGATGTCGCCAAGACAATCGGCCCACTACTTGGACCGGAGACGGTGGTTCTTTTTGCGATGAACGGCATCCCGTGGTGGTATTTTTACAGGGCTGGCGGGCCCTTCGACGGCAGGAAACTGACGACGATAGACCCTGAGGACCAGCTTTGGGACCGTATCGGACCTGATCGCGCGCTTGGGGGTGTCGTGTTCTCTGCGTGCTCAGTCGTGGAGCCGGGCGTTGTGCGGCTTGCAGGGGCCAAGAACAGGCTGACAATCGGAGAACCCGGCGGTGCCGACACAGCGCGCGCGCGTCGGATCGCCGAGGTCTTGACCCGGGGCGGCCTGCAGACAGATGTGACTGAGACGATCCGCAATACCGTTTGGTCCAAGTTGCTGAACAATGTGGCGTCCGGGATTATGGCAACCCTGACTCAAAGCACGGTCGATGTTCTTGCGGCGGAACCACCTTGCGAAAAGGCAATGCGCGACATGCTGGCCGAGACGATTGCGGTCGCCAAGGCGCATGGCTGCGATCCGGGTACAGAGATCGACAGTGTGATCGGTTTCATGAAGGCATTGTCGCACAAGCCAAGCATCCTGCAGGATCTAGAGGCGGGTCGCCTGATGGAGATCGAATCCACCTACGGCATCATCCTGCGGCTTGCCGAAATGGTTCAGGTCGACACGCCGATGCTGGATCTGATGGTGACGCTTGCCCGGCTCCGGGCCGAAACTGCGGGGCTTCTGGGCGATGTCCCGAACAGGATTCCCCAGTCGTGACGCAAAGCGTTTCCATGGAGTTCCCTCTGCGCCCGCAACTGGTCGCGGGCGCGCCTATGGTCTGTCAGGGAAGAACGCGCGCGGCTTGGGCAATGGGCCGACCGGCAAAGTGGTCTTGCAGATTTTGAATGAAGAAGTGCTTTCTTTTTTCCCGGACATCCTGAATCTGTGTCCCGATATGCGCCACCAGAACTGCGCGGTCCGAATTGCGCAGCCGCTCCGGGACGCGCGGTTCATTGGCATAGACGTCAAGGGCCGCAGCGCGGATCGTCCCCTTCTCCAGTGCCTCGATAAGGGCATCTTCATCGACGACGGGGCCGCGCGCGATATTGACAAGTGTGCCGTCCGCGCCAAGCGCGCCAAGGACTTCGGCATCAATCAGTCCACGGGTTTCGGGCGTGTCGGGACAGCAAAGAACCAGAAAGTCGCTTTGCTGCGCCAAGGTCGTGAGATCGGGTTCAAACCTGTAGGGAACGTCGACTTTTTTCCGGGGGCCGAAATATGCAATCGACATGCCAAAGGCGGCGGCGCGTTCGGCCACGAAACGTCCGATGACACCCAGTGCGACAATCCCGCATTGTCGGCCCGCAAGCCCAACCCCCATGCGCGGATACCCGTCAGTTTCCCAAGCCCCGGACCGGACCACACGTTCGCTATCGGGAATCCAGCGCGCGGCTGCCAGCATCAGGCCAAGCCCCAGCTCGGCAACGGCCACCTTGGAGTCGTCAGGCGTTCGTGTGACGACAATGTTCCTTTCGCGCGCCGCATCCAGATCCAGTTCGCTGATGCCCGCGCCCCAGACGGACACCATCTCGACCTTGGGCAACTTGTCCAACAACGCCCGGTCGAAGCCGCGAAAACCGGGAACCACAAGACCGCGCACCCGTGGACCGACCTCAGCGATCAGCGCATCCGGGTCTTCAGTCTCCGTCACAACATGCGCTGTGAAAGTCTTGCGAAGTTCCTCCACGTTGTCGGGCGGGATTCTTCCACCCACAAGAATCTCGATGCTCATGACAGCCTCCATTGCCTGCTTCGTTTCATCTGTCTGCTTGATGTTCGCGCGCCGCGATTTGGCCAAAGCGCCAACAATGTGATCCACAAAGAAGGAGTCCACCCATGACCCGCCGTTCGCCTGAAAGCCTTCGCAGTGCCCGCTGGTTCGATCGGCCAGATCTCAAATCCCATGTCCATCGGGCGCGCGCCATGCAGATGGGGTATTCCGCCGAGGATTGGCGAAAAAAGCCATGTATCGCGATCATCAACACCTGGTCGGACGTCAACCCATGCCATGCGCACTTTCGCGACAGGGCAGAGTCGGTGAAACGCGGCATTTTTCAGGCGGGTGGCTTTCCGCTTGAGTTGCCGGCGATCTCGCTCGCCGAAACCTTTGTGAAGCCAACCACGATGCTCTATCGCAATCTTTTGGCGATCGAGGGGGAAGAGCTTTTGCGATCCCATCCTGTGGACGGGGCGGTTCTGTTGGCGGGCTGTGACAAAACAACCCCGGCGCTCATCATGGGCGCGATCAGCGCGAACCTTCCCACCATACTTGTGCCCGGCGGTCCGCAGATGAACGGAATGTGGCGCGGTGAACGTCTCGGGAGCGGTTCGGATGCGTGGAAATACTGGGATGAATTGCGGGGCGGGACCATAGATGAGGAAAAATGGAACGATGTGCTTGCGCATACCAACAGATCGTTCGGGCATTGCATGACCATGGGAACCGCAAGCACGATGAACTCGTTGGCGGATGTGATGGGCCTGACCTTTACGGGTGCAAGCTCTATCCCGGCGCCAGATTCCAACCACACCCGCATGGCGACTGCGGCTGGCCGCCGCATCGTGGACATGGTCTGGGAGGATCTGACTCCGGACCAGATCGTGACGCGGGCCTCGATTGAGAATGTGCTGGTCACGGCAATGTCGCTGGGCTGTTCGACCAACGCGGTCATTCATGTTCTGGCGATTGCCGCCCGCGCGGGGGTCGACATAAGCCTTGATGACTTTGACCGGGTGTCGAGAGACACGCCCATCCTCGCCAACGTGCGCCCCACAGGTGAGAAATACCTGATGCAGGACTTCCACGAAGCAGGGGGGCTGTGCGCTTTGCTGGAACGTCTCAGGCCGCAGCTCAATGTCGATTGCCTGACAGTCAGCGGCAAGACTCTCGGTGATGAAATCGCGGGGGCCGAAGTCTACATGGACGATGTGATACGCCCGGTCGACAATCCCATTTTCAAAGATGGGGCGATTGCGGTTCTGCGCGGCAATCTGGCTCCGGATGGATGCGTTATGAAACCTCGCGCCTGTGACCCCCGGTTCCACAATCACCGCGGCCCGGCATTGGTTTTCGACTCTATGGCAGAGATGAAAGAGAAGATTGATCAGGACGACCTCGATGTGACTGCGGATCATGTTCTGATCCTGCGGAACGCAGGTCCGCTGGGCGGGCCGGGCATGCCGGAATGGGGCATGTTGCCGATCCCGAAAAAGCTGCTCGAACAAGGGGTGAGGGATATGGTTCGGATTTCTGACGCGCGGATGAGCGGTACCAGCTATGGTGCCTGCATCCTCCATGTCGCCCCCGAAGCCCATATTGGCGGCCCTCTTGCGTTTGTCGAGAACGGCGACATGGTCGCGGTCAATCTGCAAGAGCGGACCATCCATCTTGAGGTTGATGACGCGACTCTCCAGGCACGGCGCGCGCGCTGGACTACACCGGAGCCACGTTTCGGGCGTGGCTACGGTTGGATGTTTGCTCAACATGTCGGCCAGGCGGACAAGGGATGCGACTTTGACTATCTTCAAACCGCGTTCGGACCAGCAGTCGGAGAGCCGGAGATATTCTGAGACGATCACGCCAGAAAATCTCGGTGCTGCGCGATGCGCGATCGCGCATCCATCATGTCCACGTTTGTGTTCCAAGGGCCTTTTGGGATTACTCTTTCTGTTCGTTCCTGCTTTGCAGCTTTGACCGATGCTCGCGGATGCTGCTGATGGCGCTGTACAGGAACGTCGCCAGAGCGAGGAAGAGGATGACCAGCGTGATGGGCCGGGTCATGACGACACTCAGATCGCCCGCATGGATGGTCATCGCGCGCGAGAGGTTGGTCTCGATGATTGGCCCCATGACAAAGGCAAGCACCACCGGAACAACCGGGATGTCGACCTTCACCATCCAGTAGGCGAGCATGCTCAGGAAAATTACCATCATCACATGCGCAGAGTAGTTCGCGTATGCGTAGGTTCCGAGCAGGATCAGAATGAATACCAGCGGGCCCAGAATGCGCCGGGCGATATTCGAGATGTAGGCAAACCCACGCGTGTAGATCAATCCCAGCAGCAACAGCCAGAAGTTGATAAAGATCAGGCCCACGAAAATCGTCGTGATCAGCAACGGTTCCTGTCCAAAGAGCAATGGACCGGGCACGATGCCCTTGCTGATCAGGACACTCAGCAGGATAGCCGCGGACCCCGATCCGGGGATGCCCAGCGTCAAGGACGGGACAAGCGTTCCGGCGACAACCGCGTTGTTGGCCGTTTCAGGCGCCGCGATGCCCTCGGGAATACCGGTTCCAAACTCCTCTGCCGGACGTTTGGACCAGCGTCTTTCCTCACTGTATGCGATCAACGATCCGATGGATGCCCCTGCGCCCGGTATTGCGCCAATCGCAGTGCCGATGAGGCTCGAACGGATCCATGTCGGCACTAGACGCCGAACGTAGCGCAGCGGGAAACGGTCATCGCTCGTTTTTTCGATAGCTAGAACCTTTTTCGGCTTCTCAACCGTCTTGCGGTGATTGATGAGCAGCCGCAGCGATTCCGGCCCCGCCAAGAAGGCAATAATGACGACGACAAGCGGTATGCCGTCCGTCAAAAATGCCTGATCGAAGGTGAAGCGCATACCGCCGAAATCCGACGCGCCAACCGTCGCGAGGAAAAGCCCCAGACCGGTCGCAAGAAAGCCCCGCGCCGGATCGCGTCCAAAGAAGCTGCCGATCACCGAAAGCCCGAAAATGCCCAGGGCGAACATCTCGCCCGGTCCAAATTCCAGTGCGACGCTCGCGATCCAACCGCCCACAAAGATAAAGATAACCGTGCTTGTGACCCCGCCGATCACGCCTGAAAACAGCGACACTTTAAGCGCCCGGTTCGGATAGCCCTGCTGCGCCATCGTGTAGCCGTCAAGCACCGTCACGGATTGCGCGGGCGTCCCGGGCGTTCGTATCAGGATGGCTGGAATCGACCCGCCGTATTCCGCGGCGGAATAAACGGCCAGAAAGAAAATGATCGCCACGTCTGCAGGCATCGCGAAGGTCAGAGGGAAAAGCAGCGCCAGAGATTGCGAGCTGCCAAAACCGGGTAGAGCCCCAAGGATGACGCCGAATGTGACGCCGGAAATGATGGCGAAAACGACCGCCCAGCTTCCCATCTGGAGAATTGCAGGCACAACGTAAGTGAATAGGTTTTCCATGTGTGTCTCAATACTGGCCCAGATAGCGCGGCAGGAAAGCAAGCGGCAAAGAAACCCCAAGCCCGATGACGAAAGCGAAATAGATGAAGATGGTCGTGGCAACCGCGCCGACCGCCGCATAGGCCGCCGCCTTCGGCCACGGCATCAAGATGCGTGGAAAGAAAAGGCAGAACATGAAAATCGTTGTCATGATCTCCAATCCGACCCGTCGCATGAGAACGACATATGCCGTTGAAAGCACGACTATTGTCGCCGCTTCCAACAGGTCGAACCGGATTGGACCGGACTTGTCGTCGTCCTCATCGTCGTCTTCGTCGGCTTCAACAGCCGTCGTGACCTGATCGACCACCTCAAGGGGCGTCCGGATGAGTTCACGAAGCAGGATGATTGCTGCAAAAATCAGGATAACCGACAGCGTGATCCGGGGGAAAAAGCCGTCTCCGGGGTATCCTGGCAGGATGGATCTCGGCAACTGCGTTGCGATGTAGAAGCAGTAAGCCGCACTGACAAATACAATCGCTGTAGTCACTTGAAGGCTGCGGCGACGATGAAGCGTGAGTGTGCGGAGCTTGTTCAACATGAAGCGTGGTCCAATGGGAAAGCGGTGCTTCGGAAAGGCGGGTCTGGCCAAATGGCGCCTGCCGATGGAGTACTTGATTATGCGACCGCCCGGAACACTGGTGTGTATTCCGGGCGGCCGATTGTTCAGCCTTGGATGAACTCGATCTCGAGCAGGAATTCCCGCGTCGTCGCGACGGCATCAAGGAAATCGGACATCAGCTTGTCGCGGTCACCGCCAACGAAGTTCGGCACCACATGTGGGTTCCGATCCATGTAAACTTCCTTGTAGTGATCGGACTCCGAGACCTTGCGCAGGGCATCGGTGAGGATGTCCATCCGATCATCCGGGGTTCCGGCCTTGACCAGAAAGCCCTGCCACTGATGCGGCACGTCGTAGGACATGCCGACGTCGCGGATCGACGGAACGCTGGCCCACAACGGATGATCCAGTTGCTCCTCGTTGAGTATGAGCACCGGGCAGATTGTGCCGGCCTCTATGTGGCTGTTCCAGAGGCCGGGCTGGGCCGCGCCAACGCGCAGGTGACCGCCGACAACGTCTTTGACGACCCCGCCAGTACCGGAGTAGGGCACAAAGTTCAGCTTGGCTCCTTTAGGGTCGCGCGTGATCATCGTGGTCTGCAAGTGGTGCGTCGACCCGATCTTGTTAAAGCCCATGCCAAGCTGGCCGGGATTGTTCTCTGCGTAGGCGACAATATCGTCCCAGGTCTTCAGATCGGGGTCATCGCACCGAACGCCGATGCCGTAGATGGTTTCCTCGAACTTCGCGAGGATTTCAAAGGCTGCCGGCTTCAGTTCAAAGTGGGGAAGATTGAAGTAGCTGGTGAAGCTGCGGCTGAAGTGCATGATCGTGTACCCGTCGGCCGGTTGTTGCGACACATACAGCGTCGGCTCCCAGTTCGACGCACCGTTCTTGTAGGTCACGTTGACCGGAACGCCGAGGTAACCCTCCTTGGCAAGCTCACCTGCCACCATTTCGCACCAAGCCGCGGTGCCCGAGCCCGGCGACGTCGTGCACACCAGGTCGATGGGCTTGGACGGGTAGTCCTGCGCCTGCGCGGCCGAGCCGAACGCGAAAGCGGCCGGCAGGGCGATCGCCATTGCCGACACAAGATTTCTGGTCGTCGTCTTGATGGATGTCATGGGTTGGTCCTCCTCGGTGTCGAAAAACGGAATAGTGATGCGGGACTCGTCTTGCGCTGCCTTCTGGCGGACAACGTCGTTGCTGCACCCTGGTGGTGCCGGACCCCGGAGCCGGGTTGGCTTGCGCAGACCCGTATTCCATGGCTTGAATCGTAGGCGCAGAACCGCTGGGTTAGATAGCTTGATTGCTGACCAATTCTCGTATTGGTCAGCTTGTGACGGTCGTTTGACAGCCGGAATCCGATGGATCGCCCGCGCGCCTTGGTCGCAGCGATGTCCACCGAGACGTATCATGCGCACGGGTCAAAAAATTGTAAGCCATAAGGAAAATCATGCCATGCGAAAGGGGAGAATTAGCGTGACGCATGTGCAGAGAGTTGGGGGGCGCACGTCCAACTGCGCGCAATCGGGCAAAATTTGCCCG
>TARA_R100000789_G_scaffold15055_2_pt1 | contig 19828 bp, 12 predicted proteins | sample TARA_R100000789 | Tara Oceans TARA_R100000789 (sample SAMEA2623403) | marine metagenome | biome: marine biome (ENVO:00000447); feature: mesopelagic zone (ENVO:00000213); material: "saline water (ENVO:00002010), including plankton (ENVO:xxxxxxxx)" | depth 450 m
AAGAAAGAGTGAGTGTGATTCCCCAGTGGTAGGAGAATCACATTTTTCACTCAAAGCAACTCTTTCATCGATATCAAAGGGGTTGAACGTATTTTGCTAGAAAAGACATGTCTCCAATGGATTGATACGCTTACGAGTACGCACAAGTTCTTATTGATATTATGCGTTGTATTTGTCATAATGAATTTCCTCCAATTGGATAACCAATTCCTCCTATAATTCCTTCCTAATCACTTTCTTATAGGTAGTGACGCCATGCTGGCTTCGTCAACAATTTCAAAACATCACCAGCGTTGGATCATCTGTTTTTTTTTCATCTCACTTCCATTTTCGGAGATCTTGGCATCTGAGCCTCCTTACTTTGAAACAGAAATTCGACCGATCCTCCGAGAGTACTGTTTTGATTGCCATGGTGCGACTGACGAGTTGGAAGGTGGTCTCGATCTAAGACTCGTGCGGTTTATGAAATCTGGTGGTGATTCGGGAATGGCCATTGTGCCAGGCGATCCCGCAGCGAGCCTGCTGCTGGATCGTGTTCATGAGGGTGACATGCCGCCCGGAGAGTCTCGTGTTTCGCCGGAGAAGATTGCAATTCTAGAGGAGTGGATTCGACAGGGGACACCAACACTCCGTGCAGAACCTCAGAAAATCGGGCCGGGAATTCCGATTACCGAAGAAGAACGTAATTACTGGGCCTATCGACCGATTATCAGGCCAGATATCCCGGAATTCTCAGGCGATGAACGAATCCGAACGCCGATCGATGCACTTCTCGCCAAAGCGATGCCGGAGGGATTAACCTTTTCATCGGATGCTGATCGCTTCACACTCATTCAACGGGCCTACCATGATTTAATTGGTTTGCCGCCGACATTTGAGCAGATTGAAAAGTGGCAACAACATGCAGATTCCAATTGGTACGATCAGTTAATTGAGGAGCTAATGGCTTCACAACATTACGGTGAACGTTGGGCACGACATTGGTTAGACACTGCCGGCTATGCAGACAGTGATGGCTACACCGTCGCGGATCGTAGTCGTGACTGGGCCTGGCGTTATCGCGATTATGTCATCAAGTCGTTCAATTCTGACAAACCCTTTGACCAGTTTATTATTGAACAACTCGCTGGAGACGAACTCGCTGGACCGATTGTCGGTGATTTGACCGAGCGCCAGATAGAGCTTCTAACGGCAACCGGGTTTCTGCGAATGGCGGCAGACGGTACTGGCAGCGGTGATAATAGTCCCGAAGCCCGCAACAAAACCATCGCTGATACGCTCCAGATTGTCGGAACGACTCTGCTTGGGTCGAGTGTGCATTGCGCTCAGTGTCATGACCATCGTTATGACCCGATTTCTCATGAGGATTATTTCGCTTTGCGAGCTGTTTTTGAGCCAGCTTTGGACTGGAAAGCCTGGAAGCCGCCAGCTGCACGGTTGGTTTCACTCTCTACCGAACAAGATCGAGCCGAAGCCGCAAAAATTGAAGACGAGGTCAAACAGATCGCCGCAGAAAAAGTGACCAAACAGGCTGCGTTTATCAATGAGGTCTTCGAACAGGAATTGTTGAAGTACGAAGAACCATTACGGTCGCAATTACGAACCGCATACGAAACCCCTGTAAAGGAACGTGATCCGGAGCAGACCAAGTTGCTCGCCAGTCATCCGAGCATCAATATTTCTGCCGGAGTGCTCTACCAGTATCGTCCGGATGCAGCCGAAGAGTTAAAAAAAATCGATGCCCAAATTGCTGAACTGCGGGCGAAAAAGCCGATCGAGCAATTCATCATGGCACTAATCGAACCCCCCAATCATCATCCTGCCACGCATCTGTTCCATCGAGGTGATTACAACCAGCCCAAACAAGTTGTTGAACCAGCCGGCTTAACCGTAACTGCGGCAGAAGGAGAGCGAGTCACGTTTCAGGACAACAACCCTGAGTTGCCGACTACGGGCCGAAGACTCGCTTTTGCACGATGGTTGACCAGCCCAGAAAATCCTCTTGCTGCTCGTGCCATTGTTAATCGGATTTGGATGCATCATTTCGGACGCGGAATCGTGGCAACACCGGGAGATTTTGGAAAGTTGGGCAGCGTACCGACACATCCTGAACTCCTTGATTGGCTCGCACAGGATTTCATCGATCATGGCTGGAGCCTGAAACATTTGCATCGACAGATTCTGACATCGACTGCTTGGCGGCAAAGTTCGTTTCGCCATCCAGCAGGCGAGGCGATTGATGCCGATAATCAGTATTACTGGAGGAAGTCACTACAGCGTGTTGAAGCGGAGATTCTTCGCGATTCGATACTGTTGGCTTCAGCTAGTCTGGATCCCAAACTGTATGGCCCTCCGGTTGAAGTGGCTGAGGATGAAACCGGACAGGTAAGAATTGACAGCAAACAACCGCGACGGAGTCTGTACGCAAAAATTCGTCGCAGCCAGCCGGTCGGTATGTTGCAGACCTTCGATGCTCCCGTAATGAACGTGAATTGCGATGTGCGGGCTAGTACCACAGTTGCACCACAGTCATTGATGATGCTGAATGGCGAGTTTGTGCTTGAGCAGGCTGGACTGGTTGCCAATCGAACGATTGAACTTGCTGCGACGGACTCTCAGCAAACAATCCTGTTCGACCTATCGCAATTACCCAAGTTACCTTCACCAATATGGAGTTATGGAACCGGTGAAGTGAACGACGAAACAGGAACCGTTATTAAACTTGTTGAGCTACCGCACTTCACGGGGAGTTCCTGGCAAGGTGGGCCGAAGGCTCCCGACTCAGTGTTTGGTTGGGTAATTCTGAACGCTAACGGCGGTCATCCTGGCAACCGCAAGCTTCCGGCAGTGCGACGTTGGACCGCTCCGGCGGATGGGCAAGTCAGCATTGCTGGTACACTCCACCACGGCAGCGAAAATGGCGATGGTGTCCGAGGTCGGGTCTTGTCTGCTGGTGGCCAGCGGGGTCGCTGGCAAGTGCAGAACAACTCGACTCCTACAAATGTGAGCCAATTTACGGTGCAGACTGGCGAAGCAATTGATCTGGTTGTCGACTGTCTGGAGAATGAAAACTCAGACTCGTTCAACTGGCCGTTAAAGCTGACATTCACCTCAATTGGTGGGGATGCGGTCGTTCATGATTCCGTCACCGCATTTCGTGGTCCACCAGAAGACCTTTCCCATTTGCCAGGCCAGATCACTGTGGCTTGGAAACTCATCTTGGCACGCTCCCCCAGCCAGGATGAATTGAAGATGTCACTGGATTTTGCCAGCCAGCAACTCAAATTGATGTCCTATAATTCAGCAGGCACAGCCACGGATCGCTCACCGGGCAAGCAAGTGTTGGTCAACATCTGTCAAATGCTGATGAATTCCAACGAGTTTCTTTATATCGAATAAGCACGGAGCTATCCGGTTATGAATTCCCACTTTCCAATAAACTCTCGACGTCAGTTTCTTCAGCAGACCGGCATGGGGGTCGGTGCTGTGGCATTGCAATGGATGTTGAATCGTGAATCGGCGACCGCGAAACCGCCTGTTCTGAAGGACAAACCACACAACGATTTGCTGCCACGAGCCCCTCACTTTGAGCCTCAGGCGACAGCGATGATTTCGCTGTTCCAGCATGGTGGGCCAGCACACATGGATCTCACGGACCCGAAGCCTGAATTGAGCAAACATCATGGCATGGATTACTCAGGCGATATCCAGTTTTCATTCGTCAACGAAGCGAGTAAAAAATTATTTGGGAGCCCGTTTCTATTTCAGCCACACGGGGAATGCGGGACTGAACTTTCCGAACTACTTCCTCACACTGCGGGCATCGTTGATGATCTCTGTTTGATTCGCAGCATGCATACAGGGGCAAATGGCCACGAAGTTTCCATTCGTTATTTTCATGGCGGCATCCCTGCCGTTTTGGGCAGACCTACGTTTGGATCCTGGCTAACATATGCTTTGGGATGTGAAACACAGGACTTACCTGCGTTCATGGTATTATCAGATCCAGGAGGTCATCCTGTCGACGGAGCCACGAACTGGAGTAACGGTTTTATGCCTTCCATGTTCCAGGGAACAGTGCTACGTCCCAAAGAGCCTCGTATCTTCAACCTGCAGCCTCCTAAACATTTAGCCGGACCGTTTCAACGTCAAAATCTTGACTTTTTGCAAACTCTCAATCGGCAGCACCTGGAAGCTCACCCGGGCGAATCTGATCTGGAAGCTCGAATCGCCAGTTATGAACTGGCCGCACGCATGCAGACAGCAGCCAGCGATGCACTCGATATTTCTCAGGAAACAGCGTCGACTCAATCGATGTATGGATTGGATCAGCCTGAGACACATGAGTATGGCACGCGCTGCCTGTTGGCCCGCCGTTTAGTTGAACGCGGCGTTCGCTTCGTGCAACTGTTCCATAGCGGCCAGCCTTGGGATAACCATAGTAATATCAAAACAGGGCTGGCATCGATATGTAAAAAGACCGATCAACCTGCCGCTGCCTTGGTCAAAGATTTGAAGCAACGAGGATTGCTCGACACCACGATGGTCCACTGGGGTGGAGAGATTGGACGACTGCCAGTTACTCAAGATCATGGTTCACCTGAGAAAGCGGGCCGTGATCATAATGGGCAGGGCTTTAGTATCTGGCTGGCAGGCGGTGGAATTCGCGGCGGAATGACATTCGGACAAACTGATGAGTTTGGTCACCGCGCGGTCGAGAATATCGTTACTCCCAACGATTTCCAAGCGACAGTCATGCATCAGTTTGGACTCAAACACGATCAAGTCGTTTTCACACATGGCAACCAGCAGCAAATCATCACCGCCAATCGTCCAGCACGGGTCGTCGAAGAAATTGTCACCTGAGTTCCACTTCAACCGAGTTTACTTGGCGGGTCCACTCAGTCCGATTCTCATTAGTATTTCACTGGATAATATGAACAATTGCACGCAAGCTTCGTGGCTTACCATTTGTAAGGTATGCCAATGATTTTACTGCCAACGGTACAACGAATTTGATCTGTGATCCAAAATACGATAGAAAGTAAATTGCAATGTTAATAAGTATTACCAACCGACGGTTGAAGGCATAAACGCCGAAATTTCGCTTATATGAAGCTGTGTGAGAGCATTGAAGTGGGAATTAAGCCGGCTATTGAGATTGTGAAAGTTATGGAAAGACTTCTCATGCAGCCTTCCGCTCAAACGACTTGATCAATCCTCCGACGTATCTTCTCACCTCAATCTGATCGATGGAAATAGTCGTCACTTCATCGGGCTCCTCCCGATTCGGTGGCAGGTGTTCTCGTTCCATGTGGCTTCTTTTTGTGTTGTAATAACTCGTAAACTCATTCGTGAGATAATCGAGACGCTTCTTGCCGAACACAATAAACTTGTTGAGACACTCCAACTTGATCGTCTCAATAAAACGTTCGCATCGACCATTCAGGTTAGGTAACGGATTCGTTTTCATCCTCTCTGCTTCAACGCCCTGGGATCCGAGCCCGCAGAATCTGATTCTCGGCTTTCAGATAATCCACATATTTGGCGAGTTCCTGATCGGTTGCAGAAGCGATCAATGTGAGTAGTGGGTGGAAATTCCTGGCCATTTCGGTATTGTTCATAAAACATATTCTGCAGCGTACAACACATTCGTTGGATAGCACTGGCACAGATATCCCTGTCTGTTGAAATGAATCGTTTCCCATCCGACTCTTCCGGCATCCATATCCACTTGATCGAGATGAAGTAAAAAATACTCGATTCATTTTTCGCATCATGAGGCTCTTCCATGAATTCTCGACGTCAATTTCTAACCCAATCTGGTTTGCTTTCTCTGGTCCCGCTGACCTGTGCCGTGGGAGCGTCTTCGGCTCAGGCTGCTGAAACGGACAAAAGCAGCGGTGCTCGGGAAACACATCCGATAGTGCTCTCAACCTATTCTTTGTGGCGGTTTCAAAATGCGGACCTGCGGGATATTGACAAGTGCATTGACATTGCTGATGAATACGGCTTCGATGGTGTCGAACTGCTGCTTTATCAGATCGAACAGAATGATTTGCTCAGTCATTCTAAGTTGATGAGCTATAAACGCCACGCACTCAGTCTCGGATTACCGCTCGTCGGACTGTCGACGCACCAGGGATTTGTCACTCCCGATATCGAACGCCGCAAGCAGAACATTGACCGCACAATTGCTCAACTCGAAATCGCCTACAAGCTGGGCATTCCTGTCATGCGAGTCAACACCGGCACCTGGGGAACGTCTGGCAGTTTTGATGAGCTGATGAAGAATCAGGGCATCGAAAATCCGCTTGACGGCTACTCCGACGAAGATGCCTTTCCCTGGGTGATCGAAGCTTTCGAAGCCTGCCTCCCCACCGCTGAGAAGTGCGGCATCGTGATGGCTCTGGAAAACCACTGGGGATTGGGACTGACTCCCGAAGGGATCCTCCGCATCGTAAATGCGATCGACTCCCCCTGGCTGCAAATCACAACCGACACGGGCAACTTTCTGGATGACCCGTACGAACGCCTCGAAAAAATCGCTCCGCAAACAGTCTTCGTCCAGGCCAAAACTTACTACGGGGGCGGCCAATGGTACACGCTCGATCTCGATTACACCCGGATCGCGAGCATCCTCCAAAAACACAACTATCGTGGATTCATCTCCCTTGAATTCGAAGGCAAAGAAGATTTTCGCACCGCCATTCCGAAAAGTTTAGAGTTGTTGAGAGGAGCTTTCCGGCGGGTGGGGGCATGAGTAAAGTAAGCTGATGGCTCTAACTTTTGTGTCTGAGAGACGGAGTCAAAAGCTGCTTGTCGTAATACACTCGACGATGGATGATTGTGACACTTCAAACCGGTGGCAAGACTTGAGAAAATAGTCGATCAATTATCGGGAATTAGGACAGGAAATATCAGAATGTTGTCACAAACAGCAGTGTAGGAAATTATCAATTCATTTGTGTTTGGATTTCAGAACCGAACGTGCTGAAACGATTCACAACTACAAGCAGGAAAATAGAGAAATTCTTTTATCCCATTACCGATAATGAAGCGTGGGGATGTGCGATTGCCTACTTCTATTAAATTGCAAAGCAATCTGAATATCTGTTAATGTCATTAAACCGGGCGTTGATCGTCTTACAAAATAGCACCTTTCACTCTTCGATTGCTGACCTCTTGATGGATTGATACAAGCGAATGAGTTCCCGACTTCTAGTACTGTTGCTAATAATTTCGTTCATATTGAATACGGGATTTGTCGCAGGTAAAGAGAAGCATTTCGAGCAATTTGGAAATGTGCGAAAACTTCTCGATCAATTCTGTCTAAATTGCCATAGTCATGAGCAAAAGGAAGGGCAACTGGATTTACAGCGATTTGCGTCCTACCAGCATGTGCAGGCGGATTTAAAACCATGGCAGGCAATAATTTTGCAACTCGATTCTCATGAGATGCCTCCAAAGGACCTACCACAGCCTTCTGAAGCTCAGCGAAAAGAGTTGATCGATTGGACGAAAGAAACTCTACGGCTGGCAGCTCAGAAGAATTCAGGTGATCCCGGTTTCGTTCCGTTACACAGGCTCAGCAATACGGAATATGACAATACAATTCGTGATCTGACAGGAACTGATCTACGGCCTGCAAAAACTTTTCCAGCTGACGGAGCCGCAGGTGAAGGATTTACCAACGCGGCTGAAGCCTTATCGATGTCTCCGGCGATGATGTCCAAGTACATCCAGTCAGCAAAAGAAATCAGTCGCCACGCAGTTCTGCTACCCAATGGCTTTCGATTTTCCACTTCGACAACGAAGCGTGACTGGACGGACGAAAGCCTCGCGGAATTGCGGACGTTTTATCGTCAGTTCACCTACGAAGGAAGTTTGCCGCTCAAACCTTATATTGTAGCATTGAGTGACCATCGGGCTGATCTGCAAGCGAAAACAATGACCATCAATCAAGTTGCCAGAGAGCGAAATCTCAGCACCAAATATCTGGAATTTCTATGGGATGAGTTGAATACAGATCAGCCAGATTATCCGATGAATCATGTGATTGAACTTTGGTCCGAGTATGATGTTGATGGAATTGTTGACGAAGTTGCTAAGTCGTTCGATCGCCTTTGGGAATATCCTCGCATCGGGAGTTATGCCAATAAACTTCGTCAAAAGGCGAAAGACCCCGCTGTTCAAACCACCCAAACTCTTACAATCAATCACGACGCATTACCCGGACAATCAGATGTGACATTGTACTTGGAGTCGAGAAGTCTCAGTAATGATGAAACGATCATTCGCTTTACAAATCCACGATTTCAAAAAGAGGACGGCTCTGTACTCAAGCTACGGGACTATCCCCACTTCGGCTCTCGGTATGAAGTTAATCTTTCACAGATGTATTCCAATACTACAGCCTATCTTAATGCAGCAGTCGAAGCTGCAAACGACAGTAGTTTGACAAATGAAGAGCTGGCAAAAAAATACGAGATCAATTCAGAATGGTTGAGTCGCTGGATAACCAAGTTGAATGTGCAACCGATTGTCTCAGGTGCTAAGCCTGAAACTCCTGGTCGTATCGTTGTTCCCATTGAGATGACATTACTCGATGAACTGGCACCGAATTCTGATCATCAGATGATAAATGGTTGGCGACCGAAAGGAGCCGACTTGCCGATTGTCATTTCCAATGCTTCGGATAAAGCGGAACATATCCCCGGTCGCATTTCAGGACATATGATCGCTGCACATCCGATGCCGACGGAATTTGTCGCGACCGTCTGGAAAAGTCCAATCTCTGGCCGTGTTCGCATTTCTGGAAAAGTCGCTCACGCTCATCCCGCCTGCGGAAACGGTATTCGGTGGTGGATCGAATCCCAAATGGAACAACGTTCTGCTGTTTTACAGGAGGGGAATATTGATTTGGGAAAAGAGACTGTGCTGACTGCACAAGAAATTATGGTAAAGGAAGGAGATCAAATTCTTCTTGCTATCGCTGCAAGAGATGCAAGCCATGTCTGCGATCTGACTGAAGTTGCCTTTACCATTACCGAAATGGGGATCGAGGATCCGAGAGTCTGGGATCTGGCTGGTGACGTTGCCAATGACATTACACAAGGGAATCCCCATCCAGATCGATTGGGGAATGTTGCGGTTTGGGGTTTTGTTAGAGGGAGTACAAAGGATCGTCAACCTGGATCAGAAGCTGAACTCGACAGTAACAATCTTCTCGCAAAATGGCGGAATTCCGCATCGTCATCTATTAATCAAGCGGAAGCCAAAATCTTCGCCAATCAATTGCAATTATTATTAACCGGTGAGAGACCGGAAGAAACTGACGCCGTCAATCGGAAACTGTATGATCACTTCGTTTCATTCAACAGCCCCTTGCTGAGTGGACTCGACCTGCAAAAGATAAAAGCTCAGTTTCCGCAACAGTCTCAAACGACAACTCCTGAAAAGACAAGATTTGGGCTCGCTGCCGAAATGTTTGATGGTGCCGATCTGATACTTTCGACTGGCCGAATTGTATCCCTTCGATTACCTGCTGCGATCTTTCGCGATTATCAGTTCGTTGTCGATTGTCGATTGCAGGATGAAATTGATCCAACTCCTGTGCTGTTTCAAATTGAAATGGATGAATCAACTGAAGAACTCGTGTGGGAAGGAACTTCTCCGATCATCTTGTCTGATCAGGGTGATGCCCGGCAAAAGTTTTTAGCGGGGCTTGAAGAGTTCCGTCGTCTCTTTCCTCCGAACATCTGCTATCCACATATCATTCCGCTCGATGAAGTTGTTTGCCTGAAGACTTTTCATCGAGAAGATCAGCCGTTGATCGATTTGTTTTTGAACGACGATCAAACCGCTGAACTGGAACGATTGTGGGAGAAACATCGTTTTATTACAAAATTCCCCGTTGTCGAAAACGAATACCTGCCCTTGTTCATCGGTTTTGTGACGCAGGATCAACCAAAATCACTCGTTGAGTTTTACGAAAGCAAACGCCCCGAGTTTCAGGAGCGATCCGAAAGTTTTCTCGAAGAATTTAACTCAGCAGCTCCATCTCAATTGAAGCAACTCGAACAGTTTGCTTCGCGTGCGTATCGTCGTCCGTTGAGTGAATCGGAAAAAATGAGATTGCACAAGTTGTATGACTCGCTGCGTGAGAGAGGGGTTGAACATGAAGAAGCCTTTCGCAGTATGATTGCTCGCGTGCTGATGTCACCATCATTTTTGTTGCATGTTCGGCAGGGAGATCGGACAGAACCAAATATGAATACTCTGCCGCTTACGGAATGGGAACTTGCGAGCCGGTTGAGTTACTTCCTCTGGTCGTCGATTCCTGATGCGAAACTGTGTGAACTCGCAACTGCTGGAACATTGCATCAACCTGAAGTGCTCGCAGCTCAAACTCGCCGTATGCTCAATGATGATCGAGCTCGAGCGTTAGCTGTCGAATTTGGAACGCAGTGGATTCATGTACGCGGCTTTGATGCCTTCAATGAAAAGAACGAATCGCTATTCCCGACGTTCGATCAAGAACTGCGTGAGGCGATGAATGAAGAAGTGATCGAATTCTTCCACCATCTTTTTCGCACTAATTCGAATGCCGATGAAATTCTGAATGCCGATTACACGTTCGTTAACGCACGTCTGGCACAGCATTATGGCATTCCGAATGTGCAGGGCGAACAGTTACGACGCGTTGATGGCGTGAAACAGTTTGGACGAGGAGGAATTCTTGGTTTTGGTGCCGTACAGTCTAAGCAGGCGGGAGCATCTCGAACCAGTCCAATTTTGCGTGGTAACTGGGTTGTTGAAACGTTACTCGGTGAGAAGCTTCCATTGCCACCGCCAAATGTTCCTCAACTCCCCGAACAAGTTGCAGCCACCGAGGGACTGACGATGCGACAGATCAACGAACGACACGTCAATGACGAAGCCTGTGCGACCTGTCATCGTCGTATTGATCCGTTCGGATACTCTCTGGAAAATTACGACGCAATCGGTCGTTTGCGACATCGGGATTCCAATAATCTGCCAATCAATGCTCATGCATTACTGCGCAATGGTTCCGAGTTTGAAGGGATCGAGGGTTTGCGAAAGTATTTGCTCAATCACAAGCAACATATCATCACCCGTCTGTTTTGCCAACGCCTGTTGGGATATGCTTTAGGACGTGCCACGACCATTTCTGATCAGATATTAATTGACGAAATGACTCAACGACTCGACAGCGGCGGAGTTGCCGACGCTGTGACTCTCATCATCAACAGCCCACAGTTTCGTACCCTTCGTAATGCTGAAATTGGAGAACAACGATGACCATCTCAAGACGAACGATGCTTCACGGTCTCGGCGTTACGATGGCGTTGCCGTGGCTCGAATCAGTCTCCGTCTTTGGAGCCGAAAACAGGAGCAGTAACACAACTGCACCTGTCCGCCTGGCTTGTCTCTTCTCTGGAAATGGCTTCCATAGCGAAGAGTGGTGGGCTAAAGGAGAAGGCGAACAGATGCAACTTGGCAAAGTGCTGGAGTCGCTGCATCCGTTTCGAGAAAAAATGCTGTTTCTACGAGGACTCTACAATGAAGAAGCCCGTATTGGAGGCATACACAGCTGTCAAACCGGGAACCTGCTTACTGGTGCTCATCTGGCAGATGGTGGCGAGATCCGTTCAGGCATCAGTATGGATCAAGTCGTGGCCAAACATTACGCCGGTCAAACCAAAGTCGATAGTCTGGTTTTGGGATGTGAACACTCCATTGCTGCCCTGCATAAAAACTATTCGATGATCTACAGTTCGCATATTTCGTGGAGTTCCGACACCACACCAACACCGCTCGAACTTTACCCGGCTCTCGCCTTTGATCGATTGTTTAGAAATGAAATCAGTCGTACAGATGAGAGTGTAATAGATGCAGTGCTTGATGATGCAAAGGAGTTGCAACGGCAAATCAGCAAATCAGACACTCAGCGACTCGCCGAGTACCTGGAATCGGTCCGAGAAGTTGAACGCCGTATTGATAGTGCTGGAAAAGAACGCCGATTACAAGGTTGGCGTCCAACACTAACTACTCCCAATATTGCCCGCCCTGCCGATGGCATCCCTCAGGATATCGATGAACACATGCGGTTGATGTGTGATATCCTCATACTGGCGTTTCGAACGGATACGACGCGGGTTTGTACGCTAAAACTGAACAATGACCATTCCTCGTTACGATTTCCGAATCTCGTTTCAGATCGAGGACCGACACAGGGAATTGACTATATGATTCACCATTTACTCTCACATACCAATAACGGTGACTGGCTGAAGGTGAATCAATTCTTCGTCGAACAACTCGCTTACATCGCTGGCAAGCTTGACAGCATTCAAGAAGGGGAACGAACGCTCCTCGACAATTCAATGATCCTCTATCTCTCCAGCATGATGACCGGTAATCACAATAACGATCAACTTCCCGTAGTGATACTCGGCAGCGGTGGCGGTCAGATGAAGACCGGTCGAATTCTCGATTACATGGGTCAACCTAATCGAAAAATGTGCAGCCTTTATCTCTCCATGATGGACAAATGTGGCGTTAAACTTGATCGTTTCGGCGACTCCAATCAGCGCTTGAATGAAGTATGAGTTCCCCTCCGGTACGACGAATGTGATCTGTGATCCAAAATGCGATGAAAAGAAATTAGCATAGTTGATGAGAATTACTAACTCGCAGTTGAACACTTAGGTGCCGAGGATTCCGTACATTTGAGGCGAACGAAGCATGTTTCAATTCCGATCGTGAACGAACTAGAGCTTCGAGGACAGCAATGAACGATTCGTTGTGCTTGGCACAGCATTGTGTGAGCTGGTCGAAGAATTGTAGAAACTTTTCTGGACGAGTGGAGACCTGACGAGCGAGCAGGACATCGCCCTGCTGGTTTCTTAACAAAATGGTCAGTTGCCGTGCTTGTTGATCGATACCGAGAAATAGTGAGTGTGATTTCCCAGCCACAGGGAGATCACAATTCCCACTCAAAGCAACTCTTTCATCGATATCAAAGAGGTCAAGACCACTCATATCGCAAGAAGCGAAAGAGGCTACGATCCAGGCAAGAAAACCAAAGGCCGCAAGCGACACGTCATTGTTGATACCTTGGGAATGATTCTCGCTCTGGTCGTTCATGCCGCTGATGAACAGGATTACAATGGAGCCCCGCTTGTGTTGTCCGCTTTGTGGAAAAAGATGAGACGGCTCAAAGTCATCTTTGCTGACGCCATCTATGGTTATAAGAACTTGCCGGAATTCATGGAATCAACGCTCGGCTTTGCCATTCAAATCGTTTAGCGACCGGCTGATCAGCCCAGAGGGCAGTTTTCAATTCAGAAAAAGCGATGGATCGTCGATAGGACATTCGTCTGGCTGGGATTGTACCGACGACACAGCAAGCACTACGAACTCAATCCGGAAACAAGCGTGGCACTAATCCAGATCAGCATGATTCAAGTGATGCTCAACCGACTGGATAATTCATAATCACGAATTAGAAAACTGCTTCTCAGAGGCGAATGAACTTGGCTGCATTATTGCGAATTGATTTGGCCTGCCAAGGGGCAATCAGACTTCACATGCAGAATTGATTGTTCTGCACGTGGGGTCTGTTAAACTCTTATAGAATTCTAACTCTTCATTCCATTTCAATCAGAACTATAAATTCAGATGAATTTCCCTCAGCCCGTTGAACGTGTCGTTAATTTACTTGACCCCGCAGCGAATCAGATTCTGAATATGTCGGTTGAAGAGGCCATCGCCCGTCTCGGAACGGGCGATATTCAACAGGTCAGGGAGATTGATGGGCATTTCGCTTTGTTACACAAGGATGGTCAACTCATTCGGATGGCTAGATCGCTGGGACGACCGCTACGGTATTTCCTGGCCAAGCGTGCTGAAGGGCCTTGTCTAATTGTTGCTGAAAGAATCGATGAAATTGCTCAGTTTCTGAAGGAAGAGAGACTGGGAGATCAGTTTCATCCTTCCTATACCCGAATGGTACCTGCTCACCACATTACAGAATTGAAACTGATCGGCTGTCCCGATCCAAACCCTGTCAATCGACGGTTCTTTGCTCCTGAGAGAAATCGGCTGAAGTCAAACCTTGACCAGATCGGGACACAATACATCGGACAATTGACTACGGAATGCGAGAAGTGGCTCGATTCGATTCCCTCTGAAACCCCCATCGGCGTTCTCTTCTCAGGTGGAATTGACAGTGGTTCTTTATTCCTGGTGATATACCATCTTCTCCTCAAACGAGGAGAAGCTCCGCAACGACTCAAAGCATTTACTCTCTCTATTGATGGTCAAGGGACCGACGAACAGCAGGCGATCAACTTTCTGAAGCAGTTGGATTTGTCACTCTTTCTGGAAACGGTCAACGTGCCTCTTTCTGCGATTGATTTCAAGGAAGCGATTCGCGTAGTGGAAGATTACAAACCGCTTGATATTCAAGCAGCTGCGATGGGATATGCACTCTGTCGCGGAATCCGGGAACAGTATCCGGACTGGGAATATCTGATCGATGGTGATGGTGGAGACGAGAACCTGAAGGATTATCCCATCGAAGAGAATCCAGAGCTGACCATTCGCAGCGTCCTCAACAACACGATGTTGTATCAGGAAGGTTGGGGAGTGGACGCTGTGAAGCATTCGCTCACATATTCAGGTGGGCAGAGCAGAGGACACATTCGCTCTTGGGCTCCGGCACGACAACTTGGGTTTACTGGGTTTAGCCCCTACGCATTACCCAATGTGATTGAAGTCGCTGAAGGGATTCCTTTCATTGAATTGACTGATTGGGACCATGAGAAGCTCTACGCACTCAAGGGAGAAATCGTCAGCCGAGGAGTCAAAGCTGTCACTGGTTATGAGATGCCTGTCTTCGAGAAGCGGCGTTTCCAGCAGGGAGCGACAACAGAATCCGGTTTTACTCAAATCTTCCCACAAGAAGAACTCGTCTACCGACAAGAGTTTCAGTCGATCTATGGTTGAGCCATTCCCGGTTTATAGCAACGAACAGATTCTCAGCGTTCGTCCAGAGCGGAATCAGCTGGCTTCTGACCGCCCCTATGCTTTCCTGGTGGAGCAGGAGCATTCTGCCCACGGACAGACCGTTGACGTTGCCACATTGTTTCTAACGAATGCAGAATGCCCATTTCGCTGCCTGATGTGTGATCTCTGGAAGAACACCTTGCCTCGTAGCGAACCCCCTGGGGAAATCCCAGAGCAGATTCGTTTTGCTCTCTCTCAGTTACCACCTGCCAACCAAATTAAGCTCTACAACAGCGGTAATTTTTTTGATCCCAAAGCGATTGCCTTCGATCACTATGAAAAGATCGCTGCGCTGGTTCGAGATTTTGATACCGTGATTGTTGAAAATCATCCCAAGCTGTGCGGTGATTCCTGTCTGGAATTTCGTGACCTGATTCACCCAGCACAGTTAGAAGTCGCGATCGGTCTGGAGACCTGCCATCCTGAATTGCTTGCTTCATTGAATAAGGGAATGACACTCCGAGACTACGAAAAGGCGGCCAGATTCCTTCTCTCAGAAGGCATCTCTCTGCGGACGTTTATTCTACTCAAGCCACCTTTCCTAAACGAAGAAGAAGGCATCACGTGGGCCCTAAAATCAATGGAATATGCGTTCGATCTCGGTGTCAATTGCTGTTCGCTCGTACCCACCAGAGGGGGCAATGGCATAATGGAACAGCTTCATTTACAAGGCAAATACTCACCACCACTTGGTTCTTCTTTGGAATTCGTTCTTGAGCTGGGGGTCTCCATGCATCGTGGACGCGTCTTCATGGATACCTGGGATGTCGAGAAGTTTTTCCATTGTGCCCATTGTCGCCAAAGCAGAATCGACCGGCTCAAACAGATGAATTTGCAGCAAACGGTATTGCCTGCCATCGAGTGTGAAGTATGTCGCCAGTCCCCCGCGCATTCGGCAGACGCATCGTGACGATGAGTAATATCAGCGAAGATTATGAGGTTGCTTTACTCGGGGCTGGTTTTGGAGCCAGCCTGCTCGCTGCGATTCTGTCCAAACAGGGCCGACGTGTTTGCCTGATTGACTCAAGCAGACATCCTCGCTTTACGATTGGAGAATCATCGACCCCTGCGGCGGACTTTATTCTGAGTGACCTCTGTGCACGATATGAACTGAAGGAACTCATGCCACTCACGCAATACGGTTCCTGGCGAGAGAAATACCCTGAGGTCCGTTGCGGCTGTAAACGTGGCTTCAGCTACTTATGGCATGGAGTAGGGAACGAATACCGAGCGACTACTGATCATGAACATGAGTTACTGGTTGCAGCGAACAGCAGCCAGCAGGTCGCAGATACACAGTGGTACCGTCCACATGTTGATCAGTTTCTTTGTCAGTACGCTCAGGAATGCGGTAGCAAATATTACTCTGAAAGTACAATACAGGAGATATCTCGAGGATCAAACAAATCCTGGACTGTGGGTTTGAATCATATCGATCAAAGCTTACAGATTCACACCCCGTTTTTGATCGACGCAACGGGACCAGCCGCTGTAATGCTGAAACATTTACAGATTGAGGATATTAGTAATCAACTTAAGACTTGCACTGTTGCGACTTACTCTCACTATGAGAATGTTCCACTTGTCACGGACTGGTTGCAAGGGTACGGAAACAGACAGGAGGACTTCCCCTATCCTGTGGACGACGCAGCTGTTCATCATCTCTTCGCTGATGGTTGGCTCTGGCAACTCCGTTTTACAGATGGTCTGACCAGCCTCGGTTTTGTGCAACCAGTGAGTAAATCCGGCAGAGAAAATCAAGATATTCCCTCAGGTCATTGGGAAAAGATGATCAAAAGACGCCCCGTGCTGAAGTCGATTCTGGGAGATGCGCGATTGGCATCGTTTCCTGGCAAAGTCTTTCACTCCGGGCAACTCCAGAGGTTATACCAGCAGGCAGCGGGTGATGGTTGGGCTGCGTTGCCTTTTACCGTTGGATTTGTCGATCCCCTGCATAGCACTGGGATCGCACATACTTTGTCAGCCGTACAAAAATTAGCTCAAGGGTTTGAGTCGAGGGCGATGCCTCAGTTGGAGTTCCTCATGTCATACTCTGATCAACTGATTCACGAACTGATACATGTGGATCGGCTGGTTTCACTTTGTTACGAAAACCTCAGTTCCTTCAACCGCTTTTCGGCTGCGACGATGCTTTACTTTGCAGCAGCAACAACATTCGAAAAGCAATTTCACTCTACGGAAAACTCTTTTCTGTGTGCGGAGAATCAAGATTTTGTAGAGAGAATATCGCGAGTCGAAATTCTCTCTCAACAGACCGCTTCCCAATCAACCGCTCCAGCAACTGATGAAGAATTGGCCGAGCTTTTCTCTTTGGGAGTCCAGGAGGCAATTCAACCTTTCAATCATGTCGGTTTGTTCTCACCTCAGATTCAGAATATGTACCACCACACCGTTGCCCAGAAATCAGCTCACGACTGATATTCCTTCAAGTTTTCTGTGAGATCAGGTCGAAGACCTAGACGCATCGTGATGTCACGATAATATTATTGAATGAGTAAGCGATCCATGAAAAAGAGCCTCCGGTACAACGAATGTGATCTGTGATCCTAAATACGATAACCAGACAATACCAAAGTCAGTGAGATGTACCAATCTAACGTTTCAGGCTCGGACGCCGATAAATTCATTTATATAAAGCGGGGTGAGAACATTGAAGTATGAGAAAATTCGCACATCAGAAGCTGTCGAACGCTATGGATTGACTGCTCAAGCCATCTTCCGATCAAACGACTTAATCAATCCACCAACGTATTGTCGGACCTCAATCTGATCGATGGAAATAGTCGTTACTTCATCGGGCTCCTCAAGAATCGGCGGCAGATGATCCTGCTCCATGCGGCTTCTTTTATGTTGTAATAACTCGTAAATTCGTTCGTGAGATAATCGAGATGCTTCTTGCCAGACACGATGAACTTATTGAGACACTCCAGCTTGATCGTCTCGATAAACCGCTCACACCGACCATTCAGGTTCGGAGATGCTTTCGGTAAGGGATTTGTTTTCATCCCCGCGGCTTCTACGGTTTCACGAAACTTTTTCGTGTATTTCGTATCTCGATCGTGAATAAGGATCGCAGGAGGCTTCTCACGATCCCTGGTCTGCTCAGTAAACATCTTCGTTTGCCGGCAGACCCAGGCCGAATTCGGTCTGTAAGTCGATTCTGTCACGATCGCTTCCCGAGTTTGCAGATTCAAAAACACCATCACATACAGATCGCGGATCCCGCGTGCGGTTATCGACTTGACTGAAAAGAAGTCACTGGCCCACAGTGTTTCTCCATGTCGATTCAGGAACTCCGTCCACGAATCTGAAGTCCGATCTGGTCCCGGCTGGATCTCTTCTTCCTTGAGGATATTCCGAACAGTCTGACGGCTGATATTTTTGATCCCGAGTTTTCGCAATTCCCCGATGATTCTCGTGTAGCCGAATCCGGTTGTCTTGGCGATCTCGATCACGAGTTCCCTCAGCTCACGAGGCTTCCGTTGGCCGCCTTTGGGATTCTTATTCTTGGACTTACTCCCCTTCTCCTCCCGCAACCACCGAAAGAATGTGGTTGGGGAGACAATCGTGATCAACTCCTCGATTGCTCTCCCGATCCCCTAGCCCAGTTTGATGAGTTTCTGGCGTTCGCCTGCCGTCGTATGAATCTGACCAGGGATTCGAGCCCTCAAAATCTGATTCTCGGCCTTCAGATATTCCACATACTTGGCGAGCTCCCGATCGGTTGCAGAAGCAATCAATGCGAGCAGTGGGTGGAAAATCTTGGCCATTTCGGTATTGTCCTTAAATCATATTCTGCAGAGTACAACACATTCGTAGTACAGCACTTTGGGGGCGAGATTTTACGCAGATTGGGGCAGAATTTGAAATGGTCATACGAGTGGAATTTGAGGATTCTGAGAGCCACATTCAGTCTCTTAAAATTCGAAAGATTGTCGCGAAAGACATTTAGTATTCGAGACTTTTGAAGTACGAAGCGATTTGTGAATTCACAGAAATGTACTTTATAAACTTTCGATGCCGACTAAGAATCGCGAAAGCGGCGAAAGTGTTTTTTAGCTCTAAACTGTTTACCCATAAGGTCTTAGTGCCACAGACACATGACACCCAAGGACTTGCTAAAAGATTAAACATCGGACTTCGGAACCGAAGGAATCGCAAGCATGACTGCAGTTTGCAGATTACTGTAGCTCTTTTTCGATGGTTCGAGCTCTATTATTTCCAGTCAATCACCCGCTACACATTCATGGATACGGCAGTAGATTCGCTAACTCTTCGCGAGATCAGTGCTGACTGTCATCACATCAATTGATTGCGGAACAGCAAAGCGAAACCGAGAAAGGCTAGAAAGCCAATCACATCGGTCACCGTGGTCAGGATAATGCTAGCGCACTGAGCCGGATCGAGGCGAAGGGATTTCATGATCAGGGGAATCGATGCGCCTGCCATACCGGCGAACAACAAATTGACGAGCATCCCCAATCCGACGACCAGTCCCAATGTCGGGTTGCCATACAATAGCCAGGCGAGTATTCCAGTAACCAGCCCGGTTACGGCACCATTGGTCGCCCCCAGAACGGTTTCCTTCAACACGAGTTGTTTGCGGCGATGCGAGGGAATTTCACGCATGACCAATCCACGCATTACAATCGCCAGCGACTGCGCACCGGCGTTCCCGCCCTGGCCGGCGACCACGGGTAGGAAAACAGCC
>TARA_R100000789_G_scaffold90911_3_pt1 | contig 19811 bp, 14 predicted proteins | sample TARA_R100000789 | Tara Oceans TARA_R100000789 (sample SAMEA2623403) | marine metagenome | biome: marine biome (ENVO:00000447); feature: mesopelagic zone (ENVO:00000213); material: "saline water (ENVO:00002010), including plankton (ENVO:xxxxxxxx)" | depth 450 m
TATCAAATTGATCCTTGGTTTCATAATAATGAGCCAGTTTCTGATGCAGTTCGACACTTTTGGGATCTTTACGAATCTGATGCAACAGATCCTGTTCCGGATCCTGTCCAGGTGCATCGGCTTCGCCACGTTTTGGTTTCGTTCCCAGCCGAGAACTGATTTCCGCATCGGTCATGACGTCGCGAGTCGTTTGCGCTTCGTCGAAGTTTCCTTGTTTAATCGTCTGTTCGAATTGAGCGGCTGTCATCATTTGACGAGCATGACCATCGGTCGGATCGAGCTTGTGAACTTTATTCCAGATACCAGCCGCCTCATTGAATTGCCGATCTTCCATTAGAAGATGACCAAATTCTCGCAGGAGCTTAACGTTTTCAGGTTCCCCCATCGGACCTGTTGCCGTTCGATAGGCAAAAATCGCAACCGTATTATATCCCCGTTCCTGGCAAGCTTCTCCGACACTGGCATTGAATGCGGCATCCCAGGGATTCAGTTTGAGGGCTTCTTCGGCGATGCGATCGACTTCGTCCCATTCTTTTTTCGAACGGGCACGGGAGAGTTTCTGACGTAGGCTGACGAGCTTGGGTTTCGACATCATGCCGGCTCCCTTGCCATTGTTCTTATATTTTTTGAACTCGGCTGCCCGCAGCGACTGTCGATAGGCCAGGTTATCGGGGACAAGTATTGCAGCCTTGTGGAACATATCGGTGGCGTAGTCGTAGTCTTCGCTGTTGACCGCTTTCGTACCACGCTGCCAGCATTGCTTGGCAATATCCTCGGCTCCACTCATCGGTGACTCTTTCCTATTGGGATTGGGCTCAAATGATCAGAATGTATTATCCTCGAATTTAACAGCCGTTACGAGTCACTTGTAGGAAACACGCATAAAATTTGCCATATCAAACAGGGATGGGAACTGATTACTTTTCATCTCTCCCGGGAAAAAAGTAGCCAAAGGCTGATTGGAGTTGCCTGCGACTTTCTCATTCATTGCATTATCAAATTTCCCGAGGGGGATTAGTCTGGATCAGGAAAGCAAAATGACTCCAGTTCCGGAAAAACATGATTCAAATGGGCGCCAAAAGATTATGCGGCAATTTGTCACGCGATCTACAGCATTGCGGCGGTTCCATTTTTCGACGAAGTGATTATGATCCTCGGAAGGTCTTTATTGATATTCTCAATCTGTGTTTAGCAGGTTTCTTATTTCACTGTTCTGTTTTGTGTAAATGCATGAAGTATTTACCTTTGAAGTTGGAAACTGCTGCTTAGCCTGGTGAATTATGAGTCGATTTCATTTTCCGGCGTGGATTAACCCGCTTCTTCCAGCTGTTGCTGGGTTTCTGGGGATCGGCGCTCTTTATTATACAGGGTTGTTCGCTTATGGCGTGCATCCTTTGACTTCTGATGTTGGCTATCGGCCCGAGCAACCTGTTCCGTTCAGTCATGCTCTGCATGCCGGTGAATTGAAGATGGATTGCCGGTATTGTCATAACACTGTTGAGCATGCCGCCAAGGCTGCAATTCCTCCTGTGGGGACCTGTCTGAATTGTCATCAGGGTGTCGATAAGGATGGGCAGTCACCTACGGTTGCGATTCATGTCAACAGTAATAGGCTTGCTCCGATTCGAGAATCGGCTGTGACTGGCAATTCCGTTCTGTGGCGTAAGGTTCATGACCTGCCGGATTATGCGTACTTCAATCATAGTGCCCATGTGACACGTGGTGTTAGTTGTGTTTCCTGTCACGGTCGGGTAGATCGCATGGAAGTTGTTGAGCAAAAAGCGACCTTGTCGATGGGCTTCTGCTTGACTTGTCATCGCAATCCCGAGCCAAGTTTAAGGCCGGTCGATGAAGTGACGAATCTCGCCTGGGAGCCGAGCGAGGGGCAGGAAGACATTGGGGCTGAGGTAGCTGCCAGTTTGAAGATTCATCCTAATGAGAATTGTTCGACCTGCCATCGTTAGATTTGGCTGGTGCTGGTTTTTAAGGGTTTTGGTGAGTCGCTGGTTAAGTTCGGTGGCTATTAATAAAGAACACTGACTCAACTGCAACGAATTTCGCAGAATAAGAAAATACGATCCATGGCGAAATATTGGCGAAGTCTGGAAGAATATTACGAGCAGCCCTCGTTTCGAGAATATCTCGAGCGGGAGTTTCCTGTCGCGGCTTCAATTTTACCGGAAGGTGTTTCCCGACGTCGCTGGTTGCAGGTGATGGGGGCTTCGCTCACGATGGCAGGTGCTGCCGGATGTCACTGGGAAGATGAAAAAGTTGCTGAATATGTCCAGCGTCCGGTGAATCGTGCCCCCGGTGTACCCGTGAAATATGCAACACTACTGGAGCGATCTGGAGTTGCCTATGGTGTTTTGGCGACTTCTTACGATGGTCGTCCAATCAAGATTGATGTGAATCGCGAGCATCCTCAGGGGTTTGTGGGGACAGATGGATTTATACAGGGCAGCGTGCTGCAGCTGTACGATCCCGATCGAATTGCTCGCGAGCCAGCCACTGGAAAACATAATAATCTATATGATCCTCGTCAGGCTGCCGTGCTGCGGGAGCGGACCTCTTCTGGTCGGAAAGCACGAACCTGGGAGCAGTTTGAGGCCTTTTCAAAGTCCTGGTTGCAAGGTGCTCAGACGAATGGCGGAGCAGGCGTTTTTGTGCTCAGTGATGCAAGTTCATCCCCCTCAGTGCAACGATTAAAGGGTGAGTTTCAGCAGTTATTACCGACTTCGCAGTGGATCGAATATGTTCCGGCTTCACGAGACAATGAACTGCTGGGGGCCGAACTTGCGCTGGGGAGTCGTTTACGGCTGCGGTACGATATTTCCAAAGCGGATGTGATCGTTGGTCTCGATTCCGATTTGCTCGATTTTCATCCCGATGCTATGCGTCATGTGAATGAATGGGCCGATCGCAGGGTGCCTGAAGATGGCGAGATGAACCGGACTTACGCCGTAGAGAGTTGCTATTCTTCTCTGGGCCAGGCGGCTGATCATCGTTTTCCACTGGCTTCTTCTCAAATTGGCGCTTTTGTCGCTGAATTGAAAGATGCATTGCAAAGCTCCATCAACGGAACTCCTCAGTCTTCTGCTGAAGGAAATACTGATTCCAAGCGTGCCATTCTGGATGCGATTATTGACGATCTTGTCAGTCATCGAGGGCGTTCCATTCTTGTTGCCGGCCCAAATCAGCCTGCAGAGGTGCATGCGGCTTGTCTGCAGTTGAATGCTCTGTTAGGAAATCTGGGAGAGACTGTTACGGCAATTGCTGCTCCCGGAGCAGATCGTCCGACTCATTCTCAAGGTTTGCAAAGCCTCGTTGAGGCCTTGAAGGCTGGGAGTGTGAAGACTCTGATCGTTTTGGGCGGGAATCCGGTTTATAATGTTCCTGCGGAACTGGGTCTGGGTGAGTTGATTGCCAAGGTTCCCGTTTCATTCCGTCTCGGGCAACACGATGATGAGACAGCTGAGCAGTGCCAGTGGTACCTCCCTGAAACTCATGATCTTGAAGCCTGGGGGGATGGTCGAAGCTGGGATGGAACGATCGGGATTCGTCAGCCTCTGATCACACCGTTTCATCGGGGAGTCTCAGACGCAGAGTTTTTGGCACTGCTGATGCAGCAGGAGGTACGAAGTGGGCAGGAGATTGTTCGTCAGACAATCGGCTCTCTGAGATCGGGAATGACCCCGCGCGACTGGGACCGATTCGTTCACGATGGTTATATTGGCGAAACGGCTTCGACGGCAATTGCCAGTCCACAGGTGGCTCCTCAGCTGGAGGCATCTCTATCTGACTGGTTTGAATCTGTCAGTTCAGCATCATCCGAAAACAGTGCTCCCGAAGCTGAAGTTGTTTATCTGCTGGATGATACAATCTATGATGGGCGATACGGCAACAATGCCTGGCTGCAGGAAACTCCAGGTTCTTTGACTAAGTTGACTTGGGATAATGTGGCGATGATTGGTCCCAAGACGGCCAAAAAACTGGGTGTTAAAGATGGCGATCTGATTTCAATTGCCCGCGGCGACCATTCCATTACTATTCCCGTGTTTCAATTGCCTGGTATGGCTGAGAATACATACGGTGTGAATCTGGGTTATGGTCGAACGCTGGCAGGGCATGTCGGTGGTTGTGATCAGGATGGTGTCGAGCCTGTCGGTGTGAGTGCCTGGAAGTTGATGTCACCAACTGCAACTGGCTTTGACTCTTCCGTTTCCGTGACCGCGGCTGGCGGAGACTTCCTGCTGGCAACAACGCAGTCTCACTGGGCGATTGATGTTGCCGGGATGAATGAGATTGGAAAGCGGGTTGGAGCACTGGTTCGCGAAGGCACCAAGTCAGAATTCGAAGAGCATCCCGACTTTGTTGAACATCGGGTCCATGTGCCGGAGCGGAATGAATCACTCTGGGCAGCCCATGAGTGGACCGGAGAGTATCAATGGGGGATGTCGATTGATCTGGCACGTTGCGTTGGCTGCAATGCCTGCACGGTTGCCTGCCAGTCGGAAAATAATATTCCTGTCGTTGGAAAAGACCAGGTCTCTCGTGGTCGCGAAATGCACTGGATTCGCATCGACCGTTACTTTGTCGGTGATCCCGATCAGCCTGAAAATATGGGTGTTTCCACACAGCCGGTGACATGCCAGCAGTGTGAAAATGCCCCGTGTGAGCAGGTTTGTCCGGTCGCGGCAACTGTTCACAGTGAAGAGGGCTTGAATGATATGGCGTACAACCGCTGTATCGGAACTCGCTACTGTGCCAATAACTGTCCGTACAAAGTGCGTCGCTTCAACTACTACAGCAATGCGATTCCGATGATGCAGCCGGAACGGGCGCTGGTGCAGTTGACGATGAATCCAGAAGTGACGATACGCAGTCGCGGCGTCATGGAAAAATGTACCTACTGCGTACAGCGTATTCAGAATACTAAAATTACGGCTAAGAATGCCCGTCGCCGTGTCAAAGATGGCGAAATTGAAACGGCCTGTCAGGAAGCCTGTCCGACCAATGCGATTATCTTCGGGGATCTCAAAGATTCAGAGACTCAAGTCTCAAGGAATCAGGCGAATCCCCGGTCATACGCCATGCTGGGCGAGCTGAATGTGAAGCCAAGAACACAGTATCTGGGACGTGTCAGAAATCCTCACCCTTCCCTGGCAGATCATTATTATCTGCAGCCAGGAAGTTCGCATGGTCATGGTGAACATGGTGAAGAGCATCACGATGACCACAGTCATGGGCATGAAGAGCATGGTCACGATGATCACGGCCACGGCTCACCTCCTGTGGAAGAAAATACAACTGGTCACACCGCAGCAGGTCACAGCAAGCCGGCTGGAACATCGACCGCGCCTGTGTCGACTTCTGAGTAGTTATTTATTTTGCGGCTGATATTGAAGACAATTTTCTCGTAACGCGTTGAGTTTGAATATGGCCTCCATTTCGATCAATCCTGGCGACAATACACTGGAAACCCCTGGTCAGCGGGCTGCTCTGGTGACTGGGAGCAACACGTACCAGAGCGTGACCGATAAGGTTTGTCTGCTGGCAGAAAAGCCACGGATCCCGCCGATGTATTTTGTTGCACTTGGGATTTCTGTCATCTGGCTGATTATCCTGAAGTTCTGCATTATCTACCTCCTCACAACCGGTGTTGGAGTCTGGGGTAATATGTCGCCTGTCTTCTGGGGCTGGCCGATTGTGAACTTCGTGTTCTGGGTCGGTATTGGTCATGCCGGGACATTGATTTCCGCGATTCTGTTTTTGTTCCGTCAGAACTGGCGAACAGGAATTAACCGAGCCGCAGAAGCGATGACGATTTTCGCGGTTGTTTGTGCTGGACTGTTTCCGGGGATCCACATTGGTCGTGTCTGGTTTGCGTACTGGTTATTCCCACTTCCAAACACAATGTTACTATGGCCTCAGTTCCGAAGTCCCCTGTTGTGGGACGTTTTCGCGGTTTCTACTTACGCAACTGTCTCACTGCTGTTCTGGTATATGGGAATGATTCCCGATCTGGCAACGTTCCGCGATCGTGCGACCAGCAGGGTTCGTCAAATTGTATACGGCGTATTATCGCTGGGGTGGACAGGTTCTGCTCGAAACTGGAGCCGGTATGAAAAGGCTTATCTGCTCCTAGCTGCACTGGCAACACCACTGGTTTTGAGTGTGCATACCATTGTGAGTTTCGACTTTGCCGTTTCTCAGTTGCCGGGTTGGCACACAACAATTTTCCCACCTTACTTCGTCGCGGGAGCTGTTTTCAGTGGATTTGCGATGGTAGCAACTCTGCTGGTTCCTGCCCGAGTTTTGTGTGGGCTTGAGGAGATTATCACCATCCGTCACCTTGAAAACATGTGCAAAATCATGCTCGCCACGGGGACGATTGTCGGGTATGCCTATGCGATGGAATTCTTTATTGCCTGGTACGGCGGGAATCCTTACGAGCAGTTTGCGTTTGTGAATCGAGCCTTCGGACCTTACTGGTGGGCCTACTGGACCATGGTTTCCTGCAATGTGATCAGTCCACAATTCTTCTGGATCAAATGGTGCCGAACGACTCCGTGGTTTATGGTTATCATCTGCATCTTTATTAATATCGGGATGTGGTTTGAACGATTCGTAATTACGGTCACTTCCCTCAGTCGAGACTTTTTGCCATCGAGTTGGGGATACTTCAAGCCGACAATGATTGACGTTCTGATGCTGATCGGAAGTTTTGGATTGTTCTTCACGCTCTTCCTGCTCTTCTGTCGATTGTTACCGGTTGTCGCAATGGCGGAAGTGAAAAGTGTGATGCCACCCCATTCTGATGAAGAACCAGAACGAGTTTATAATCCGGTTCATTAAGAGTCTCTCTTGTGAAATTGCAAACAACTTACGAGTTTGAATAAATCGATTCGAGTCGAGCACCATGTGGTGCTCACTCACCTACGAAGAGGTCCTTATGTCAACGGTCGTTGAAGAACATCCTGAAGAAGTGGCACACACTCCAGAGCCGACTCTGGCGGGTTATGTCGCTCAGTTTGCCGACGTTCCCTCGCTGCTGAATGCTGCAGAAAAAACACGGGATGCGGGTTTTAAATCTTTTGATTGCTACGTCCCGTTTCCAGTTCACGGCCTCGATGACGCAATGGGAATCAAGCCATCCCGACTGCCGTTCATTGTCCTCGGCTGTGCCTTTGCCGGAGCAACCACTGCGATTGCTCTGCAATATTTGACCAATGCGTTCGATTATCAATACATCATCAGTGGCAAACCGATGTTCAGCATCCCGGCTAATATGCCTGTCACGTTTGAACTTGCAGTTCTGTTTTCGGCCTTCGGTGCCTTGCTGGGCATGCTGGCTTTGAACAACCTTCCCAAGTTTTACAACAAAATTTTCTTTGTCGATCCTTTCCAGAAAGCGACAACCGATGGTTTCTTTCTGGGCATCGAATGTGAAGACCCCAAGTTTCACAAACAAGACACGGCTCAGTTTTTAAAGAGTCTCAATCCTGTCAGAGTCGATGAATGTATCGACCCGAATGCCAGTACCGCCCTGCCGAAATTCCTGGCTCCACTGGCAATCTGTCTGCTGATTATTGGTTTGATTCCCCTCGTGATACTGGCACGCATGAGAGCGATGCCTAAAGATATTCCACGCGTGGAAATCCTGACAGATATGGATTTCCAACCCAAGTTGAAATCACAACGCACCTCGGAAATGTTCGCAGACGGTCGAGGGATGCGGCCCATCATCGCGGGCACACTGGCCCGGGGTGATTTCTATGAAGACATTCCACTGAGTGAAGGTCTCGAAGCAGAAGCCTCTGCCGGAATCGACCACTCTCTGTTACTCCCCAATGCAAAAAATCCAGACGGAACAACGGTCAAGCTGGGGGATTTCCCCTGGGTAACGGAAATTCCCATGGAAGTTAATGAAGATCTGATGGCCCGTGGGGAAAGCCGTTACAACATTTATTGTGCTGCCTGTCATGGCAAAACCGGCAAAGGGGATGGCCTGGTCTCTCAGCGGGCGATGGCTCTGCAGAAAGCGACTCCTGGAATTGGAACCTGGATCAAGCCGATCACTCTTTACGATCAGCCGATTCGCGATCAGGCTGTCGGACAAATTTTTAATTCCATTACCCACGGCGTTCGTAAGATGCCCGGTTATGCTTCTCAGATTCCCGTTGAAGACCGCTGGGCGATTGTTCTGTATGTGCGAGCGCTGCAGAAAGCAGGATCAGGAACACTGGATCAAATCCCTGAAGAAGAACAACAACGCCTGCAGGCAGAAGCACAGTAATTACTTTCCGAATTCATCGAGACACCTTTTCGATACGACTAAGCATCATGGCACACCACGGACAACCTATTCCTGTTGAAAATCCGGGAACTCTCGAACAGAACGTCGGGCAACTCGGCCTTTTCGCAATGTATACCGGCGCGATCGGCTTACTGATTGCCGGGCTGATTGCGGTCACGTCCAACAACTGGGAACGTTTTCAATTCAGTTATCTGCACAACTTTTGCTTCGTATTGAGTATTTCACTCGGAGCATTGTTCTTCATCCTGATTCAGCATCTGACTCGGGCGGGATGGAGTACTGTTGTGCGTCGACTGGCCGAGATGATGACCAATGGAATTGTTCCCCTGGCAGTGCTGTTTGTGCCAATCATTTTCTTACTGCTCAATGGCAGCGACGTGCTGTTTCTATGGAATAATAAAGAGCTCGCAGCGACTGATCCACTGCTGGTTCATAAGCAAATCTATCTCAATCCGATGTGGTTTACTGTACGAGCCGTTGTTTATTTTGCGTTCTGGATTCTTTGCTCGCGTTATTATCTGATGACCTCTGCCAAACAAGATATAACCGGGGATCCTCAATTGAGTTTGAGAATGGAACGCTACAGTGCAGTCTCCTTGATTCTGTTTGCGCTCTCCATCACTTTTGCTTCCGTAGACTGGATCATGTCGCTCGATCCACGCTGGTTCAGCACAATTATTGGTGTCTACTATTTTGCAAATGCTAACGTCGCCTTTTACGCAACGCTGGCCATTGTCGTTTACTTTGCCAATAGCAAAGGTCTTTTGAATGGAACCGTAAATGCCGAGCATCGACACGATATTGGCAAGCTCTTGTTCGGATTCAATTGCTTCTGGGCCTATATCGCCTTCTCGCAATATTTACTCTACTGGTATGCCAATATTCCAGAAGAAACCATGTGGTACATGAGGCGTCAGGAAAATGGCTGGGAACTGGTCTCGATGATTCTCATTGTCGGCCACTTCGCAATTCCATTTCTGGGAATGATGTCTCGTACAGTAAAACGAAATCCAACCCAGTTGTTTTGCTGGGCAGTTTACCTGCTTATCATGTGCTGGATTGATCTTTACTGGTTGATTATTCCTGAAGTTTCTCCTGGCACCCCTGCTCCCGGTTTAATTGATTTGGGATGTCTGGTTGGTATTGGCGGTTTCTTTGTTTTTGGAGCTGTCAAACTGTCCGAGCAATTCACCGTCTTGGCAGTCAAAGATCCTCGTCTGCAGGAATCCCTGGCTTTCCATAACATTTGAATGGAATCTCTGAGTGCGGCGAATCGCCGCGATTCACCAGAGTTCCTCTGGCGATTTTATCAAGATGCGGAATAATGGAACTGGGCAAGCATATTTTGCCAACATACCAAGCTCGAACTGAGCACGACATACTCCGACGGATTGTATCATGGCACGTTACGACGATTTACATACAGGCACCATCACAGTAGTGGGGATTATTTCGGCAGTAATCACATTTGTGATTATTGTTGCGGCCCAGGTGCTGTACTACCAGTTCCAGACGATCGAACATCAGCGTAAAAACATTGATGCCCCGCTGGTGCTCACTGAGAACGCTTTGAAAGTCCAGAGTGAAGAGTTAAACAGTTATTCCTGGATTGACCAGGAAAAAGGAACAGTTTCGATTCCCATTGATAAGGCGAAACAACAGGTTCTTCAGGAAATGACTCAAAAAACAGAAGAGAAGCCGCTGGAAACTCCGGCTCCTTCAGCAACACCAGAACCCGTCCCGTCCACAGAATCCTAATTGAAGAGTATATCCAACTGAGTTGATTGTCATGAATTTTTCCTCCTGCATTTTGTACTCGTGTCTAATGGGCGTGGTTTTAGCTGCGACCCATGTCCCGTGCACGGCTGCAGATCCTCGGGATGCATTCATGCCAGCGGCTTTGACGGACATCAAACTCGTTGAACACCTCAACGAAACTTTGCCTCTGAATTTACAATTTACTGACGACTCAGGAAAAGCAATCCGGTTGCAGGAGTGTTTTACTGAGGAAGTTCCTGTCATTCTCTCATTGAATTATTCAAACTGTCCCATGCTCTGTGTACTGCAGTTGAATGGGCTGGTTGATTCTCTGCGGGAGATTGATCTGGTCGCCGGGAAGGATTTTCAGATCGTCTCAGTCAGTCTGGATCCTCAGGAAACTGCAGAGCAGGCTCGGGCCACGAAGCAAAAGTATCTGGAATCCTATGGAAAAGCAGCCGAGCCCAAGGGTTGGCACTTTTTGACAGGACCGGAAAACTCGATCAGTCAGTTGGCTAAGGCCGTTGGTATTGAATACGTCTACCTGCCGGAGAAAAAGCAATATTCGCACCCTGCCGTTTTCTGTATTGCGACACCGGATGGGCGATTATCACGTTATCACTACGGGGTGGAGTTCCCTCCTCAGACAGTACGGCTCTCTCTGGTGGAAGCCAGTGAGGGAAAAATTGGAACAACTTTCGATCATTTTCTACTGATCTGTTTTCACTATGACGCAACTGAAGGGCGGTACGCTCCGACTGCTCGTAACATTATGAAAATCGGCGGCGCGATGGCGATTCTGGTTCTGGGTTTAATTATCTGGACCTGTCATCGATTTCGCCGAAAGTTGGAAAATGTCGATCCTGATCACTCACTCAGTAATGGCCGGGCAGCGGTCATTCCCGGGACTTGATGATCCTTATAATTACTTTCAGTCATTGCCGTTTATAAGCCAGGCATAACTTATGACTCAGTTTTGGAACTTACTTAATCCCTTTCCAGGGCAACACTCAACATTTGCTTCAAATGTTGATGCGATCTTCTATTTCATATTCTGGTTATCGATGTTTTTCTTCGTTGCGATAGTTGGCTTCATGATTTACTTCATGATCAAATATCGTCGCGTTGAGGGTCAGGAACCAGAAAGCAGCCCTTCACACAATACTCCCATCGAAGTCGCCTGGTCAGTCATCCCCGGCTTTCTTGTGCTGGGAATTTTCTGGTGGGGTTTCACGGGCTATGTCGATATGCGAAGTCCCCCAGCTGAAGCGTATGAAGTGAATGTGATTGCTTCGATGTGGCAGTGGCAGTTCAAATATCCAACAGGGGCGATCTCTGACAAATTGCATATCCCGGTCAATAGACCCGTTAAGCTGATCATGCAATCGAAAGATGTGCTGCACAGTCTGTATGTTCCGTCCTTCCGAGCCAAGCAGGATGTTGTACCCGGACGATATTCAGGCATGTGGTTTGAAGCGACAGATGTCGGTGTTTACGACCTGTTCTGTACGGAATATTGTGGACAGAAGCACTCGGACATGATTACCAAGGTCGTCGTGCATTCAACATCGCCTGAAGGAACGACTGAAGAAGTGAATCAGACTTTTGAGCGTTGGATGGAAATTGCGTCCAATCCCCTCAATGATGAGCAAGGTCAGCCATTGCCACTGGATGTTGCTGGAAAGAAATTGGTTGATACCTTCCAGTGCGCACAATGCCACTCGATTGATGGTACGAAGAAAGTTGGACCATCATTTAAAGGAAACTATGGCAAAGAAGTCGAAATTGTCGGTCAGGGAAAAGTGTTGATGGACGAGAACTATATTCGCGAATCAATTCTGGAGCCGACTGCAAAAATTCATGTTGGTTATGAACCAAAGATGCCAAGCTTCAAAGGCCAGATGAAAGACGAATGGATCGACGCAGTAATCGCTTATATCAAGTCGATTCAGTAAAATGACAAGCCACAACATAAATTAGATTTCATTTTAATAGATTAAGGAGCAAGAGCATGGCTACTGACGTTATGCCCGCTCATTCCGAACCAGCCCGACCCGAAGACAATTACCTGACCGCAAGTCGAGGTTTTATGTCCTGGGCAGTCACGCTCGATCACAAACGAATCGGCGTGATGTATCTTATTGGTACAATGACAGCAATGTTTCTCGGTGGATTATTGGCTCTGGTCCTGCGGGCGGAGCATCTCTCCGGGAATCCGAATACTTTGCCTTTTGTTACTCATGATGTCTACAACCAGCTGTTTACGCTGCACGGGGCGATCATGGTGTTTCTGTTCATCATTCCCAGTATCCCGGCTGCCCTCGGTAACTTCATTCTGCCAGTGATGCTCGGCGCGAAAGATGTTGCTTTCCCGAGAATGAACCTCTGCAGTTTTTATCTGTGGATCATCGGAGCGATCTTCTTTGTCTGTGCATTACTGACGACTGGTCTGGATACAGGCTGGACGTTCTACACGCCCTATTCGACAAACACTTCACAGACAAATGTGGTTCTGGCTACGTTTGGGGCTTTCATCCTTGGGTTCAGTTCGATTTTCACCGGATTGAACTTCATTGTGACAATCCACACGATGCGACCACCAGGGATGACCTGGTTCCGGATGCCCCTGTTTCTGTGGTCTCTCTATGCAACGGCCATCATTCAGGTACTGGCGACTCCCGTGCTCGGCATTACATTGCTGCTGCTGGCCGCAGAACGTATGTTCGGACTGGGGATTTTCGATCCGAAACTGGGTGGGGATCCGGTCCTCTATCAGCACTTCTTCTGGTTCTATTCTCACCCGGCTGTGTACATCATGATTCTGCCAGCGATGGGGATCATCAGCGAACTGATTTCAACCTTCAGCCGCAAGCCGATCTTCGGATATCGCTTTATTGCCTTCAGTAGTATGGCGATTGCCTTACTCGGTTTCCTCGTCTGGGGTCACCACATGTTTACGAGTGGTCAGTCGGAGATGGTGACGATCATCTTCTCCGTGCTGACGTTCAGCGTTTCGATTCCCTCGGCTATTAAAGTATTCAACTGGCTGGCCACGATGTATAAGGGATCGATCGTTCTGGCAACTCCAATGTGCTATGCACTCTCGTTCCTGTTTCTGTTCACAATTGGCGGATTGACAGGTCTGTTCCTGGGAGCCCTGGCAACCGACATACACCTGCACGACACCTACTTCGTGGTGGCCCACTTCCACTATGTAATGATGGGCGGAACATTAGTGGCATTCATCGGCGGGTTGTTCTACTGGTGGCCTAAAATGACAGGTCGCATGTACAACGAATTCTGGGGGCAGATTTCGAGTCTGATTGTCTTCGTTGCCTTCAATCTGACCTTCTTCCCACAATTTGTGATGGGCTCCCGCGGGATGCCTCGACGTTATTATAATTATCTGCCTGAGTTTCAGGTGTATCACGTGCTCTCGACAATTGGAGCCTTCCTGCTTGGTTTTGGATTACTACTGGCAGCGATTGTTTTGATCGTCTCCCTGTTTAAAGGAAAAAAAGCTCCTGCTAACCCATGGGGAGCAGCGACTCTGGAATGGCAATGTACTTCGCCACCACCTCTGGCAAACTTTGAAAAAACACCGACCGTGGGAAATCCCTATGATATGAATTCCGTTGTCTGGGATCCGGACACCGAAAGTTTCATTCGTCGGGGCGATGTTCCTACTGTTAAAGATGAGGCGACGCCTGCTCACAGTTAATTTTTGAGCATTCTCAAAAAATACGATTGATAATGAGGAGCCGTCTGTTTTTGAAATTGTGAATTCAACAGCGGCCATACGATTTACTCCGATTACGATTCGACAGAAAAGGTTAGCCAATGGCGACAGCCGTGGAACCGCATGAATCCCATGAAGACGGTCATGACGACTGGCATCATCAACCATTCAGTGCCCATCATTTTGAGAACGCCGAGCAACAGTTTGACTCGGGCAAGCTCGGTATGTGGCTGTTTCTGGTCACTGAAATCCTGTTTTTCAGCGGGTTGTTTTGTGCCTATGCAGTCTATCGTTCGACGCATCCTGAAGTCTTCATCTATGCGTCTCAGTTTCTCGATAAATATCTCGGGGGCATGAATACCATTGTGCTGATTTTCAGCAGTTTGACGATGGCCTGGGCTGTCCGTTGTGCACAACTGGGACAACGCAACGGGTTGGTCACTTTATTGGGGGTCACCCTGTTTTGTGCGGCTCTGTTCCTGGGTGTCAAAACCTTTGAATACACGGAGAAGGCTCATAAGCGGTTGCTGTGGTCTGGAGCCTTTGTGAAGGCTACTGATATCGGCAAAAAGTCGCAGGTGTTTGAAGTTGGGAAGCCACTTCCTAAAGCAGAGTTTGAAGATCGTGTGATGGCTTCGCTGGAGACAATCAAGAAGTTCTGGTGGTTCGCGTGTGTTATTCCTCTGGTTTTAATAGGAATCGGTTATGGATCGGGTTCACGTCCCTGGAGGACGACAGGATTTGCCGGTTTAATTTCAATTATCGGAATTCTGGCAGGCATCTGGATCAGTATAGAAATCCATCATGCTCAACATGGGGGTGATCATGCCGTAGGTCATGGAGACTCTCATGCGGTTGCTGAGCATGAGGGTGAACATGCAGAAGATGGTTCCGGCGAACATGGTCATGATGAAACTGCCGAAGAGAAAGAAGCAGCGGAAATTGATGCCGAAGCTTTGGCAATACAAGAGAAGACAGGAATTGAAGCAGCTGAAGCACCGGATTCAATTCTTGGTGAAATGAACGACGCGATTCCTGCAATTTCGACTCCAGTTGATACAACTCCTGATCCTAATGCTCCCAGGAATGCCAATTTGTTCTTCAGTATTTATTACTTTATGACAGGTCTGCATGCTTTCCACATTATCTGTGGAATGATTGCAATTACCTGGTTGATGGTTCGCTCGGTCGAAAATCATTTCCGTCCCGATTATTTTGGTCCGGTCGATTTCGTCGGCTTGTACTGGCATATCGTCGACCTGATCTGGATTTACCTGTTCCCGCTTCTGTATTTGATTGGTCACTGATCCCGTTTCGATTTTTTATATCGAGCGTTTCGGTTTTCCAGATTATAAAATCGTTATAGTTAAGAGTTGAGACTATGTCTGACCATCATGAAGATCACAATCATGGCTTCTCCCATGTTATGTCTCCGGGGATTCTGCTGGGTACGTTTGCAGTTTTGATTGTGATGACAATCGTAACAGTCCTCCTGGCAGACAGTGAATTGATTCCCAAGGGATTTGATGTTCACGTTGCACTCACCATTGCCACGATCAAGGCGGCCTTTGTGATGCTGTTCTTCATGCATATGATTTACGATAAGCCCTTGAATACCATATTTTTTCTGTTCTCGATTGTCTTTGTTTCCCTGTTCCTGGGATTTGCGATGACGGATACCGAGCAGTATCAGCACAGAATTGATGAATTTAATTACAATGAAGTTGAAACAACTCCGTAGCTCAGGATTATCTTGAACGAGTGGTCTGTTCCAATTAAATATTAGGGTGGCACTGGCATTGCCAGTGCATCGTAACTTAGCAATTCGTTTCAACTTGCACTGGCGAAGCCAGTGCTACACAACCCGACGTTTCAATTGGAACAATCTACTAGTGTGTCTTCCACACTATTAATTTGGGGTGATGTTCTTATAAAGCACGACAACGGAATGTGTTGCAGTGATTTGAGGCCCAATTCCAAGCCCTGAAAGGGCACTATTTTCCGTTTACGGTTGAGCCATGTCGAAGCCGTCGTCTTATCCTGTGAAAACACGGGTTTATCCCGAATTTGCAAAGACGAGTTTTCTCGTTTACGGACTGATTGTTTCAATTGGGATTTTCTTTGTCGGGGCGATCGTCGCTTATCTGGGACGGTTTGTTTTCTCTTCTCATCCGATCACTCCCGTAACGATCCCGCCAATTTTGTGGTTGAACACATGCCTGCTCTTGCTCGGGAGCCATCTGCTGTATCGTGGCTATCGAGCTGTCCGGCGGGAACAACTTCGTCGCTTTCGTCGTTGTCTGTGTGCCTCGCTGACAATCGCCTTTCTGTTTTGCGTGCTGCAGTCGATTGGCATGTATGAATTGCTCGAACAGCACTGGCAGCAGGCCTCACGAACTTCAGGTTCGGTGGCCGCAGTTTTGCTGATGGTTTTCCTGCATGTGGCTCATTTTTTTGCCGGTTTGCTCGGGTTAGCCTTTGTCACCTTCCAGGCATTTCAAGGTCGGTATGACCATGAATATCACAATGGCGTGCGACTGGTTGCACTCTACTGGCGATTTCTGGATGTGATCTGGATCTTGCTACTGTTCCTGTTTTACGTTACAGGAACATCATTCCTCTTCTGAGCGATCCCGGTGCTTTCTGGCCGATTTCTTTCTGGAAGACTTCTTACGAGGTTTTTTTGGAGGCTCGGCTTTCCGGGTCAACAGATAGACATCGTTTGAGCTGACCAGAAAATCTTCTCCGAGTGCGGTTCGACCAATCAGCATGCGACACTGCATACGTTTGCGACAGACGAGGGTCACATCGACATTTTTTTCAACCGGTCCAATTCGCAGTGTCGTCTCGACCACAACCCGCTCTGTGATATGACCGTTACTCGATTTGACCTGCGTATGCCGTTTGATTTTCATGCGGACAGGCTTGGACAGATTACGATCTGTTCGCGATAAAGCCACGTCGAAAGAGACGTAATCATCCTCTTCAATTTTCAGATTCTTAACATCGACTGCTGAGGAACGGGCACCGGTATCCGATTTGGCTTCAATGCCCTGCACACCCCAATCCGGCAAATCGATCCGTTCTCGCCATCCAATTGTTTGTCGTTCATTCATCGATCAATTTCACTCCCAGTGTGATCAGTCAAAAGAGATCAGACCTGTAACTGACAGCTTTATTGTAAACTTCAGAGCATCATTCGGAAACCGGCTGAGCCTATTAATACCTGTTGTACTTGACTTCCCAGCCTGATGTTAAGGACACTGCAGAAGAGACATTCTTCGAATTGCGTAAAGAGTTGATGTGAATGATATGCAATTCTAACTTCAGCGGATTACATAAATTATGAAAATATTTCCACTCAACAGCCTGATGAAGTGCGAAGCAGAGATCGGTGATGCAATCACATTCCGAAAGAAATTTCTCTCCTTATGCGGAGTCCTCTGCCTGCTGCTGAATCTCAATTCTCCAATCCAGGCGGCACCGTTTCCGGGAGAAAATGCCGAATCGATCATCACTCAGGCGATGCTGCAGTCGAGTCCGAGTCTGGTGCGAATTGAAACCGTCGGAGGAGCTGATGTGGTCGATGAGGTGCTGACGGGAACTGGACCGACCACGGGTGTCATTTTGTCTGAAGATGGTTACATCATTACGAGTTCTTTCAATTTCGCCTCCAATCCCGCGACCGTCTTAGTCACACTCCCCGAGACCGACAATCGACTTCCTGCTCAGATTGTCGCCCGCGATGAAGTTCGTAAAACAACATTGCTGAAAATTGAAGCGACCGGATTATTTCCCGCAGTGGCGGTCCCTGTTGAGGACATTAAAGTCGGGCAGTGGGTTCTGGCCTTGGGGCGAACTTACGATGCCCGTCGACCGAATGTTTCACTGGGACTGGTCAGTGCGCTGGGCCGAGTGGAAGGTAAGGCGATTCAAACCGACGCCAAAGTTTCTCCCGCAAACTATGGTGGTCCATTAACCAATCTGAAAGGAGAAGTTCTGGGGATTCTCACTCCGCTTTCCCCCCAGGGTTCCAGCAGTATGGACGGCATGAACTGGTACGATTCCGGAATCGGCTTTGCAATTCCTTTGCAGGATATTTATTCAGTGCTCGATCGTCTCAAAGCTGGCGAAACGTTGAAACCTGGCTTGATGGGAGTCAGTTTCTCCGCCACACCGGGCTTTTTGACAGATCCGGTCATCAAAGAAGTGAGGCCAGCTTCGCCGGCTGCGGAAGCCGGTTTAAAAGCAGAGGATCGTGTGATGTCTGCAGAAGGCAAAGAAGTGAAATCGGTCGCTCAACTCAAGCAGGTCGTTGGTCAAAAGTATGCTGGCGATCCCTTTTCCATGACTGTCTCACGTGGAGATTCCACTGAGGAAGTCACCATGGTTCTGGCCGCGGAATTGCAAACGTTTGAGCATGGTTTGCTGGGGATCCTACCGAAAAGAGTTATGACTGAGGAATCAGGAGTCGCGATTCGAGCGGTGCTTGCCGATTCGGCTGCCGGGAAGGCGGGAATTTTGAATAGCGATGTGATTGTCTCGTTGAATGGTGAAGAGATTCAGAATGTTGTTGAGCTTTCCTTGAAACTTTCTGTCAAACCTTCCGGGGAAGATGTCACTTTGGGATTACTTCGTGAGGGAGAAACGCAATCTCAGCAAGTGACCTTAGCAACTGCAAACGAAACCATTCCAGCAGAAGTGCCACTACCGTTTGCGGGAAGCGAACCTGACGAAGCGTTGAAGTTGAAAGAAAGTGGCGATCTGAAAAAAACAGTTTCGGAAACCAGTCTGGATTACGAGATTTACATCCCCGAAGACTATCAGTCAGATCGACGCTACGGCTTGATCCTCTGGGTGTCGAGTCAGGGTGATCGACTCCCTGCAGAAGAGTTAGCGGAATGGAAACGGATCTGCAGAACGCGAGGGTTGATATTGGTACGCCCACTGACAGAACCGGGAGTGGCCTGGACTGCTGCGGATACTCTGGCATTGGAATCCTGCCTGGACGATGTCGAACAAAAATATTCTATTGATCGAGATACCACCGTAATGTTTGTCACGGGCAATCAGCCGACGTTTTTATTGGAGTTTGCCACGACACACCGAAGTCGAATTCATGGCATCGTCATTCAATCGATTCCTCGACAATTCGATCTCCCGTTCAACGAACCCGGGCAACGGATTCGTTTCGCCTTATTACACACGGCTGATCTTTCCGAAGAGATACAGAACAAGTTGAAAGACTTTGCAAAAAACCATGGCATTCCAGCCTGGATTTCTCAATTACAACCGACGCCAACTCAGGAAGAGTTTGACGACATTGCGACATGGATCGACTTGCTCGGCACACTTTAAATATTCCTCATACAAGCACGAATCGCAAGCGAGTTTGTCAAGTTGACTCACGATTCAATTTCAGGGAAGAAATGTTTGAATGGATATCGAACAACTGTTTCAAGTGATTTTACTAGGGGTTATCCAGGGGATAGCCGAGTTTCTTCCGATCAGTTCCTCGGGACATCTGGTGATCGTTAATGAATTCCTTCCCGGTGAATCGGCAGGGGGAGCAGATGACCTGGCTCTCAATATCGCCCTGCATCTGGGAACACTCGGATCGATTCTAGTCGTTTACCGAAAGGATCTCATTCACATTCTGCGTGATTTCCAGATGCTGATTTCCATTGTCGTGGCGACGATACCGATTGTGATTGTTGGCTTCACATTGAAAGATCACATCGAAACTGCTTTTGAAACGCCGATGGTGGCGGCCTGTGGTTTAATGGTGACGGCTTTGTTTCTCTGGCTTTGCGACTGGATGGGGAAAGTTGAAGCGGAACCCCTCGATCAACCTCAGACTCCAAACTGGAAGCAATCGGTTTTAATTGGATTATTTCAAGCGATGGCAATCGTGCCGGGCATTTCCCGCTCGGGGAGTACAATTGCAGGTGGAGTGATGGTGGGAGTCTCACGAATTTCTGCGGCTCGATTTTCATT
>TARA_R100000789_G_scaffold86940_3_pt1 | contig 19556 bp, 20 predicted proteins | sample TARA_R100000789 | Tara Oceans TARA_R100000789 (sample SAMEA2623403) | marine metagenome | biome: marine biome (ENVO:00000447); feature: mesopelagic zone (ENVO:00000213); material: "saline water (ENVO:00002010), including plankton (ENVO:xxxxxxxx)" | depth 450 m
ATCCCCGCACACAATACAACCGAGGGCCGCGAAAAATATCACCCCGAAGGTCGTGACAACGGGTATGTCCTTTCGATGGACGATTTCCGCGTCTATATCTCGGGCGATACCGAGGACTTGCCGGAGATGCGCGCGCTGGAAGACATCGACGTTGCCTTTGTCTGCATGAACCTGCCGTTCACCATGACCGCCGAGGCCGCCGCCGACGCAGTGCGGGAGTTCAAGCCGACCTATGTCTATCCTTACCACTATCGCGGGGGCGACGGCGGCACGCAGGACCCGGCCGCCTTTGCAGAGATGGTTGGCGATGCGTCCACGGTGAAGATGGGCGATTGGTACAAACCCGGCGAACTTGGCTGACGCAAGGGCAACCTATCACTTGCAGAAACCCTTTGCCTCCCGCAGTCTGACTGCGGGAGGCTTTTTATGGCGTTGGACATTGCGGGTTTCGATCTCAACACGATCGGACCTGATTTCATCGAGAACCCGCATCCGGTGTTGCACCGTCTGCGGTCCGAAAGTCCGATCCACCGCAATGCGGATGGATCTGTTTACCTGACGCGGCATGACGATTGTACGAAGGTCTATCAGAGCCGCGATATGCTGTCGGACAAGACAGAGGCCTTTGGTGAAAAGTTCGGACGCTGTCCACTGCACACCCATCACACGACCTCTCTGATCTTTAACGATCCGCCCTATCACACGGTGGTGCGCAAGCTGATTTCCGGCGCGTTCACACCCCGCAAACTGGCCGAGTTCGAGCCGCTGATCGGCGGGATCGTCGACCGACTGCTGGACCGGGTCGAGGATCTGGGAGAGTTGGACCTGATCGAGGATTTTGCCAAGGAATTGCCGACCGAGATCATCAGTTTCATGCTGGGCATCCCGCCGGAGTATCGCGCGCGTCTGCGGGGGTATTCGCTGGCGATCTTGGGTGCGCTGGACCCGGTTGTGCCGGCTGATCGACTCGCGGCGGGGAACACCGCAGTCACAGAATTTGGCGAGATCCTAGGCGATCTGATCGACCACAGGCGCCGCAATCCGGACGGCGCGCATGAGGGAGAAGTGTTGGAGGCGCTGATCTTTGGCGAGCACGACGGGCGACGTCTGACGCAAGAGGAATTGATCCAGAACTGCATCTTTCTGCTGAACGCGGGCCACGAGACGACGACCAGCTTTGTCGGCAACTCTATTGGGCTGTTGCTGGATAACCCCGACCAGCACCGTCTGTTGCTGGACGACCCGACACTGATCGCTCCGGCGGTCGAAGAGTTCCTGCGGGTGGAGTCGCCCCTGCAGATCGGCAACCGTCTGGCGGGGGAGGACATCGCGCTGTCGGACGGCGTGCTGCCAAAGGGCACCTACATTCACACCTCCATCGCCGGGGCCAATCGCGACCCAAAAGTGTTTCCTGACCCGGACCGTGTCGACATCACCCGCAAGCCCAACCGTCACATTGCCTTTATCAGTGGCATCCACGTCTGCCTTGGTGCAAGTTTGGCGCGTGTGGAGGGGCGGATTGCCTTGGGCCGGTTTGTGCAGCGATTTCCTAACATGACCTCGAACGGGCAACGCACGCGGGTGCCGCTGGCGCGGTTCCGGGGTTATGCGACGCTGCCGATCCGGTTAGGCTGAGGACAGTTCATGCCCATCTCCTATTGCATCTCTCCCGATCTCGACCTGCTGTATGCGCGCTATTTCGGGCCGATGCGGGCGGCTCAGTTCGCTGACATCTATCAGGTTTATATGGACGACCCGGACTACAGGCTGGGACGGACGGAACTGATCGACATGTCGGATGCGACAGCGATGGAATTGAACTTTGAGCAGGTCAATACCATCCTGATGGGGGTCGGGCGGGCGATTCCGAAAGACACCCCGCCGATCCGGACGGTCATTCTGGCCCCTAGCGACGTGGCCTTTGGTCTGGCACGGATGTACCAATCGCTTGCGGACTATAGCGGGTTGCTGGAGGTGTCGGTGCACCGCACCGAAGCGGGGGCGCTGTCCGAACTGGGGCTGTCGTTTCCCAGTGTCCGCGTCATGCTGGCCGAGGGCGGATACAATGCCTTTCGGCACGGGCGTATCGACACTTGAAACGGTTGCGTGCCGGCGCTATACGCCCCCGGTGGTCCTATGGACCCGATTCACAGTATCAAGATAAGCCGTGGTTGACCCATTCCGCTTCGAGGGTCACATCCGGCAATGGAGAAGCGACATGAAATTGAATGAACTCCGGGACAATCCCGGCGCAACCAAGACCAAGAAACGCATCGGCCGTGGTGCCGGTTCGGGCAAGGGTAAAACCGGTGGTCGTGGTATCAAGGGTCAGAAATCGCGTTCGGGTGTGGCCATCAATGGCTACGAGGGCGGCCAGATGCCGCTGTACCAACGTCTGCCCAAGCGTGGCTTTAACAAGCCGAACCGCAAGGCATATGCTGTCGTCAACCTGGGCCTGATCCAGAAGTTTGTCGACGCAGGCAAGCTGGACGCCGCAACCATCACCGAAGACACGCTGGTCGAGTCCGGTCTGGTGCGCCGCAAGCTGGACGGGATTCGCGTTCTGGCCAAAGGCGACATCACCGGAGCCCTGACCATCGCAGTCACCGGCGCGTCCAAATCGGCGATTGAAGCAGTTGCAGGCAAGGGCGGTTCGCTGACCGTCGCCGCAGCGGCAGCCACGGAATAACGCATAGCGCCGCACCTGCGGCGCAATCGTGACTTGTGAGTGACGGCTCAGCCCCTTACATGTCGCTCAGTTTTCCAACGCACGCCGCCCGACGGAAGACCGTCCGGGCGGCGTTTTAGCGAAAAGAGAGATCCGCATGGTATCCGCAGCAGAGCAAATGGCCGCCAACACAAGCTGGGCGGCGCTTGGCAAAGCAACCGACCTGCGCAATCGCATCTTCTTCACCCTCGCTCTTTTGATCGTCTATCGCCTTGGCACCTATATTCCGGTGCCGGGGATCGATGGTGCGGCGCTGCGCGAGTTTGTGGATCAGGCGGGGCAGGGCGTGGCCGGCATGGTGTCAATGTTCACCGGCGGCGCGCTGGGACGCATGGGGATCTTTGCCTTGGGCATTATGCCCTACATTTCGGCCTCGATCATGGTGCAGCTTCTGACGGCCATGGTGCCGGCGCTGGAGCAGCTCAAGAAAGAGGGCGAACAGGGCCGCAAAAAGATCAACCAGTACACCCGGTTCGGCACAGTGGCGCTGGCGGTGATTCAGTCCTACGGTCTGGCCGTCAGCCTAGAGGCGGGCGACCTTGTGACCGATCCGGGCTGGTACTTCCGTGCATCCTGCATGATCACGCTGGTCGGCGGCACGATGTTCCTGATGTGGCTGGGTGAACAGATCACCGCGCGCGGCATCGGCAACGGTATCTCTTTGATCATCTTCGTCGGCATCATCGCCGAGGTTCCTGCAGCACTGGCGCAGTTCTTCTCGTCTGGTGTGTCCGGCGCGATCAGCCCGGCGCTGATCATCGGCGTCATGCTGATGGTGGTGGGGGTGATCACCTTTGTGGTCTTCATGGAAAGGGCCTTGCGAAAGGTAACCATCCAGTATCCGCGCCGTCAGGTCGGCATGAAGATGACAGAGGCACAGTCCAGCCACCTGCCGATCAAGGTCAACCCGGCGGGCGTGATCCCGGCGATCTTTGCCTCATCTCTGCTGCTGCTGCCGGTCACGATCTCGACCTTTTCGGGCGGGTCCGACACCAGCCCGATCATGTCGACGATCCTTGCCTACTTTGGCCCCGGACAGCCGCTATACCTGCTGTTCTTCGGCGCCATGATCGTCTTTTTCGCCTATTTCTACACGTTCAACGTGTCGTTTAAGCCCGATGATGTTGCAGACAACCTGAAGAACCAGAACGGCTTTGTTCCCGGTATCCGTCCGGGCAAGAAGACCGCGGAATACATGGAATATGTGGTAAACCGCGTTCTTGTTCTGGGTTCGGCTTATTTGACGGCGGTGTGTTTGCTGCCGGAAATCCTGCGCACTCAATATGCGATCCCGTTCTACTTTGGCGGAACCTCGGTTCTGATCGTGGTGAGCGTGACCATGGACACCATCCAGCAAGTCCAGAGCCACCTCTTGGCACATCAGTACGAAGGTCTTATTCAGAAATCGCAATTGCGCGGTAAGGGTAAGAGCCGCAAGAAACGGGGAGCGCCAGCGCGTCGATGAACATCATTCTATTGGGACCGCCGGGAGCGGGGAAGGGCACGCAAGCGCGTATTCTTGAGGAGACTCGCGGCTTGGTGCAATTGTCCACCGGGGACATGCTGCGCGAAGCCAAAGACAGCGGCACCGAAATGGGAAAGATCGTCGCCGACGTGATGGCCCGCGGTGATCTGGTGACCGATGAGATCGTGATCGGCCTGATCCGTGAAAAGCTGCAAACGGTAAAGGCACCCGGTTTTATCTTTGACGGCTTCCCGCGCACGTTGGCCCAGGCGGATGCCTTGGGTGAGTTGTTGGCCGAAATGGGCCAGACGCTGGACAAGGTAATCGAACTGCGCGTCGACGATGAGGCGCTGGTGGCGCGGATCACGGCGCGTTCAACCTGCGCCAATTGTGGTGAGGTCTACAACGACAACACCAAGCCGATCCCGGCGGATGGTGTTTGCACCTCCTGCGGTGAAAAGGCCGAGTTCAAGCGCCGCGCCGACGACAACGAAGACAGCCTGCGCACCCGTCTGATGGCCTATTACAAGCAGACGTCTCCGCTGGTTGGCTACTACTATGCCAAGGGCATGCACACCGAAACCGACGGAATGGGCGAGATTGCGGAAATCCAGTCCGCCATCGCCGTACAGCTGGACGGCTGAACGGATTTGACCTCGCCTGCGCTTATCGTCTGGCGAGGTTCGGAACGCTGTTCGCAAAATGTGCTTGACAGGGGGTTGACCTTCTGCGCCCCGGCCAATAATTAGCCCCATCCCGCAAGGGAGACCATGCCCGAATCGAACTATTAAGGTTCGGGTCAATCACCTGAGTAATGACAGACGCCCGGTTGCCAACAGGCCCGGGCTTCCGTTGTGAAAAAAGGGCCTGGAGCTACGGGCTCGCAACGAAAGGAATACAGACTTGGCACGTATTGCCGGCGTCAACATCCCGACCCACAAGCGCGTCCCGATCGCGTTGACATACATCCACGGTATCGGCCCCGCCGCTGCCAAGGAAATCTGCACCGCCACCAACATCGACGTGTCCCGCCGTGTAAACGAGTTGTCGGACGCCGAAGTGTTGGCCGTGCGTGAGTTCATCGACGCGAACCTGACCGTCGAAGGCGACCTGCGCCGCGAAGTGCAGATGAACGTCAAGCGCCTGATGGACCTTGGCTGCTATCGCGGTCTGCGCCATCGCCGCAACCTCCCCGTGCGCGGTCAGCGTACGCACACAAACGCTCGCACGCGCAAAGGCCCCGCGAAGGCCATTGCCGGCAAGAAGAAGTAAGGGAGACACACGGATATGGCACGTGATACGCGCCGCGCAGGCGGCAAGAAAAAGGTCTCCAAGAACATCGCAGCTGGCGTTGCGCATGTGAACTCGACCTTCAACAACACCAAGATCCTGATCTCGGACGTGCAGGGCAATGCGATCGCATGGTCGTCGGCTGGCACCATGGGGTTCAAAGGCTCGCGGAAATCGACACCCTACGCCGCACAGTTGGCCGCCGAAGACGCGGGCAAGAAGGCGCAGGAACATGGTGTGAAGACCCTCGAAGTCGAAGTTCAGGGCCCCGGTTCGGGTCGTGAATCGGCTCTGCGCGCTTTGGCCGCCGTGGGTTTCAACATCACCTCGATCCGCGACGTGACGCCGATTGCGCACAATGGCTGCCGTCCGCCGAAGCGCCGCCGGGTCTGATCCTTGGGATTTGAATTTCGCGGGGCCGGGCATAATGCCCGGCCTCGTGCCGTCGTTTTGAAACCTCGGGCGTCAGCACCTACCGGACATGGGGCGCTGACAGGTATGGAGGGAACTGCATGATCCACAAGAACTGGGCAGAACTGATCAAGCCGACGCAGCTCGAGATCAAGCCGGGCGCCGATCCGTCGCGTCAGGCGACGGTCGTGGCTGAGCCGCTTGAGCGTGGCTTTGGCTTGACGCTGGGCAACGCCCTGCGCCGTGTGCTGCTGTCGAGCCTTCAGGGCGCGGCCATCACAAGCGTGCAGATCGATAACGTGCTGCACGAATTCTCCAGCGTTGCGGGTGTCCGCGAGGACGTCACCGACATCATCCTGAACCTCAAGGGTGTGTCGCTGCGCATGGAAGTCGAAGGGCCCAAGCGCCTGTCCGTGACCGGCAAGGGTCCGGGCGTCGTGACCGCCGGTGACATCGCAGAGACCAACGGCATCGAGGTGCTCAACCGCGAGCATGTCATCTGCCACGTCGATGAAGGTGCCGAAGTGTACATGGAGTTCACCGTGAACACCGGCAAAGGCTATGTCGCCGCCGACAAGAACAAGCCCGAGGACGCACCCATCGGCCTGATCCCGATCGACGCGATCTATTCGCCGGTCAAAAAGGTCGCCTATGACGTGCAGCCGACCCGTGAGGGTCAGGTGCTGGACTATGACAAGCTGACCATGAAGATCGAAACCGATGGCTCGATCACACCTGAGGACGCCGTGGCCTTTGCCGCGCGTATCCTGCAGGATCAACTGTCGATCTTCGTCAACTTCGAAGAGCCTGAGTCGGCCAACCGTCAGGACGAAGACGATGGTCTGGAGTTCAATCCGCTTCTGCTCAAGAAAGTGGACGAGTTGGAACTGTCGGTCCGGTCTGCGAACTGCCTGAAGAACGACAATATCGTTTATATTGGCGATCTGATCCAGAAGACCGAAGCAGAGATGCTGCGCACGCCGAACTTTGGCCGCAAGTCCTTGAACGAGATCAAGGAAGTGCTGTCGGGCATGGGTCTGCACCTTGGCATGGACGTCGAGGATTGGCCGCCGGACAACATCGAAGATCTGGCCAAGAAGCTGGAAGACTCGTTCTAATCGGGATGCCGGGCTGAAGCCCGGCCTACATCCCCAACAAGATGCGGTAGGCCGGGCTTCAGCCCGGCACATCGCCAACCCGGGCCTTGTGCCCCAAGGAGAGCCGCTGACACGCATCGGCGGCCAGACAAAGCAAAATCGCCCGTAGAGGGCACATTTGGAGTTAGACAATGCGTCACGCAAAAGGATACCGCCGCCTCAACCGCACCCATGAGCACCGTAAGGCGCTGTGGGCGAACATGGCCGGCTCGCTCATCGAACATGAGCAGATCAAGACCACGCTGCCGAAAGCCAAGGAACTCAAGCGCGTCATCGACAAGCTGATTACTTTGGGCAAGCGCGGCGACCTGCACGCGCGCCGTCAGGCCGCAGCTCAGTTGAAAGAAGACAAGGACGTCGCCAAGCTGTTCGAGATCCTCGGCCCGCGTTATGCCGAGCGTTCGGGCGGTTACTGCCGCGTTCTGAAGGCCGGTTTCCGCTATGGTGACATGGCGCCGATGGCGATCATCGAACTGGTCGACCGCGATGTCGACGCCAAGGGGGCTGCCGATAAGGCACGCGTTGCGGAAGCCGCTGAATAAGCGCTTTGGCACATTGAATGCGAAGGCCCTGCTGGTGACAGCGGGGCCTTTTTTTGTTTGTGGCGTTTGTTTCTTAGAAGAGCGCGGGCATAAAGGCGCTGTCACTCCGCGTCAGGCGGATGTCGCATAAGCCGAGCGAGGTGACCAAGCTCACTCCCAAGCCCGGTTTCGACCATATCAGCGGCGGCTTGGCGCGCACTGTCATCCTTGTTCTGACCCAGCTTGTAGGTGCTCTGCACCTTTACAATCTCAAGCCGGAAGGGCAGGATTATTCGCAGGAATTTGGCCGTGGTCTCTGCGCTCATCTTGTCCATGGTCCAGGGGGCTTTGCCCGGCAAACGCGCCTCGTAGGCGGCGGACTGGCGGGCGAGCAGGTCTGGGAGATCGTCAACGGGCAGGGGCCGTAGCATGCCGACAAGGTGGACGGCGACGTAGTTCCATGTCGGCACCTGATCGTCGATCCCGTACCAGTCCGGAGAGATGTACGCATCCGGCCCGGTGACGGCGAGTGTGACAGGCGTGGCATTGCCGCAAACGCGCGCGATGGGGTTCGACCGTACCAGATGCAGATCAGCGGTTGCGCCATCCTCAGCCAGTAGAAAGGGCACATGGGAGATCAGCGGCGTGCCCTGTGTTGAAACGGCTAGGGTTCCAAAGGTGCGGTCGCGTGCAAAGGAAAGGGCCAGCCCCTTATCGGTCCGGCGAAAGGTCTGGTTGGGGTGCATCTGCTCAGGCCGTCAGTTGGGTGCCGTCGACCCCGGTGATTGTGGCGCGCACAATCTGTCCGACGGGTTGAGGCGTGGCAAATCGGACCTCGGTAAACTGTTCGGTGCGACCCATGTCGGGGGCCTCCATCAGGATGGCATGATCCAGGCCGATCTGTGCGGCCAAATGCGCTTGCACCCGGCCGTCACCAGCGGCGCGCAGGCGCGCCGCGCGCTCTTTGATCACGGTGCCGTTCACCTTGTTCGGAATGCGGGCAGCGGGCGTGCCGGGACGCGAGGAATAGGGGAAGACGTGCAACCACGTCAGGTCGCAGTCCTGCACCAGCTTCATCGAGTTCTCGAAATGGGTATCCGTCTCTGTCGGGAACCCGGCAATGATGTCCGCCCCAAAGGTCATGTTTGGGCGTAGTTTGCGCGCCTCTTCGCAAAACCGGATCGCGTCGTCGCGCAGGTGGCGGCGTTTCATGCGTTTCAGGATCAGGTCGTCGCCATGTTGCAGCGACAGGTGCAGATGCGGCATCAGGCGCGGCTCTGTCGCGATGGCCTGCATCAGGTTGTCATCCGCTTCGATCGAATCGATCGAGGAGATGCGCAGGCGCGGGACATCCGTGAGTTTGAGAATGCGCATGACCAGATCGCCAAGGCGCGGCGTTCCGGGCAGATCTGCCCCCCATGAGGTCAGATCGACACCGGTCAGCACTACCTCGTTGAAGCCCTGATCGCGCAGGCGCTTGATCTGATCCACCACGACACCGGCCGCAACAGAGCGTGAATTGCCGCGCCCGTAGGGGATGATGCAAAAGGTGCAGCGGTGGTCACAGCCATTCTGGACCTGCACATAGGCGCGGCTGCGGGTGCCAAAACCGTCGATCAAGTGGCCAGCGGTTTCGGTCACGGACATGATGTCATTGACCTGCACCGCCTCTGTTTCACCGATAAAATCGGCTGCCATGCCTTTCCAAGTGTCAGCGGCCATCTTTTCGGTATTGCCGATGACGGCGTCGACCTCTTCCATCGCGGCAAAGCTGTCGGGGTCGATCTGAGCAGCGCAGCCGGTGACGATCACCCGGGCGTCGGGGTTTTCGCGGCGCAGGCGGCGGATTTCCTGCCGGGCTTTGCGCACGGCCTCTGCGGTGACGGCGCAGGTGTTCACGACAACGGCATTTTCAACGCCAGCGGCCTCTGCGAGATCCTTCATGGCCTGCGTCTCATAGGCGTTGAGACGGCAGCCGAGCGTTGTGAATTTTGGGGCACTCATGGGTTCGCATCCAGCCATTGGGGTGTGAATTGCCCGTCAAAGACGTGGGCGGTTGGGCCGGTCATCCAAACGCCATCGTCGCGCCAGTCCACATGTAGCGTGCCGCCATCAAGGTCGATTTGTACCTTGCGCCCTGTCAACCCACGTCGGGCGGCAGCCACGGCGGTGGCGCAGGAAGATGAGCCGGAGGCCAATGTAACACCAACGCCCCGTTCCCATACGCGCATCCGCAGGTGATCGAGACCAATCAGGCTGGCGACCTGAACATTGGTGCGCTGCGGGTACAGCGGATGGTGTTCGTAGCGCGGTCCAAACTGATCCAGCGCCACAGTTTCTGCGTTCTCGACAAAGAAGGTGCAATGCGGGTTTCCCATGCCGGTGGCGGTGGGGCTGCCCTCAATCGGCAATTCCAAAGTGTCCATTTCCTCGGCCAGCGGGATGTCGGCCCACTCCAGTTGTGGTGGCCCCATGTTGACAGAGGTCAGGCCCCCCCCGGCGTCGACCGCACTCAGCGTGCCATGATCTGTGGTCAGGCTCAGCCGGCTGTCGCCGCTGGCGTCCATCAGATGCCGCGCAATGCAGCGGGTGGCGTTGCCACAGGCCGCTGACGTGGAGCCGTCGGCATTGTAGAAGGTCAGATGCGGGAGACCCGCGCGCAGCGAAATGACGGCAAGCTGATCAAATCCGACGCCCCGGTGCCGGTCGGCGATGGCCGCAATGCGGCTGGCCGTGAGAATCGCCTCACGTTCTCGCGAATCAATCACGACGAAATCATTGCCAAGCCCGTGCATTTTCATGAAGGGCAGGGGGGAAGGTGTCTGTTCCATGAGCGGGCATATACGCCTGAAACCGCGTGCTTTCCAGTGTCCGGGGGGCGGTGATGAAATTCGCGGTGTGATTCCCGATTTTTTGGGTTGACCCGGACCGGGCATATTCATAGTTAGGCCGCCACAGTGGGCCGTTAGCTCAGCTGGTAGAGCAACTGACTTTTAATCAGTAGGTCGATGGTTCGAACCCATCACGGCTCACCACTGTATCAAAGACCCGGCCTTAAATGGCCGGGTCTTTTGACGTTTTGGTAGATCGTTTGGATCGCATGGGACCGGGGTAGCGTTTCCCGTACCGTTGCGCCTGTTCCGTAGATCAGGCGGCACCCGTCACACCCTAGCGTCAATGTCCTGTGGAGTGGGCGCATCTGGTCGGATCAGGCCTTCGGTCTTCAGATCCGACCAGAGCGCTGCGGGGACGGTGTGGTCGAAAATGGCGACGTTCTGGCGGACTTCGTCGGGCGTAGAGGCCCCGGGAATGACCGTTTTCACAGCGTCATGGCCCAGCGGGAATTGCAGGGCCACCGCGATCAGCGGGGTATCATGGGCGTCGCAAACCGCGCTCAGCTTGCGCACCCGTTGCAGAATGTCCTCTGGCGCGGGGGCATAGTCATACCGCGCACCGTCGACCGCGCCCGTGGCAAGGATGCCAGAGTTGTAGGGACCGCCCAGAATGATTCCCACGTCCCGTTCAATGCAAAGCGGCAAGAACCGCTCAAGCGGCTCTTGTTCCAGCAATGTATACCGACCCGCCAACAGGAACCCGTCGAAATCGGCCTCTTCCAGCAGGCGTTCGCAAATCTGCCAGGTGTTGACCCCGGCACCGATGGCCGCGATCTGGCCGGCTTCGCGCAATTGGGACAACGCTTGGTAGCCACCCAGCGTGAAAAGCTGGCGCAGATTGTTGTCTTCAAAGGCTTGGCCATGCGCCCCGGCGTCTATGTCGTGCAGAAACAATATGTCGATCTTGTCGGTCCCGAGGCGGGCTTTGCTGTCCTCAAAGCTGCGCATGATCCCGTCATAGGTAAAATCGAACGCGATCCGTTTCTGAGGAACGTCGACAAAGGCCTCGGGCGTGACCTCTTCGGGGGCGCAGTCGTGCAGGACGCGGCCCACCTTGGTCGACAGGGTCATCGTGTCGGGATCGAATCGGTTCAGCGCCTCGGAGAATCGCATTTCCGAGCGGCCCAGACCGTACTGAGGCGCTGTGTCGAAATAGCGGATGCCTGCGTTCCATGCGGCATCTAGCGTGGCCTGCGCGGCGCTGTCTTCGATCTTGCGGTAGAGATTGCCCAGTGGGGCGCCCCCAAACCCAAGCTGCGACAGTGTCACGGGGGAGGCCGTGCGGTGGTTCAGCACGTTTGTTCTGGCCAGTTTCATCGTGCCTCTTTTCAGGTTGCGCGGAAGTAGTCCGGGTGTTGGCGTTCCAGCGGTTTGATCCGCTTGATCAGTTGGCGAAGGTGGCGGGACATGGCCGTTCGGGCGGCCCTGCTGTCCTTTGCTTCTATCGCGGCGAGAATGATTTGATGTTCCGCCACCGCTTCGGCAGGGCGGCCGGGTTCAGGCAGGATAAGTTTGCGCGCTCGGCGCAGCTGCAGGGTCATTTCCTCGGCCACCAGCGTGACCTTGGGAAACCCGGTAAAGCCTAGGATCATTTCGTGAAATTCCAGATCGGCCTCGAAAAACCCCTGAAAATCGGCGTCTTCGACCAGCAGCCCCTGTAGGCGGAGGTTGCGTGACAATCGCAGCAGTTGGTCGGGAGTGTGATCTTCGGCGACGCGTGCGACAGCTGCGGTTTCGACAGCTTCACGCAGGAAATCCTCTTCCAGCAATTCGGCCATGGAGAACTGTGAAACGCGGGTCGCGGACTGTGGAATGATGTCGACCAACCCGTCTGACGACAACCGTCCCAATGCTTCGGCGACAGGGGACCGGGAGACGCCCAGTTGTTCACACAGTGCCCCCTTGCGCAGGATGGCCCCGGGTTCCAGCGTCATATCCAAGATGCTGCGGCGCAAAGCGGTATAGACCCTCTGCCCAAGCGGACCTTCGAGATGGGTTATATCAAGCGCGGGGTCAGATTTTGACATTGTGAGTCCCTTCAACTGACATGTTAGTTGACACATGACGCAAACTCAAGGTAGTCATCACCCTACTGGACAGGCCGATTGTCATCCAGAGGAGTGCGATAAATGACCCAACTGCCCCGTTTGCTGACGCTAAGCCCACAGGACAATGTAGCCATTGCGCTGGATGATCTGGCTACGGGCGATGTGGTTGGGCAGGACAGCCTGACGCTGGTGCAATCGGTTGCACGCGGACACAAAGTGGCCATCGCGCCGATCGCGGCGGGCCGGAATGTGCTGCGCTACGGACAGATCATCGGGCAGGCGACCGCCGACATCGCGGCGGGAGAGCACGTTCATGTGCATAACCTTGGCATGGGCGAACACGCACAGGACTACGCGCATGCCAGCGAAGCAACAGAGTTGGACGCAGCAACCGATGCGCGGACCTTTGACGGCTATCACCGGGCCGATGGCCGCGTTGGAACGCGCAACTATCTGGGCATTCTGACTTCGGTGAACTGTTCGGGGTCGGTGGCAAAGTTCATCGCAGAAGCGGCGGAGAAATCCGGCCTGCTGGATGATTTCCCTAACATTGATGGTATTGTCCCCATCACCCACGGAACAGGCTGCGGCATGTCCGGCGAGAACGAAGGCTATGACACCTTGTTCCGTACGCTTGCCGGCTATGCCCAGCACCCCAATTTTGGCGGCATTCTGCTGATCGGACTTGGATGTGAAGTGATGCAGGTGTCCGCGCTGGTGGGGGGGCGCCCCATCCGCGCAGATGGCGCGCTGCGCTACATGACCATCCAGCACGAAGGCGGCACCCGCAAGACAATCGAAAAGGGGCTGACAGAACTGCGCGGCATTGCGGAACTGGCCAATGCCGCCACGCGGCAGCCTGCACCGATTTCGCACCTGATGGTAGGGATGCAGTGTGGCGGATCGGACGGCTATTCCGGCATCACCGCCAATCCCGCCCTTGGCGTCGCCTCGGACATGTTGGTGCAGCATGGCGGCACCACGATCCTGTCCGAGACGTCAGAAATCTATGGCGCGGAACACCTGTTGACGCGTCGCGCGTCATCCGTCGAGGTGGGCGAAAAGCTGATCGACCGCGTCCGGTGGTGGGAGGATTACACCGCCCGCAACAAGGGGGAGATGGACAACAACCCCAGCCCCGGCAACAAGCGTGGCGGGCTGACCACCATTCTCGAAAAATCGCTGGGTGCCGTCGCCAAAAGCGGCAGCGCGCCACTGACGGATGTCTATCTCTTTGCGGAAAAGATCGACAAACGCGGGTTTGTCTTCATGGACAGCCCCGGGTTCGATCCGTGCTCTGTCACCGGACAGATTGCTTCTGGCGCAAATCTGATCGTCTTCACGACGGGGCGGGGATCAGTCTCGGGCTACATGCCGACGCCCTGCATCAAGATTGCCACCAACTCTGAGATGTACGCCCGCATGGCGGACGACATGGATGTGAACTGCGGTGACATCATCAGCGAAGGTGTCAGCTTGCACGACAAGGGTGCCGAGATTTTCGAGATGTTCATTCGGATCGCATCCGGTGAACAGACAAAAAGTGAGGACCTCGGCTTTGGCGGGGTAGAGTTCGTGCCGTGGCAAATCGGGGCGGTGATGTGACCATGGGGACGGGTATGACGCTGACAAACAAGACCATTCTGATAACAGCCGCAGGACAGGGCATGGGGGCTGCAAGCGCACGGGCCTGTGCGGCAGCCGGGGCATCCGTGATTGCGACGGACGTGAACGGCGATCTGTTGGGTAATCTGGCCGGTGTCGCGGGGATCGAAACCCGCGTGCTGGACGTGACAAAGGCGGATCAAATCGCAGCGCTGGCCGTAGACCTCCCCGATCTGGACGGGATGTTCAACTGCGCGGGCGTTGTGCACCACGGCACGGTGCTGGACCTGACGGATGACGACTGGGACTTTGCGGTCAACCTGAACGTGACATCGATGGTGCGCATGTGCCGGGCCTTTGTGCCGGGCCTGTTGCGTCGCGCGGACAGCCAAGGCAGCGCCGCAATCCTGAACATGGCGTCCATGGCCTCATCCGAAAAGGGTTTTGTCAATCGGACGGCCTATGGCGCGACCAAGGCGGCGGTCATCGGGCTGACCAAGGCAATCGCCGCGGATTTCGTGGCGCAGAATTTGCGGTGCAACGCGCTGTGTCCCGGGACGGTTGATACGCCGTCGCTGCAGGGGCGGATTGCGTCGGCCCCGGACCCCGTTCAGGCGGAAAAAGATTTCATCGCACGCCAACCGATGGGCCGGTTGGCCACGGTTGACGACATGACGCCCACAATTGTGCACTTGTTGTCGGACGGCAGCAGATTCGTGACAGGGCAAACCGTTCTCGTCGACGGTGGTGTCACGATCTGATGGCGATGCATGGTTTGGGAGGGCCTGCCACATGACATACCTGGTGGAAATGACGGGGATCGAAAAACGCTTTCCCGGTGTTCACGCGCTCAAGGCCGTCCAGTTCAATCTGCGTCCGGGAGAGGTTCATGCCCTGATGGGCGAGAACGGGGCAGGCAAATCGACCCTGATGAAAATCATGTCCGGTATCTATCCGCGTGACAGCGGAGAGATGTTTGTCGACGGCAAACCGGTGACCCCGGATGGTCCGCGGGCGGCGCAGGATCTGGGGATCGGGATCATTCACCAGGAACTCAGCCTGATGAATGATCTGACGGCGGCGCAAAACGTGCTGATCGGGCGGGAACCGCGCCGCAGCTTTGGCCGGTTGGACGAACCCGCCCTGAACAAGAAGACCGCCGAGATTTTTGCCTCGCTCAATCTGGCGATGGACCCGCGCACCCCGGTCAGCACCCAGACCATTGCCCGTCAGCAGTTGATCGAGATCGCCAAGGCGCTGTCCTACAACCCGCGCGTGCTGATCATGGATGAACCGACGGCGGCGCTGAATGACGCCGAGATTACCGAACTTTTCAAGGTGATCCGCAAGCTCAAGGCCGATGGCGTCGGTATCGTCTACATCAGTCACCGTATGGATGAGATCAAGCGGATTGCGGACCGGGTCACCATCCTGCGCGATGGGGCATATATCGACACGGTGGACGCAGCCGAGACGCCGCTGTCAAAGATCATCCAGCTGATGGTCGGCCGCGAAGTGACGCAAAGCGCGCCGGTCATTCCGGACACATCGCAAAGCCCGGTGGCCTTGGAGGTCCGCAACCTGTCGCGCGGCAAAGAGGTGCGTGATGTCAGCTTTGATGTCCGCAAGGGAGAGATCCTTGGCTTTGCCGGGTTGATGGGGGCCGGGCGGACAGAGGTCGCGCGCATCATCTTTGGCGCTGATCCCCGTGACGCCGGTGAGATCATTGTTCATGGCCAGCCGGTCAATATCCGCACACCCCACGCAGCCGTCGAGGCCGGGATCGGCTATCTGTCCGAAGACCGCAAACACTTTGGACTTGCCGTGGACATGACCGTGCGTGCCAATGTGGCGATGGCCAATCTGGGCCAGTTCACCAACCGCTTTGGTGTGCTGGACGAAGGCGCGATGAAAACCACAGCGATCAAGTACATCGATCAATTGGGGGTGCGTACCCCGTCGGACATGCAGGACGTGCGTCTGTTGTCGGGCGGTAACCAGCAAAAGGTCGTCATCGCCAAATGGCTGTTGCGCGACTGCGACGTGCTGATCTTTGATGAGCCGACCCGTGGCATCGACATCGGTGCCAAGTCGGAAATCTATGCCTTGCTCGAAAACCTCGCGGCACAGGGACGCGCGATTATCGTGATTTCGTCGGAACTGCCCGAGGTCATGCGGCTGTCGCACCGCATCGCGGTGATGTGCGAGGGACGCCTGACAGGCATCCTGCCCGGCGGCGAAGGCACCACTCAGGAACAAATCATGGAATTGGCCACACAACGCGACACGGCGTTGGTGGGTGCGGAGGATCACCTATGACGACCACAACACCCGAAGCCCCCCGATCGGCGCTGTCGCGGATCGTTGCCGCAGGCACGCACCAGCGGGTTCTGGCCTTTGCCAGTCTGATCGTGCTGCTGATCGGCTTTTCGATCGCCTCGCCGAACTTCATGCAAACGTCGAACATGATTGCGATCCTGCAGGCGACATCGGTGAACGGTGTTCTGGCGATTGCGGTGACACTGGTCATCATCACCGGCGGGATCGACCTGTCCGTTGGGACAATGATGACCTTTTGCGCGGTTATCACTGGCGTGGTCCTGACCTACGCCGGGATGCCTTTGCCGCTGGGGGTGATGGCGGCTGTGCTGACGGGGGCCGCGTGTGGTGCCTGTTCCGGCACGTTTGTCGCCAAGATGGCAATCCCGCCGTTTATCGCGACGCTGGGCATGATGCTGATCCTCAAGGGGCTCAGCCTTGTGATCTCGGGCACCCGTCCAATCTATTTCAACGACACTCCCGGTTTCAGTGAGATTTCGCGCGGTTCGCTGATTGGCGAAGTCATTCCCGCGATCCCGATCCCCAACGGCGTGCTGATCCTGTTCATCGTCGCCGCTGTGACCGCCTATATCCTGAACCGCACGGTGTTGGGCCGCTATTGTTTCGCCCTTGGGTCAAACGAGGAATCCGTCCGCCTGTCCGGCGTCAATACCGATCGCTGGAAGATTGCTATCTATTCGCTTGCCGGGGCCATTGTCGGCATCGCGGGTCTGTTGATTGCGTCGCGTCTGAATTCTGCCCAGCCCGCACTGGGGCTTGGCTATGAACTCGAAGCGATTGCAGCGGTTGTGATTGGTGGCACGTCGCTGTCTGGCGGACGCGGGTCCATTCTGGGGTCGCTCATCGGGGCCCTGATCATGGCCGTACTGACCAACGGACTGCGCGTGCTGTCCGTGGCTCAGGAATGGCAAACGGTTGTGACCGGCGCAATCATCATTCTGGCGGTCTACGCCGACATGATGCGCCGCAACAAAGTGAAGTAACGAAAATCCCATTGTCCCGGAGAGGAGACACCGGGCCATCAACCAACTGAGGAGGAACTCTACATGTTGTCACGTCGTACTCTTATGGGCGCACTTGGTCTTTCCATCGCTCTGGCATCGGCTCCTGCCGCTTATGCTCAGGATGAAATTTACATCCCGCTGGTTTCAAAAGGCTTTCAGCACCAGTTCTGGCAGGCCGTGAAAGCCGGTGCAGATCAGGCCGCCGAAGAATTCGGTGTCCGCATCACCTTTGAAGGCCCCGACAACGAAACCATGGTTGATCGCCAGATCGACATGCTGGCGGCCGCCTTGGCCAACAAGCCTTCGGCCATCGGATTTGCCGCGCTGGACAGCCAGGCCGCAATTCCGCTGCTCCGTCAGGCCGCTGATGCGGGCATTCCGGTTATTGCCTTTGACAGCGGTGTCGACAGCGACATCCCGGTGGCGACCGCAACCACGGACAACGTCGCAGCAGCAGCACTGGCCGCCGACAAGATGGCCGAATTTCTGGGCGGTTCCGGCAAGGTTGCCGTCGTGGCCCACGACCAGACCAGCCGCACCGGCATCGACCGCCGCGATGGTTTCCTGAACCGGATCGCAAGCGAATACCCCGACATCGAGGTTGTCAGCGTGCAGTATGGCGCAGGCGACCAGTTGACCTCGACCGAGGTCGCCAAGGCCATTCTGACTGCCAACCCTGATCTGGGTGGCATGTTCGGCACCAACGAAGGCTCTGCCATCGGGATCGTCAACGCCGTGCGTGAAATGGGCAGCGAAGGCGTGACCATCATCGGTTACGACTCTGGCAAGGCGCAGACCGATGCGATCCGTGACGGCCTGATGGCTGGTGCGATCACTCAGAACCCTGTCGGCATCGGCTATGAGACCGTCAAGGCCGCCGTGGCTGCGATGAATGGCGAAACCCTGCCCGCGATCATCGACACCGGCTTTTACTACTACGACCAGTCCAACATCGACGACGCTGAAATCCAGGCTGTCCTTTACGATTGATCGCACTGCCGTCGCAGCCCATCTTCGCGTGGGCTGCGACACAACTATTTCTCTGATATCCGAGGTTCACATGAAATTACTGCGTCACGGCCCCAAAGGGCAGGAAAAACCCGGTTGCCTTGATGCGTCAGGCCGCGTGCGCGACCTGTCCGAGCATGTCCGGGATATTGCCGGAGAGGCGTTGCTGCCCGAGTCCATCGCCCGCCTGAAAGCACTGGACGTGAATGCCCTGCCGATTGTCGAAGGCACTCCGCAGGATGATCTGCGGCTTGGCCCCTGCGTGGGGCAAACGGGAAAGTTTGTGTGCATCGGCCTGAACTACGCCGATCATGCCGCCGAAAGTGGGCTGGACGTTCCGCCCGAGCCGGTCATTTTCAACAAATGGACGTCGGCGATCATTGGCCCGGATGACGATGTCATTGTTCCGCGCGGCTCCGAAAAGACCGACTGGGAGGTCGAACTTGGCGTCGTGATCGGCAAGGGCGGTGCCTATATCGACGAAGCGGATGCGATGGATCACGTTGCCGGGTTTTGCGTGATCAACGACGTCTCTGAACGCGAGTATCAGATCGAACGCGCAGGCACTTGGGACAAAGGCAAGGGCTGCGATACTTTTGGCCCGACGGGTCCCTGGCTGGTGACTCCCGATGAGGTCGGCGACTATGACGCCTTGGGGATGTGGCTGGAAGTGGATGGCACGCGGTATCAAAACGGTTCGACCGCGACGATGGTCTACAAAGTGCCGCACCTGATTTCCTACTGCTCGCAGTTCATGAGCCTGCAACCGGGTGACATCATTTCGACCGGCACGCCTCCGGGGGTCGGGATGGGATGTAAGCCGCCGGTTTATCTGAAGGGTGGAGAAACCATGCGGCTGAGTATCGAAGGACTTGGCGTTCAGACACAGGTTGTCAAAACGGCAAACTAGGGCCACACCGGAAGGCCCTGCGCGACCGATCCGAGGCAATCAGATCCTGTTGATCCCGAAAAACCGGCTGGTTTTTCGGGATCATTTCATTTCTGGGCCGACTTTGGCCTGACGCGGGTGCAACCCCGGGTGACGTGGGCCGTCCAACGTGGGCCGTCCAACGTGGGCCGTCCAA
>TARA_R100000789_G_scaffold79247_3_pt1 | contig 19414 bp, 19 predicted proteins | sample TARA_R100000789 | Tara Oceans TARA_R100000789 (sample SAMEA2623403) | marine metagenome | biome: marine biome (ENVO:00000447); feature: mesopelagic zone (ENVO:00000213); material: "saline water (ENVO:00002010), including plankton (ENVO:xxxxxxxx)" | depth 450 m
GCGTTCGTTGGTTCGAGAAGGATTCCAAAATCCGGAGATACCACACATAACTTAACCTGTTTATTTTCTTTAGCTGAATTCAATACAGTACATTCGTTTGAGTAAGAGATGCGAAAATCAATAGTCACAATTTTGTTAAACGCCGCTCAAACGATCCAGGCGATTCAACACGGCTATTAATAATGCTTGTCTGACAAACACAGCGCCCGCTGCCTGAGCAAAATACAAATTGTGATCTGTTTCATCGAAACATTCGGGCAACTCATCATTCCTGGCCAGAGGATGCATAATCACGGCGTCCTTTTTAAGAGGACTGTTCTCCTGCAACTTGGATCGACTGTCCAGATTCCGGTAACTGTCTCCCAGGAAGGCAATCGAATTCACATAGATGACATCAAGATCCGGTAACACGGCTTGAACATCATTAGTGACATCAATTGGAATGGGAGATTCCTCAATCGGTTCTGTCAAATCGAGTCCGACAGGATCGGCCATTTCCGAGATGAGCGTGATCTTCTTGACGGCTCCCGTGAACATCAGAGAAAGTCTCAGAAAACTTTTCACCGCTCGCATCGAACCAGGCGTTCCAATAATGCCAAGATGCACCTTTCGATCTTCCGGACAATCATCCTGACAAAGTTCCGGTCGCCATTTCAGCAACGTGTACCAGTCAATCAGAGCCTGCGTCGGATGATGTCCCGATCCATTCCCTGCGTTAATCAAAGGTCGTTGCAAGTTTCGTTGAATTTCTTCAATGCAATCAGTGGCGGGATGCCTCATGATGACGATATCACCATAAGTGTTGAACATCTCACCGATATCAGCCAGCGATTCCCCCTTGGCGACGCCAGTCACCTGACCATCGGGGACGGAAAGAACCTTGCCGTCTAATCGCTGGACTGCACTTTCAAAAGAAAGGCGGGTTCTGGTACTGGCTTCGAAAAACGCTGTGATGGCGATCTTGCCATCGAGTGGTTTATCCATCTCTACATTTCGCGATTCCAGCAAAGCCGCCAGTTGGGCGATTGCAACAACGGTACGGCGATCGAACTGACGGGGGTTCAATATCGATTGGCCCGCCAGCGAGTCGAGTGCTTCTCGATCAATGATTCCATTTGAAAAATCAAGCAGTTCCTGCGGACGCAACTTGCAGCCTTTCGAATTGGATGCAAAATTGGTCAGGGCTCGTGAGATTTGATCTTCGGACAGACGCTTCATTGTACTACCAGATATTATCTTGCTTGGAATCGATGATAAAAAACGTCAACAGACCAATCACTCCCAGAGCACATAAGAGCAGGCCGCCGAATACAATCAACTGCAAAAACCACAATGGAAATAATATCATCAAATCACCTCCGTAGTAATCGGCTTAGGTATCGTTCTTTCCGGAGGAGGAGCAGAAAGCTTTTTGAAATCGAAATCATCGGGAGCAATCCACATCGTGATCCCAAAAACAATTCCCGAGACAGCCGCACCAATGAGTGAGGATACAAACCAGCCAATCGTAAAGTATGCAACAAGGCCACAAGTGGTTCCCAGAATCATCGCCAAAGAAGCCGCAATCGGACTGGCTCGACGAGAGTACAATCCCCCAACAATCGGCCAGATACAACTCCCGACCATCGGCCCCGCAAAAAACAGTACTGTCGCCAAAGTGCCGACATTCGGTAAGGCAACACTCCACGCCAGTAGACCCAGGCCAATAATCGAGAACGCCGCCCAACGACGCTTGGCGGTATCCGACATCTCACCAGGAGATAACGGTTCAATAATATCGTTGACTAACAGGTCTGAAGTCGCTGCCAGCAGGCTGTCAATACTCGATGCTAATGAACAGAATATGACAACGAACACCAGCAATGCACCCGCAGAACCGAGCAAAGTCGCTGCAACCAGGGGGCCGACGGTATCGGGTTGACTGATGCCAATTCCCAATGCAGGAGCAGCCAACCCTAAAAAACCTGCGACAATGGGAACAGGTAACCACAAAAGCCCGCCCAATGCATAGGCTTTCGGTCCGACACCTTCACGCATTGAGAATGCCCTGCTCCACCAGACATTGCTGTGGAAAATCTCTCCAAAACCAAACAGCATATTATTAAACAGCGACATCAATGCCGCTGGGAAAAAGACAGCCAGCAGCATCGGTCGCTGCACTTCCAGCTTCGAGTGCACATCACCAATATCAACCTGCGTGAGAACTGCGACTGAGACGACGACAAGCCCAACAAGAATGATCAGGCTTTGAATGAAATCGGTTCCAATGACGGCGTACATTCCACCAAATAATGTGTAAAGTACGCACACAATAACAACCACCGTCATTCCAACAGGATATGGAATCCCGGAAAGAACATTCAACAATTTGCCGCCTGCCATCGACATCGAGATTAACCATGTTATCGCATAAAACAGGGAGATCAGCAAAAATGGCACGGTTGCAATCTGACCATATCGTTTCCGCACGAATTCAACTGCGGTATAACCTTCGGGCATCAATTGACGAATCCGGCCACTCATCGGAGCAAACGCAAAAAGTCCAAAACTAGCCGTGGAATATGCCAATGCTCCCCAGATACCAAGCTGCAACGCAAACTGTGGAGCAAGCATCGTCGTGTTGGAAGTGATCCAGGTTGCGACAGCGGTTGCAGTACCTAATGCCAGTCCGACATTGCGACCCGCAACGGCAAAACCATCATAAGATTTCGCACGCTTGCCCCACCAGATTCCCAAAGCAACCCAGAGAACTCCAAACAGCCCGAGCATCACATACCCAGCCTGCGGACTTAATATGGTTCCGACAGCCAGGATCATTCCGCTATTTCCTTCTGATCAGTTACTGATTCACTTCGTGATTCGCGAGTTGCCAATGCCCCTTGAATGATGACAAAAATGATCGCCAGAAAAACAATCAGCCCAATTGAAAACAGACCGATCGCCTGCCAGAGTGGCCAATGTTCCACTGTAACTAGAGCAGGCTGATTTGACTGAGCAATCAGCTCTCCCTCAGAATTCAAAGCCTTGACCTGATAAGAGTATTTTCCGTTCGCCAGTCCGGAGATCATCGCTTGAGGAAAAGCACCTCGGAACACGACCAGACCATCATTCTCGACGACTTCGTATTGTGTGGCCCCTTCGATGGCGTTCCAGCGAAGATCGATATAACCTTCACGAACACTTTCGTACTTCTTTTGCACAAACTCGATCTGAGTTTTTTCAGAAGACGGACTTTGCCCGAATCCAGGCGAAGCCTGAAAGAAAAACAGCAGTAATAAAACAGTAGCGATTGAAACTGTTTGACGACTGGTATCCGCATTGCCGGAACGGCAATTTATCACAATATCTCCTGTGCTCTTTTGTTGAATGCGAGTTTATGGCATGAGCAAATGCCTACCCGACAAAATTTAGTGAATGCTACAGGATAGTCGATTTAATCTCTCGCGCAAACCCTATCCTTGATTAACCATCAGAATTCACTTGCTTGCCAGTCATCATCTGCCAGAATACATGATTCAAACGTTGAGATTTTATTTTGAAAGTAAAATAGAACAATGGACTTCAAGCACGAATTTGAAATCTGTTTGCGACTGTTCACTGCAGTCATTGCTGGCGGAATTGTGGGATGGGAACGGGGAACGCATGAGAAATCGGCGGGACTGAGAACACACATGCTCGTCGCTTTGGGGTCGGCTGCATTCACTTTAATTTCAATTCACACACCACAAACATTCGAAGGATTCGACTGGTTCCATATCGATCCCACACGAGTGATTCAGGGAATCATCGGCGGAGTCGGATTTCTGGGAGCAGGAGCGATATTCCGGACTGAGTCGAGAGTGCACGGCTTAACCACTGCTTCCGGAATCTGGGTCATTGCGTCTGTCGGCATTGCTTGCGGTTTCGGATATTATGCGATTGCGCTGCCGGTGGTTGTACTCACGGTCATTGTGAATGGAGTCTTGGTATTTATCGATCCGAAGAAGAAAGATGAATGAGTTAATTGCTGACTTATTGTTCGATGACCTCATTTTTCTGCCTGCGAAACAAATAAGAAAACTCAATCAATACTCGTTCCACCGGGCTCATTTCTGCTCGATCTTCCAAGACTTCGCGAGCCATTTCAGGATCATCAGTAATAATATTGTCGACACCCCGACTGACCATCGTCGACATTGTCACGGGATCATTGACTGTCCAGGCATGGACGGCTTTGCCTTTTTGATGTGCAGATTGAATGAAGCCACGTTTTGCGAGTTTCGTACTCACAGCCAGAAAATCGACCTTGGAGCGTGTCAAATCTCCAGCAGCGACAGCTGTCAGTAAACCGACTGTCCAGTTCGGACGTAATTGCTGAATTTTCTTGATACCAGCGATCTTGAGCGACATGATGACAATGTTGTCTTCCATCCCATTGGCCTCGACTAGATCAACGACTTTCTGTTCCAGGTTTTGTGTGTGTCCATAATACTTCAGTTCGATATTGACTCGAACTTTTCCTTTACAGAGCTTCAACACATCATCCAAAGTCGGAACGCGTTCGCTGGCGTAATCGGCGTTGTAGTAACTGCCGATATCGATCGCCTGTAATTCGGCAGCCGTGCCCTGCCAGATTTTAAGAGGAGAACGAGCCACTTTCATCAAATCTTTATCGTGTGCAACCAACACTACGCCATCTTTGGATTCCTGCACATCAATCTCTATCCAGTCGGCTTTATCGGCGATCCCCTGACGAATGGCGGCCAGTGTATTTTCGGGAGCTTTGAATGCTCCGCCTCGATGAGCTGTGATTTCAACATGATCATCCAGCTGAACAGTATGGAGTGCGGTGGCTCCAATTGTTATTGCGACAAGGGAGCCAATCAGAAATGCAGCTGCTATTCGTCGACGATTCCAGCGAATTGTCCAAGAGAATCGGTCCCCTGAGGTTTCTGGAAAAGAGAAGCTATCCGAGCCTCCACAAGAATCGTAAAGCAGACTCAATAAAACGGCAAAAGAAATATTCGCTATGAGATTTACCAGGAAATTTGCCACGTTCCAGACAGCAAGGACGACACCGAGGGTAAAAGCCAACCACATGATTGACTCGACGCTTTCTGGAACAATAAGAGTTCCCAGTGTGATCGCAGCAGTCATAAGTAAAGTCGAAATCAGGAAATTTGCTATCGCCCAGAGAATAATCCCTTTTGCGATTTTCATCCTATGACCAAGTGTTCTTTGCTGGCTCATTCTGAGGCAATCTTCAGCGGGAACATGTTCAAAAAGATGTAACTGATAAGCGAAACTCCAATTGACCAGACTTCTCAGTACAAGACCAAACATGACCATAAGTAGCGGAGCAATGCCGTAAATTGCGTACCAGAATTGTTGAGGCTTTTCCGTCAGATAATAATTGATGTCATGATCGGTCAGGAAGTACCAGAATATCAGCAATCCGAGGACCAGGAATGGAATGATTATCCCAAGCAGTCGGAAAATCATTCGCGCAGTGATCCGATAAATCCCCGAGGCTTTATAAAGCACAATTCGCAAGCTCTCAGTCACGCGTAATTGAAGGCCGTGAAAAGTCGATAAGCTGAGTGTCATTAAGACCGCTTGCTCCATCGCAAATGTGCAAATCAAAGCGCTTCCCACGATAATCAGAGCGAACCAGCCAGTAGGATGAATCAGGAAAATTGCAATATCGGTATCAGCCAGAACCGTTCTGCCGGAGAGTTCTACAAAAAAGCGAAACATAAGGCTGACAAGAGGCGTAAGCACAATCAGCAATATGATCTTGAATGCAACGTCAGCGACAATCAGTTTTCGCCAGAATGGCTTCAGGCTCCGTAGTTTCTGAAATTTCATTTGCAATAAATTCAGCAAGAGTGGCTTGGAGTTGGACTCGTGCCTTACAGCGTGGTGACATTTAAGATTAAAATCAATTCACCAGATCGGAAACGTCAATTGCACCTACAGGATTTGTGGAAATTTCAAAATTATGAATCTCATTTCCGCAACGAAACATTTCGGGTGTGGTTAATAGAATAGGGCTGCCGTAATTTGAAAGAATAACGACATCTGACATATCACTGAGCGATCATGAAATTCAAAAATAGGAGAACGATAATGAAATTGCTGTCCTTACTGACTGCAGGCTTCTTGCTAATGAGTTTAGAAATGGCATTCGGTCAGCCAAAGGATAACTACCGGCCTGGCAATCCACTCGACCGTTCGCGAATGATGCAGAATCTAATTGCACATCCGAATTTGGAATATGTCTCTGGAGGGCATGAACGCCATAAACTCGATTTGTTTCTTCCAAAGGAAGCGAGCGAGCCCTTGCCCTTAATAATCTGGATTCATGGCGGTGCGTGGCAGAACGGGAGCAAAGACGGGTGTCCTCCCTTGCGAAAAGGATATATCGAACAAGGATATGCAGTCGCCAGTATCAATTATCGTTTGTCGGGACATGCCATCTTTCCTGCTCAAATTGAAGATTGTAAAGCCGCAATTCGCTGGCTGCGGGGGCACGCTGAGGAATACAATCTCGATCCAGATCGATTTGGGGTCTGGGGGAGTTCAGCGGGGGGACATCTGGTTGCTCTGGTTGGTACTTCTGGAGGTGTCTCTGAGTTTGATGTTGGGGACTTCATGGAACAGTCCAGCAGTGTTCAAGCCGTCTGCGATTTTTATGGACCAACCGACCTGATTGCCTTTGTGCGAACACCCGGATACACAAAGCATGCGGATATCCATTCTCCCGAATCTAAACTGATCGGCGGCCTCGTTCTGGAAAATGAAAAGCAGGCAGCAAGTGCAAATCCGATCGAGTATATCAACGAAGACGATCCTCCGTTTCTAATCGTGCATGGCGACAAGGATCCCGTCGTACCCTTAAACCAGAGCGAATTGCTATTCAAGGCGATGAAGTCTCAAAATTTGAGTGTCCATTTTCATACGATTCATGGAGCAGGACATGGAGGCGCAGGATTTGATACCCTCGAGCTGAACGAAATGGTTCTCAAGTTTTTTGATTCTACATTAAAGAGCAATTCAAACGAAATAAATCCTCCTCAAGCCATCACTTCCGAGAGTACAGCCAAGGCGGAATCGAAACCGGATCCCAATGAAGGCTTTCGGCCATCTTTTGAGAAGATTCTGATTCGTGCGGACAAAGACCACGATGGCAAAATATCTGCTCAAGAATTTAAAGCATCGCCGGATTTGTTTAAACGTCTGGATCGAAATCAGGATGGATTCGTCACTCAAAAAGAGCATGATCTGCTCTTTGGTGTTGAAGACTGACTGATATCGGTATCCAGAGGAAACCGCTTAAAACAGCGATCTGATGTATATTTAAAATAGGCAGCTGGTCTTCAGGATCCAGCTGTTTTTTTATCGGAATTACAGACTTCATATTTCATTAACTTCTCATGACACGCAAATCGAACATGGAATTTTCGTTGCCATTATTGAGATGATGGAAGCTTTATTGACTTGACACCGCTATCCAAACAATGCAAGCATTCACAACTCGAATTTAAATATATGGATTTGTTATGCATGAACAAATCCGTTTCTGTTGATTATCCCTGCCTACTTCCTACGGAATAAAGATGTTGAATAAAAACCTCCTTTCAGCGGTCAATTGTCTGGTTACAAAATGGACCATGGGATTGCTATGTGTTGCTCTGACAAGCCAGGTTCAAGCCGACGGGATCTATGAGCAACTTCCCGAAATATCTGCGTCGACAACTTTGGAAGAATTGAATCAAGGTGTTGAGTCACCTGTTAAAGAGCTCGATTTCGCAGCCGGGATTCAACCAGAGTGGATTTGGGGGCCAGAAGACAAATCGGACTATATTCTTGAATACAATTTCTCTTTGTCCCAAGATCCGAAACAGGCACTGACCGCTCGAGTGATGGCGTCCTGCGATAATGAAATGTCCTTGAAAATTAATGATCAGTCCATCTTTTCCAGTACGGAATGGCAGTCTCCAGAAAACAAAGACATCAAGAACTTTCTGCAGAAGGGAGAGAACAAAATACAGGCACGTGTGAAAAATCATGGAGGAGTCGCGGCATTCCTATTCAAGCTGGTACTCATCGATAGCAAGGGAGAAACCCGGGAAGTTGTTTCAAACGATCAATGGAAAGTCCTCTCTTCCGACGGAACTTCTCTTTCCGATAAGCCAGCGATTAAAGGAAAACTTGGAGATGGCCCCTGGGGAAATATCTTCAGTCAGACGCAAGACGATTCCTTCGTCCCCAGAGATACGTTTCTACTCAAGCCAGGGTATCAGGTCGAGAAATTGTTCAGTGTTCCGAAGGAAGAACTCGGCTCCTGGGTCGCCATTGCCTTCGATCCCAAAGGCCGCTTGCTCGCCAGTGATCAAGGAGATAAGGGGATTTGTCGCATTACACCAGCTCCACCAGGCAGCGATGAGACAACTCGAGTTGAACGTCTGAACCTTCCGATCAGTTCCGCACAAGGGATGCTTTGCGCATTTGATGCCTTGTATTTGTCTATCAATGGAGGTCCCGGTTCGGGGCTCTATCGGGCGCGAGATACCACTGGAGATGATCAGTATGATGAATTGACCAAATTGATAGACTTTCGGGGAGGAGGCGAGCATGGACCCCATGCTCTGCGATTGAGTCCTGATGGGAAATCGATTTATGTGATCTGTGGTAATCACACCGATCCCCCCTTCTCTGTCGATCAGATTTTCGAAGCCGGAAACTCCAGCCGAGTTCCCATCAACTGGAGTGAAGATTTATTATTGCCTCGTCAATGGGATGCCAATGGTCATGCGCGTGGCAAACTGGCCCCCGGCGGCTGGATTGCCAAAACCGATCCCGAAGGAAATTCCTGGGAAATCTACAGCAGTGGATACCGCAATCCCTACGATATGGATTTCAATACTGATGGCGAACTGTTTGCCTACGATGCGGATATGGAATGGGATTTAGGTTCGCCCTGGTATCGCCCGACGCGTGTCTCCCATGCGACAAGCGGAAGTGAATTCGGCTGGAGGAGTGGCACCGGGAAATGGCCCGCTTATTATCCGGACAGTCTACCCGAACTGGTCAACATTGGACCCGGCTCACCCGTTGGAGTCTGCTTTGGAACAGGAACTAATTTCCCAGAACGTGATCAAAAGGCATTATTCATTTGCGACTGGACATTCGGGACGATGTACGCCATTCACATGCAACCGCACGGAGCAAGCTACACGGCAACCAAGGAAGAGTTTCTTTCCCGATCTCCACTCCCGTTGACGGATAATGCCGTCGGTCCAGACGGAGCGATGTACTTCACCGTTGGTGGACGCGGCACACAATCAGAACTGTATCGCGTTCGATACATCGGAAAAGAAAATGAGCATCGAGGAATTGCAAAAGAATCACAGTTCGACCAGAAACTGAGCATGATCCGCCAGCATCTCGAAACATTCCACGCTTCTGATAATGAGATGTCCGAGTCCGAAATGATGAAAGCCGTTAATTATCTTCAACACGAAGATCGTTTCATCCGCTACGCGGCTCGAATTGCTCTGGAACATCACCCCGTCGAGAAATGGGCAAGTGCCATACTTAATGGGGATTTGAAATCGACCGGTGTCATCAATGGTGTAGTTGGATTGGCTCGTCAGGGGAATGCCGGGATTCAAACACAGTTGATCGACGCTCTCGATTCGCTGCCATTTGGAGAATTATCAACAACTGATCAACTCGAGCTACTACGTGCCTGGCAGTTAGTCTTCGCAAGACTCGGGCCTCCTTCTGAGGAGATGGAACAAAAACTTGCTGCAAAATACGATCCTTATTTTCCAGTCAGGCAGACGCAGGTTTCTAGCGAAAATGGTTCTAAGGATCCTTGGGATATCAATGCTGTCGATGCATTAAACCGTGAATTAGCGACGTTGCTGGTCTATTGGAAATCGCAACACATTGCTGCGAAGATAGTGTCGGAATTGCAGAAAGAAAATTCCGTACTGAGTGATCAGGATCAATTGAATCAATTGATTGCTAGAAATAAAGGCTACGGACGTGCTGTCGAAAGTATGCTGGAAAAACAACCTGATCTCCAGCAGATTCACTATGCTTTTGTATTGCGAAACCTTAAGCAGGGATGGACGCTTGAAGAACGTAAGACTTATTTCTCCTGGTTCGAAAAGGCATCAAAGTGGAGCGGTGGAAACAGTTTTCAAAAATTTCTGCAGAATATTGAAACCGAAGCCTTTGAGAATGCGAGCGAAAAAGAACGCTTGGCGATCGAGGCCTCTGGTGCTCGAAAACCTTATCAGGTGCCTGAGTTACCCAAACCGGTTGGTCCGGGAAAAGATCGTAATTTAAGCGATATTCTGACACTGGCTGAAAATGGCTTGAAGAGTCAACGTAATTTTGAGAACGGCAAAAAAATGTTCGCGGCCACCCGCTGTATTGTCTGCCATCGTTTTGATGGAGATGGAGGAGCAACTGGGCCCGATCTAACTCAATTGGCTGGTCGATTCAATCTGAAAGATTTGACGGAAGCAATTGTGGAGCCGAGCAAAGTCATTTCTGATCAATACCGTGCGATGCAGGTCGTGACATTTGAGGGTAAGGTTTATACGGGAAGGGTCCTCAGTGAGTCCGAGGATCAGTTTACACTTCTGTTGGATCCTGAAGATGCGACTAAGTTTATTGATATCGCTCGTGAAGATGTCGATGAAATGGTTGCAGCGAAGACGTCATTGATGCCGAAAGATCTTTTAAAATCACTCAACGATGAAGAGGTGCTTGACCTGCTGGCTTATCTGCTCTCGCGAGGCAATCCGAATGATCCGATCTTCCGAGGAAGGTAATCGCGATGTCAGCATTTCATGGCCTGTGAAAAGAGTCGCAGAGATGGAAAATAATCGGCGATGATTTTCAACACTGCCAGAATCGGTACGGCTAGAAAGACGCCGCCAATCCCCCACATCCAGCCCCAGATGGCAATGAACAGAAATACGATCAAAGGATTCAGGCTCATTGAACGTCCCAGCAGGCATGGCGTAATGAACTGCCCTTCGAGAGAAGTCAACCCAAAATAAACAGCAGGTGCCAGGCACGCATAACTGATGCTGTCAAACTCCAGCACAGCTATCAAAAAGACGATCGCAGTCCCCGTCCATGCTCCCAGAAATGGGATGTAATTAAACAGGGTAGCCATCACACCAATCAGGAAAGCATTCGGCAAACCTAGTAAATACATCGCCAGGCCAGTGACGATCCCCAATGAAATGTTGATGACTGTCACTGTGAACAGATAAAGCGACATTCCATGCTGCAAGTCTTCGATGAGATCCTTTGCTTTCGCTTTGGAAGACGTGATTTCGAAGCCAGCGATTAAATTGGAGATGGTGGAATGTCCATAGACCAGCAGGAAAAACAAGAGTCCCAGTGTGACCACTGTTCCGGCAACAAAACCACCGGAATTGCTGACAAGTTCTACGCCGGGAAATAGTTTAGGCTGCTGAATCGCAACAGGCACAGGTTCATCAGCTCCATCCGGTTCAGCGATATCTTTAATCTTTTCAGAAGCCTCCTCCATATTCTCAATTTGTGCTTCGACTCCACTGAGTTTCAATTCAATCTCATTGAGATACTCGGGAGCATTGGCGATCCAATCTTTGATTGGCCCCGTCAAATTCATAACGGCAGCAGTAAAAGCTCCGATAATCACAAACAGACAAATCGTGGCTCCTACGACCGGCGGGAGATGCCAGTGATGAAAAATTCTCATGACCGGTCTGAGCACCAGATAGAGCATCAAAGCCATTACGACGGGCATTGCTACGGATTTCGCAAACGTCAGGACGGCCAGAACAGAAATCACTGCCAGGATCGTTGTTGCTGCCTGGGGCAAGACAACTTTGACTCTCGGAATTTTAATGCGCTCTTTGCTTTCCGTCCGTTGCAGCATCTTCTCATGTTCATTGTGAGGAGCCTCTGGAGCAGATCGCTCTCCTATAGACTGTTGCCAGTTGGTAAAGGCATTGCTTCTGGCCATCGTGGGCATATTACGGACTTTCATTCCACTGAATTCAGTGGGGAATACTATGAAAATAGCCTGCTCATCGCTGGGCATTTTACTCCCAGACATCTAAACAGGCCTTAACTTGAATTGTAGAATCGGCTTACCAGGGTTTGAGTTTCCAACCAACAACAAAACCAATACCAAAGCACCACAAGGCGGCAGCTTCCGGCTTTTGACGGGCATAGTCTTTCACATATGCAATCAAATCCTGACCCGGCTGCAGGTTTTCCTGTGAAGTGCGTAATGGAACTGAACGAACTGGAGATGCCGTTTTACTGGCTTGATGGGATGCTGGTGTATTCATATTTGTCTCCTGATTAATGATGGATGTTTAAGTCGATTGTTAAAAACGGGAATAGCGACGTTTGGCTGCTTCTCCTGGGGAAAGGCCAACGGAATCTGTTTCCACAAGTGCGGATTTGATCCAAGCAACATTTTCTTTCAATTCTTGCTGCGATCGGCGTAAGAGGCCAAGACCTGAGGCTGAGAGTTTGAACCCCGTATAGCAGAGTACACCGGATATCAGAGTCGCAATAACCGCAACGCTGATTAAGCTAGCTCCTAAACTCCATTCTAATTGTTGATAGAGAATAAAACCTATGCCTCCAAGCAGTACGGGAATCATTCCCAAGAACAGGCAAAACCCAACTGCAAATAATATGACTGGTAACTTTAAGGAATTCGTTGAATCTCTTATGTCAACGGACAATAGTTTTGCCTGGAGTTCAACCAGTTCAATCACGTTATGCAAAAATGCAGAAACATTACGCTGAATTCGTCTTTCAGGAGCCCCAGCCTTTTGGCGAGATTCATTTATCGTCTCTTGATAAGACATCCGAGTGTCACTCCAATCGTAGCTGCGATTCCCAAGGCGATATATGGATTTGAGTTAATCCACTTACGTGAGGTCTTTTCAAATGCTTTCAAGGGTTCCCAGACTTCCTTCGGGTCTAATGAGCCATCGGTAAGGGAGCGAATATTTTTTGCAAACCCCTCCCTCCCGTTCTGTTTTAAATTATGTGCAGAGATCATGAATTCACCTGTTGCGGTTCCTGAGATCGTTGTTGAGACTTGGAACTCTCTTCGATTTGTTTTCCAATAAATTGTCCCGCATAGCCTACACCGGCTCGCAAAGCAGCCATTGCTGCCAGGCTTGCTAAAGAAGCGATTGGACCTGTACGGGACTCTGCTTTCGGCTTCGGTTCGACAACGAGCCGTTGCTTCTTGGATAGTTTTTCTAACTCATCCGCATCCGGACTCATGACATGCAACCGTTTCGGGACAATAATGTATCCCACTGCAGCAGCGACTCCGAGCATCATCCAAGGCGCTCGCTTCATGTAATAATGCCAGTCCATCAGCTTTTGAGCATCTTCCACAATCCGATTGACTTCAGGTTGGAGATGACAGCGCGTTTGCCGCATCTGTTCTCTGATCTCTTCTGCGGTTTCAGGATTGCTTTGCTTAACACTCATAAGATGTTTTTCGCTGACTGGCATTTTCAGATGAAGGAAATTTACGGACTGAGACGATTACCGGCTGAATGAACTGGGAACCATTCCATGCAGCGAGTCCATGACTCTTCGGCTGATTTGTTCGCTGGTCGATAGCCGTGATGAGGCAGAATTACCGATCATCATGCCGATGCAAACTCCCGTTGCAATCCCGACAGCAAAGGTTGCCATCGTCGCTGCCAGAGGTTGTTCTTCGATGGCATGCTCCACCTGATGAGTCATCTGGGCACATTCCTGCTTGATTTTCCCGCCGGTATCCATACGATTGGTTGTTTGCTGATTCATGACTGTCTCCTTAATAAATACAGTGATTGAATATGAGTGATTTGACTGGAACAACTGCGTCGAGATTAGCCTCGACGACTGCTCGTCAGCCCAATAATCACACCAGCAATCAAACCTGCTCCAAAGGTAACGGCAATTGATTCCAATGGATTTTTGCGAACGACGCCCTGAACATTTTCATATCCATCCTGCACGGCATGGGAAGCATTGGCATATTGATTTTTGGCGTACTCAGATGCATCATGCGTATATTGCTCAGCTTGATGACGAACTTCGTTCGCATATTGGCGAACTTTTCCGCTCGCTGAATCGGCCTGCGCAGAACCTTCAGCAATAATATCCTCGACGAAGTTCTCAATTTCTGATCGAGTTTTGCCGGTTTTTTCCTGTACGATCCCGATCAATTGTTCCATGTCGCCATAGGCTGCATCCAGGTCATCGCCTTTGAGATCTGCCCATTTTTCACGTAAAGAACCTTTGACTTGATTCCAGTGGCCTTCTAATTCCTGTCGAGTCATCATTTCTCTTGCTCCTGAGTTAATAGTTGGAAGACTAAATTCGTCTAACAGACTATGAGCAAATCAGGGGCCAAACTGAAATATGAGTTAATATAGGATCATTTCAATGAATTTTTCGAAATGACTGGTTGTGAATCGATCATGCTGAATTCTCAGAGTCCATTGGCGATACAACGGAAGGCTTCCAATTGCCGGCTAAAATGGCTGCAATCGGCTTAGTCGCATCAATTCGCTCCAATACAATTTTGATCCCAGCAGTAATGGGAGTGGCCAGAAACATGCCGACAATTCCCCACATCATTCCCCAGAACATTAATGCCAAAAGAACAACGACTGGATGTAAATCGGTCGATTCTCCCATCATTTTGGGTTCGATGATATTTCCGCTGACAAATTGAATTCCCGAAAGAATCAGAATCGCAAGCACCATCCAGACAATACCTGCATCCGGTTGAAGTATGATGAGTGGAATTGGCAGGACTGTGGCGACAAGAGGGCCGATGTTGGGAATGTAATTGAGCAGAAATGCGAGCAGCCCGAAGGTCATGGCCATGGGAATTCCCAGAAGAGCAATCGCCATGCCGAACACAAATCCTGTGATAATCGAGATGACTGTTTTCAAGCGAAGATATTTCCGAATCTGTAAATCAATATCTTGCCATGTCCCTGTCACTCCCAGCGGTTCAGTGGATCCCAGCAGCAGAAAGAAAACGTAAATTAAAACGACGATACTCGTCATCAGCAGGTTCAGCAGGGCTCCGGAAAGTTCTGAGAAACCATGTCGCAGCAGGGAATCCAGAAACAGATCAATTCTTTCCGTATTCTTCTTGACGGGAGTTCCTTCTATGGTCGGGGCGTCTTTGACAAGTCGATCGGGAAGATAATCCTGAACGGTGTCTACAATTTCCTGAATTCGCAATCGATATGCAGGAGCCATTTCGCGAAGTTCAACAGTCGAGCCCCACAGCGTCCAACCGAGAACAAATACGATTCCCAGTCCAGCCAGAAATGTAATGCCGGCAGCAACGAGTCGTTCGACGCCGAGTCGTCGCTGCAAAGAATCGAGAATCGGTGCAATCCCGCTGACGACAAAAATCGCAATCACAAATGGTAACAACACCGGGCGAAGCCAATAGATGGCATAGCCTATGGCAGCCGTCGTCAGAATCATTAGACAATTGGTCTGAATCCGTGAACGAGCTTCTTCAAGTTGCATCCTGATGGCCCTGTTTCTTCTTGATGTCGATTCAGTGATTGAGATTTCATAGGAATGAAATTAAAACTCATCACTCAAATGAAGTTTGCGCTCAATATACGCCTCGCAAATACGATAATAAGTGACCATCGAATCAATATCGATCCACTCATCGAGTGCGTGCAGGTTTCCCACCAGGGGACGTGAGAGGTTCACTGGAATTCCATACTTGCGGAAGAAACGGCTATCACTTCCACCGGAGGCTCGAACAAGTTTTACAGAGTTCGTGAATGCCTTAGTCAGTTCACAAAAGAGTGGATCGGGTGCCAGATGGGTTGGTTCGGCAATCATCATTTTAGGCTGTAAAATGCCTTCTGGTCCCAGAATTTCGGCAAGTTCTGACAGGATTGATTCGGTTGAATGTGGTGGCGGGAAACGGATATCCATCACTGCGGAAGCCTGATCGGGAATGCGATTGGCCGTTGTGTTTTCTGTTCCGCAAATCGTAATACTGCAGGTGGGAAACCAGTGATTCTTTTGTTCATCAATCGGTTCCGTGGGCCAGAATTTTGCAAAATGATCTTTGAGCTGCATCAGTTTTTGCATCATCTTTTCTAATGCGTTATCACCCAGCCAGGGACGAGCCCCATGAGCCTCCTGTCCATAAAAAGCGACCTGTAGATGCACAACTCCTTTTTCCTCAACGGTGATTTCACTTAGAGAACCGCCATCGGGAATGATGACAATCTCGCAACGTAATCCGATCTCGTCACATAAGTAGCGCACACCATCACTCCCCCCCTGCTCTTCGTCAGAGGTTAAAGCCAGCCCTAGTGAGAGTCCTGGATGACGGACATTGAGTGCCCGATGCAGTTCGACCAGAATGGCGATCTGGCCTTTCATGTCTCCTGTGCCGGGGCCATAAATCCGACCATCGCGAATTTCAGAGTGATAGCAATTCGGCTGAGGATGCTCGATGACATCAAGATGTCCGCATAATAAAATTGCTGGAACTTCAATTCCCTCCGGTCGAACGACCATTGAGCGGTGCTCATTCACATCGTAGTAGTCAATTTTGACACCGGGGATGCTATCAATGTGATTGTGCAAAAACTCGAAGCAGCGTTCCCGTTCGGAAGGCCGACTTTCCGTACTGGGGATGATGACCAGGTCGCGTGTTAAAGCAGTCAATCGAGCTTTCAGGTCGTCATCATTCAAGGGCATATTCTCTCCTGCATTTTTTGAAGTATGCGATTATAAATATTTTAGATTAATCACGATCACTATCCCATTGAACCGGCAAATCCTGTTCAGCCAGATGAAGATATTTCAGGCAGGCATCCGTTGTTTCAGCCAGGCAAAGAAATTGTCCTTTATGGACAAGGTTATCGGAGCCGAAGTTCAAATTGAGAGGAATGATGCCTGCTTTTTTGTCAGGATAAAATAGATGTCCCGGCTTTTCGAACATGTTGAGGAGATTGACAGTCGATAATGGAATTTTCAATCGAAGATTACGCAGCAGCCAGGCTCCCTCAGGAAGAAAATGGCGAGCAATCAGCGAGGGATAAGTTGCCCCGGTGACCCGGGCATTAATCTCACAGACAATCACTTCCAGTTCAGACTGCCCCGCTCTTTCAATCACCAGCCAGTCAATGCTGGCAGTCCCGCGATATCCCGTACTTTGCAACCAGCGGCCTACCAGTTCTGCTTGGCGCATCGTTTCTTCGCGCAATCCCGGCCAGTCCCTCATATAAGGAGGGGGAGAAATATTACCTTGGTGAATACTCTCCTGACTGAGAATCTGTTCGGTCATATCGTAAGCATAAACGGTCGTGTCATTGACAAATAACTGAGTACTGGGACTACGGACTTTATCAATCCCCTTGATTCCCGGCTCCAGCCAGCCTTGTACGAGGCAGGCCCCTTCGAAGAAAAAATAGGGTGGGATTTCGGGAAGGGCTTCCAAATCGGAGAGATCATGCAATCGCATCATGCCGATGCCAGACGCTCCGATTTGTGCTCGTACGACGGCCGCTCGATAACCACGACGCTGAAGTTCCAGAGCACAGGGTTTAATATCCAGTGGTGACTCTGCAATGACGGTTTCAAAAGCAGGTAAACCTGCATCCATCAGGAACTGATGGAGTTTGAGTTTATTATTCCCATCTCGACTCGCCTCTTTGGTGGTAATCGTCTTGCACCCCGTATGCTGGGCAATCCCAACGATCGTTTCGTCGGTGACATAGCCATCAATCCAATCGATATCGAGCTTTTCAATTTGTTCTAAACAGCTAGCAGATTTCAGTTCCTCACCTTTTAAAATCTGATTGCCGATCTCCACATATTCCTGATGGGGCAACACTTCAAGATGAGGCAATGAGAGTCTCAGATCCTTTTTCAAATAATTACAGAGCGAGACGTCGGGTTCGCGTTCAAGCACAAGCAAATTCTGAGAATCATGAAACAGTAAATTCATGATGGGAATAAGCCGGGCGCTGTAGGAGTCGATTTCACCAACTTCTTTTCGGAGAGCCTCAGTTTGCAATTCATTGCCGTAAAACAAGGCGAGTAAATTTGCAAAGAAAGCGACTCTGCGATCCCAGAGCGGAGGCAATTTTCCGTGAGTATCGACAAAGGCAATTTCGTTATCAGTAGGATTCACGTTGTTCGCATCTCCAGAGCGGCCACAGATGAATGTAATCCTGTCATTAAGAAATGAATCAGTAGGATTATCTTCGGCGATAATTATTGGGAATCAAGCGAAGAATCTGACTTACTTTTTCGCTTTCGTTATCCAGCGATCGAATTGATTGGCAAACGTCTGGCGATCTTTATCACTGAAGTTAGAAGGACCGCCCGTAATTTCTCCGCCGCCTCGTAAATCGTCCATCAGATTTCGCATCGCCAGCCGTTCTCCAATGTTGGCAGAGGTGTAGAGTTCTCCACGAGGATTCAGTGCTTGCGCCCCTTTCGCGACAACATCGGCTGCCAGAGGGATATCGGCAGTGATGACAAGATCGCCGGGGGATGCCAGTTCGACAATTCGCTGGTCGGCGATATTCAAACCAGCGGGGACGAGAATACTGTCGATCCATTCCGAACGAGGATAGCTCATCTGCTGATTGGCAACCAGAGTAACTTTTGTCTGCGTCCGCTTGGCCGCTCGAAACAGCAACTCTTTAATCTCCCGCGGACAGGCATCCGCATCAATCCAGATCTGCATCAACGATTTCGCTTTCAATTGCTGTTTTTTGTAGGTTCTAAATCCATTGAAAATCTTGTAGGTCAGGCATTGCCTGACAAAATGTGCGTGCGACCTCGAATGTCGTCAGGCACTGCCTGACCTACACCTGATTCTACAAATACATTTCCAGAGAGGATCAATGGAATGATCGAAATTAGTTATGGTGTATTTGATTCCTTCAACACAATTGGCTGAATCCACGCAGATTTCAAGTCGTCTACTTCCGAAGGATTGGGATGTTTTGCATTCGAGGTAACACGAGCGCGAACGTATATTTCGTCTCCCTCGTATTCGTACTCAGCAGTAGTTCCCTGAACTGTTTTCAACACTTCGCCGATATCATTGCTATAACGCCGGGTCAACAAGAGTGGTTGTCCTTCTTTGTCCAGCACTGGCATGTTGGTTGCATCATAGCCGCTGCGAGTGCCTATAAATTCTGTCGTATAAACTTCTCCTACGACAGCATCGATTTCAATAGTCAGTTTTTTTTGAGTGGATTCGATCTTCTGGAGACCAACTCCGCTGGACGCGTAAAATTGACCTGCCTCCAGAGACTCGATCAGAGATTCAGGCGTTAATTCATCGGCTAACACAACCACCCAGCCACGC
>TARA_R100000789_G_scaffold99340_1_pt1 | contig 19412 bp, 16 predicted proteins | sample TARA_R100000789 | Tara Oceans TARA_R100000789 (sample SAMEA2623403) | marine metagenome | biome: marine biome (ENVO:00000447); feature: mesopelagic zone (ENVO:00000213); material: "saline water (ENVO:00002010), including plankton (ENVO:xxxxxxxx)" | depth 450 m
CTTTCCTTCTCCTTGGGGAGAAGGTGGCCGAAGGCCGGATGAGAGGAGGCCTTCGATGTTCTTTTTTCAATCGACACCGTTTTCCCCTCACCCTAACCCTCTCCCCAGGGAGAGGGGACTATTTCTTAGGAATTCGGCGACTACTCAGCAAGATTTCCTGCCCGCTCGGCTTCAATCTCCCGCACAGACAACTATAATGCGGCTCAAATTAGTCGGATATTAATCCTGTAGGGTACGCTGTGCGTACCACACTCAACAGATTATCAATGGTACGCACAGCGTACCCTACTTGTTGCCCCCTGGACCAAAACACGTGTTAAGATCTCATACTTGCGGCGAATTACGGAAATCTCATGTTGGCGAACGCGTGACGCTGGCCGGTTGGGTCGATAAATATCGGGATCACGCGGGCATCGTATTTATTGATCTGCGAGATCGATACGGTCGAGCCCAGATCAAATTCAACCTGGAAGATAACAGCAACACTCAGAAAGAAGCCCGTGGCTTGCGGCACGAGGATGTTGTTCAGGTCATCGGCGAAGTTGTTGCCCGTCCCGATGATATGGTCAATCCAAAACTGGCGACCGGGGAAATTGAAATCCGTGTCAATGAACTCAAAGTGCTTAGCAAGTCAGCCAATCCTCCATTCCTGATCGATCAGCCCGATCTTCCGAATGAAGAATTACGTCTGAAGCACCGCGTTGTCGATTTGCGTCGTCCCGAATTGCAGAATGCAATGATGTTACGGCACAAGTTCACGAAAATCGTTCGTGATTATTTCGACAGACACGGCTTCCTCGATATCGAAACACCAATCCTTGGACGCAGTTCGCCGGAAGGAGCTCGCGATTATCTGGTTCCGTCTCGAGTCCACCCGGGTTGTTTCTATGCGTTGCCGCAATCGCCGCAGATTTTCAAACAACTGCTGATGTGTGCCGGATATGATCGTTATATGCAGATCGCCCGCTGTTTTCGTGATGAAGACTTGCGAGCCGATCGCCAGCCGGAGTTCACGCAAATCGATCTCGAAATGGCTTTCGTTGAGCAAAACGATGTGCTATCTGTGGTCGATGGGATGATTGCTGAAGTCCTCAAAACACTCAAAGGCATCGACTCGCCGGTTCCACTTCCACGCTACACACATGCGGAAGTTATGGAACGGTTTGGTTCTGACAAGCCGGATATGCGATTCGGCATGGAACTGACCGACTTGAAAGAAATCGCAGCCGATTGTGGATTCGGCGTCTTCAGCAAGACCATTGAAAACGGCGGACGAGTTCGTGGACTGGTCGCTCCTCAAGCTGCTGAAAAATACAGCCGAAAGAATATCGATGCCTTAACGGCCTTCGTTGGCGATTACGGAGCCAAAGGTCTGGCATTTTTCCGGGTCAACGAAAGTGGACTCGACTCTCCGATTGCCAAGTTCTTCACCGAAGAACATCAGAAGGCAATCATCGAAAAGATGGGCGCCAAACCGGGCGATTTGATTTTCTGTGTGGCTGACAAAGCCTCTGTCACCTCGGCGGCACTGGCTGCATTGCGAAATCGACTCGGCAAAGAGCTGGAACTATTCGATCCGAAGGCGTTTTCCTGCCTGTGGGTTGTTGAATTTCCATTGCTGCAGTTTGATGCGGAAGCTGACCGCTGGGTTGCCGAACATCATCCGTTCTGCTATCCGCATCCCGATGACATCGAATTGCTGAAGACCGATCCCGGCAAGGTTCGAGCACAATCTTACGACCTGGTAGTCAATGGCTATGAAGCCGCCTCCGGCAGTATTCGTATTCACGATCCCGCGATTCAGCAGCAGATTTTCGATCTGCTCAACATCAAAGCCGAGGAAGCCGAAAGACGATTTGGCTTCCTGCTTGAGGGGTTACGATACGGGGCTCCTCCACACGGCGGCATGGCTCTTGGTCTCGATCGCTGGGTGATGTTGCTTTGCGGCTACGACAACATCCGCGACGTAATCGCCTTCCCGAAAACACAGAAAGCAGCCGACCTGCTTTCAGGGGCTCCCTCGACGGTCGACGAAAAACAAACCAAAGAATTGTATCTTGAATTGAATCTGCCTGAAGAGTAAAGCCGTAGGTCAGGCTGTGCCTGACGAGATAGAATTTGGTAAACTATCGCTGAAATCACAAGCACGAAGCGCAAGCGAGTGTGTCACATCGGTCATTATTACATACTCACTTGCGCTTCGTGCTTGTATAGAACTTGCCAATAAGAATGTGTTTTCAACAGGAGAGAGTAAAATGAGCAGTTCGGAGTTGCATCCTCTGGCGGATGAAGTCAGTCAGCATCTGTCGGACCCGACAAAAACTTTCATGATGCTCGTTTACTGCGAAGTTCAGTCCGGCAAGGAAGACGATTTCAAGGCGGCTTTCCATCCTGCACTCAAAGCAACCGTTGAAGAAGCCGGCAACTTCACTTACCGCCTCATTCAACAGGCTGATATTCCCACAGCTTTTATCGTCATCGAACACTGGCAGGATCTGCAATCCCTCGATGATCACCTCAAGCAGCCCTACCTGGAAAAACTCTTGTCCGATTTGGAACCTCTACTGACGAAGGCTCCAAGAGTCGATGTTTTTCATGAATATGTGGCTTTGTAAATTCTAAGCCAGTGATAGAGAGAGGTTATCGTTTATCAAGAAGCTTGTCATAGTCAGTGTGAGTGCCAATCCAGAACCAGACAATCTCATTGCCATCCATAATTCCTAATGCTCGATAATCATCATTTATTCGGACGGAATATATGGGATTGCTGGCGTGCATTTTCTTGAATCGAAGACCTGGGTGTTGAGGATTCTCCCTAAATTTTGAATAAGCTTTTTGTGCCTGATGCTGAATTTCTGTAGCAAGTTTTTCTAAGCAATTGCGGAATTGATGTGTCGTTTTGGAAATGATCATTATTCAAATTTCATTTCCTCTGTTAATCCATTTCTATTCTCTGCGAGCGCCGCTGCTCCCATTTCGGAAAGCTGATTTTGACTCTTTGCAAACAGATCATCCCATTTCCTTTCAGAATCCAGTTCTTTCATTATCCAGTTTGCAATTTCATCCTGCTCCTCGGGCGGGAGTTTTGAAACTCGATCAAATAGCTGTTCTAATAATTCGGTCATAAAAATCCCCTATTCTTTCATGGATTTTAGCTATGATTGCATTGTGAAAGAAATGATCGGAATTGCAATCGATTTTTGATGTACCCCCTCTGAATGAGAGGTCTACTGACCATTCCCCGATCGTCGCGGCGGTGGTCCTGGTGGGCGACCGAATTGTCCACCACCGGCACTTCGTTCTGAAGGAGCGATGCCTCCCTGGATTTTGCTGACTGGTTCGTCGGAAGCCGTCTGGCCAATGACGAGGTCGAAGTTGGCGTTCAGTTCGCCGATTTTTGAATCGGGAATAGGATCGAACGCGGCGAGAATCGTTTCCCGCTCTGCAGGTGCGGAGATGCGACGGAATAGTCCATCGCGTTCGTTCTGAGGTTCTCCTTTGATCAGCAATTGTGTTGTCAGAATACGATGACCATTCTTGCTGACGGCAAAGTGAATGTGCGGAGTTCGTCCCGGATAGGCGACTGGCTTGATGGTGCGGAAATAATACTGGCCTGTGGAATCGGTCAGGAATCGGCCGTATCCCTGGAAGTTGCTGTCCCGTTTGGCTGCATTGCTGGTGCCTGAATGTAAGTAAGCTCCCTGATTATCAACCTGCCAGATTTCGACAAACGCATTGCGAATGGGGGAACCACTGGCGGTCAGCACTTTTCCTGACAGATGTGTGATCTCACCCACGGCTGGCGTGATGGCATTATTCACGACAATCAGATCGTTATCGGTATCGAGCGGCAGTTTATCGGGATAGAACGGCCCCTCAGTCATGCGTGATGTGGGAGTCAGTTGCTCTGCAAACAATCCGGGAGTCGTCCAGAGGGCAGTCGTGGCAACGGCCATCGACTGCAGAAATGCTCGACGTGGCAGAATGATCATAATTCGGTTTCCTTTATTTGAGAATCTCCTGATTTCATTAACCACTCTAACAGGAAAAAGTGTCGTTCCCAAAAGAAACTTTTCGGCAATCCGATCGAACTCAATGAGTCTTTTGTCGCTCACAGAGAACATCGGTGTTGCTTTCTCGAAACAGTCTCGTCCTGACTAAAGTTCGCAGACTCTATGAATATAGCGAATTGAGGAATTGATTCCGGCTGGCACATTCGTTGCATCTTGTTTCGAAGATGTCAAATTCCATCAGGATATCTCGTTCTCTGTATTTCTTCGCAATTGCGATATTTTGTTTTGTCGTAGTTTCCGAAGCTCAGGAATCGAGCAGTTATGTCAAATTGCAATTAAGAGACGGGCGTAAGCCGGTCGGTAAACTCGTCCCTCAGGCCGATTCCAGTGAGTGGATTGTTCTCGAATCGTCCTCGGCTCAACTGGCCATAGTGAGTCGATTTCACAAAACTAGAGTGCAGACGATTGAACGAATCGATCCTGTAATCGTCATTGAACCTGAACCGGGGATGCTGCAGTCTAAGACTGAACCTGGAAACTGCTCGAATGAGAATTCTTTCCCCGAAGCCAGTTCCATTCAGTCGATTTCGATTCGTGCAGCTGCGAAAAACTGGGATCGTGATGTCGAAGCCGATGGGGTGAGTGTTCAACTGATTGCGTTGGATACTCAGCAGAATCGTTGCCAGTTACGGGGATCCGTCTCCTTCACACTTTATGCAGTACGTTATCGTCCGCAGCCGGATGAACAACGCTTCGTCAAACTGGGAGACTGGACAGTTAGACTTTCCCAGGATTTAATCGATCAGCAAGGGGATGCTCATATTCAACTTCCCTGGCGAAATCAACGACCTGATGTTGACAGTGAGTTTCTCCCGCTCGGCTTGCTGAAAGCACGATTGAATGTGTCTGGAGTTGGCAGCTTTGAAGCCAGCGATGCCAATGTCCCTCTACGGGAGTGGAGTCAATTTCGAGATGATGCCGAGATTTATGAGGGATCGCAGTATCACTTTGATGAGTAATTAATTCATTACAAGCACGACGCGCAAGCGAGTGAGTGAGTTCATACCGCATTGACGCACTCGCTTGCGCTTCGTGCTTGTAACATGTTAACGAAAGCAATTATCGAGCGGCCTGTAATTTCAGTGTAACTGTCCCCTCGTTATCTGCGATTTTGCTCCAGTCCTCACGGCAGCGAACATACAACTTCCCATCGCACTCGGCTTCGAATGTTCCTTCTATCCCCAGTTCGAAAGGTTCAGTCAGTTCATAGTCGTGAAAGATTATGCCGACCATTCGGCCATCGCCTGCGTCGTTTCCATCCGCTGTGATATCTTGACCATCTTCTTCGAGTGTCCATTCTCCATTTGTCGAGTAGGAATAACTTTGTCCAGCAGCGACTTCCAGCCGGGACGCCTGCCAGCCATGGTCAGCTTCGATTTTAACGGATGTAGTCCGACTTCCTCGCAGTGGTTGAAACTTCGTGCGCCAGTCCCAGCTGCATAAATCGACTCGATAGCCGACATCCATATTTTCGACGAACAGCTTGTGTTCAAACTCGATTTCCTTAGCCATCGTGCCGTAAACACTGGCAAAAGAAATGCGAGGCTGCTCAGACATCAATGCCAGGCCTAGCGGTTTGAATCGTTGAGAGTAGTTGTCGTTAAAACCGAGTAAATGACAGAGCGTCCACCGCCAGGCATAATTCTGCCAGGAGTCTCCGGTGAACTGATCTCGATCGACAAGTTCTTCCAGTGGTTTATAAGGACTCGTCTTCAAATACTTGATGACATACGGATCGCAATGCACGGTTTTGTCATCGGGGCCCGCCCAGTATTTTCCGATTTCCGCCATACCTTCGCTATACCAGACGGGTCCGGTGCTGCCGAACGCCTGCCCGCAATACGCATGCACGGCTTCATGCTGAGGGGTGCCGCGATCGGCAATCGCGTACACAACCGCTTTGGCCTGCCAGACCTGACCAATGCTCCGTTTTTGAGTAATGGTCAATCCGCCACCCGTTGAAACCGACTGCCACGCATTGGCAGGCATCATATTGGGAGACCAGATCGAAAGATCCTTCACGACATACATCTCAATGATGCCCGCGTTCTTCTTTCCCCAATATCGGGAAATCAGATCGAGCATTGTCTCAAGACGCTTGAGTAACTCCTGAGACTCCTCATCGGAAAGATCACTTCGCATGACGAAGTTTTTCGATCGCGATTCGCGAATCTGCGAAGCCCTTTCCTGGGCGGTCAGGGTTGATTGAGTCCAACAATTCGAAAACAGGATACTGCAAAGGAGTACGATAAATAGAATCCGCATGATATGTCTCTCAGGATTTGATATTCACTTTTGATGGATTGATACGCAATTGGAGAGAAAAATCTTTATTGATCGCTCCAGATAACTCGGAGGATTTCATGGAATTCGGGATCAAACTCGTTGAGTTCGGCTCTCACGAAAGGATAGAAATCATTGCGATAAAAATAGGCTTCTGTTCCCTCGGCAAAATATTCCTTGTGATTGTTCAGTCCGTAGTGAGGCACCGTCTGACCTGTGAAGAGGAGAACTTTTTCATAAATACCACGATCTTTGGCTTTCTGAAACGTTGTGAGCAACTCTGGATGATCAAATCCCAGAACCTGATCGTGATACGCATGAGCCAGTTCATGCAATACGACAGCGGGGTGTTTGAGCATCTGCTCTCGGGAATAGAGTGCTCGAGCACGGGGAATGTGAACCTTCTTTGCTAACCGTGAATCATGTCCATTGTTGATTAACCACTGCATATCAGGATGATACTGCATCGCGGCCAGTTTTGGATTCTCCCACTCGATCCAGATGCCCACTTTGTGAAGTTCAGCAAGCGGTTTTTCGGGAATGAGGATATTGATTCGCTGAAGATGATTAGCCAGCATTGTCAACGCACGTTGACCTTCCTTGGCGTGATCGCCTTCCAGTAAATCAGGATCAATTGAGACCGACCAGCCCTCGATGTTTTGCTCGATCGGATCATAAGAAGATTTTGGTAATTCATCAGCCGAGATCGAACCTGTAACAATAATGACCAGACTCAGAATGAGCAGATGATTTCTTAAAACTCCTGATCGCATATCATTCAGCTTCCATTGGTGGAGTATCACGTGACGTATTGTCTTTTGATCCAGAACGCTTGAGACCAATTTGGTGACAAGCAGTTATTGATTATCGCTATCGAGACATTTTGTGCAACTTGCAATAGAATACGGAGAGAATTGGATCTCGATGAAATCCTCTGTTCAACTTGCAAAATGAGACATATCATGACAGCCTGATCTGATTGGCAACTATCATTTCTGCCGAATTCCTGCAGATTGAATCCATTCACCGGAGGACTTCATTCATGTGGACAGATATTGGACTCGATGAAACAATCCAGCCTCTCCTGATTTTTCTCGGGATTGCAGCCAGTTATTTTCTGTTAGTGCCATTGCTGGTATTGGCAACCTTCAAAGCGAAGGCTCATCCGACAGTCGTGATGTTTGATGCGGCTAGTCAGCAGATGCCTGAGTCGATTGTCGATTATTACGAGCAGATGAATGAAGAGCTCATTGAAATCGGGTTCCAGCCCGAAGGAGCCGCGATTCTTCCGGATGCTTTTGACAATGTTCGCGTTCTGCTGACCATGTACATCAATGAAGCCGAGGAAACTTCGGCGATGCTGAATATTATCTGGGGCTTTGCTGGAGATGCCCCCGTTGAACAGCAGAAGTATCTGGAATTTATGACGGAAATCTCAGGCCAGGAAATCCGCGGTCTCTGCACAAATAACAATCCGATTCCCGGAGCCTTTGCTGATAAAGAAGACGAGCCTCAGTTTCGGTTCCCGCACATTCAGTCGGTTGCCCGGTTGCATCGCTGCCATCAAGAACTGGTCCAGCGGCACTGCCTTGAGGCCCGTCGAACTTTCACTCTGCGTGAGAAGTATCAGGGGGACTTGAAACGCTTTATCGCCGAATCGGTATTGAAAGAAGACTACGAACGCGAAGTCCGCCGCGGTACTCTGCGTTACGATGCTCCCTCAGATACATTCCAGGCAACTTTCTTCGGAGCCTACCCGATCACCTGGCGGTCGACATTTCCGCTCAAGCATTTTCTGGCGATCAGCTACAAACTCAAAGGCCGTCGTCTGGAAGGCGAACTGGTGTAATTGCATTTCATGTGATAACTCGTGCTCTAGCAGTAGGTGGTATGCACATTTCGTCAGGCACAGCCTGACTTACGACTGTTCTATTAATTGCGCACAGAGGACTAAATCCGCTCATTGGCAAGTTGGACAAGTGCATGAGCACAGGCGGCGGAGGCGAGTTTGGAGCCGAGCATTTTGGGGAGTGAAAGCAAATTGACATCATTCAACTCAGGGCAGGCTTTCACTACGGATCGCCCGATAAATTCGCAGCTTCCAGAAAGAATTATCTGCTGCGGGTGTGAGGGAAGTGATTTCATGACCCGTCGAAGCTGACGAGTTATCAACCTCTGTTGACTCTCCTTGAATTGTAGGGCCATCTCAGTGAGTTGAGATTCACTTAGCTGATGTTCGCCTGCGCACACCATACGGGCCAGACGTTGTCGAGCATGATTGATATCTGCTGGACGTCCATCAGCTGTATTGAAATCGGAGGAATTTCCTGGAATTTCTTTCAGAATCAAATAGACATCGAGCATCGTTGCGAACATTTCGGCAGCCAATGGAAATTCGATATCATCAAGCCGGACGGTTTGGGAAACCGCACACAGAGGAGTACGTTGCCCGCCTGTATAAACAAGTTCGCCGCTGCGAAGACGCTCGTAGTCGGTTAAACCGCTTGGGCAGGGATAGCCGTCTGACAAGGGAATGAGGTCGGTTGTTGTTGAACCAATATCAATCAAGAGGCCCGTTTCGCCAGCTTCAAGAGCCCGAGCCGCCCAGGTCGCCAATGCCATCCAGTTCGCTGCGGCTGTCAGTATGGGAAATTCACAGCCCACTTCTGGATATACAAATTCACCAGAGGTTTGCCAGACAGTGACAGGAATCCCATTCGCGGCTGCGACCGTTGTATTGATTAAATACTCGACACCCTCAGCTGGATTGGCAAAACAATCGGCCAGTTCTCCGGTCATCGTTAATGCGATCAGCTTAGCAGGTTCAAACTGCCGGAATGCATTACGGAGTACGTCTTCCAGTTCACGCCAGGATTTCCAGAGCGGGAAAGGAATCGATAGAGCACGACCATGACGATCCGCAAATTTGAGGTTGGCTCCGCCCAAATCCAGACCGATAATATTTTCGGAAGATCGGTCGGTCATGGCTGATCAGCGGGTAACTTTTCCCCCACATGGATTGTCATCGTGACGGATTCTCCCGGGCTGAGTCGTTCTTTTTTGTTATCCAATTCTGCCCAGATCCGAAATGATCCATCAATCGGGTCAAACTGAGGATGGATAAACGTGATGTACCCTGTAACAACTGACGGCTTGTTATCGGCATTGATTTCAACACTCACTTTTGTCTGGATCAAATCCAGATATCGATACTTCGCCGGTAAAATCGCCTCGGCTCGTAATGTGGAGACATCAACCACCCGCAATAATGTTGTCCCCGGTTGAACCCATTCACCGGGGCGAACATAGATTTTTTCGACGCTACCATCCAGCGGAGATTTGATCGTTCTTCGTTCAAGATTCGCCTGAGCGATTTCCTGTTCGATTTCTTTCAGATCTGCAGTCAACTTTCGCATCCGCTGTTCATGAACGGCTTGATCGTAATCGAGGACCGCTTTCTCGGAGATGAGTCGAAGTCGATCGACTTCCGTTAAAGAAACCGTTTCCGGATACTTGAGATTCGCTTCCTGAGCCCGTTTCAATTCTGCCTGAGCCACTTCAATCGTCTTCCTGGCCAATGACTGACTGATCTCATTTTCGGCTTCTTCCCGAGCAACATTCAATTGCCCCGTTGCCAGTTTCAACTCCAGTTGAGCTTCGGTCTGATTCAAACTCGCCAGCTTTGCTCCGGCTTTGACTTTTTGACCTTCTTTGACTTCGAGTTTTTCAAGGATCCCCAAATCACGAGCAGGAATCTCAGCCGAGTGCAAGACAGAAAGAAATGTGGACTCGGCAACAATCTCTTCTGCATCAACCGATGCTTCAGCAGCGATCATCAAGAGAACAAAACAGACCATCCCCATCTGGCCACTAGCCACTAGCCACTGGCCACTCAACCCTTTAAGTGCATTCCTGGTCTGTTTCATGTGAAACCAACTTCTCCCAATCACTCAGCCATATTGACACAGATAATTTCTTTATCATTGCGAACAAAACAGCATTTGCTGGCGTAAGCCGGATGTGTCCAGACGACAGGGCGTCCAAATGCATCGCCGGTCGGTTCGATGACATGCGCCCGGGAAATTTCCCGAAATCCATTTCGGCCCAGTTTCGTGATCACGAGATCCCCTTTTTCCGTGAAGAGAATAAACTGGTTCCCATTTTTCACGGTAAAAGCAGTGGCGTGCGCGGCTGGACGTTCGCCGGTAATCAGTTCTGTTGTTTCCCAAAGACGTTCGCCCGTCAGCAAATCAGCGGCCATATAAGATCCCGGTCGGATATTGCATCCATAAATGACGCCGTCCTCAATGAAGGGGGTGCTGTTTCCCGGATAAATTCCCGTACGCCCCGTTCCCCGCCAGACTTCTTCAGACGTCGGCTGGCCGTTGGCATCGGTCCCCAGTTTGAACACTGCACCGACATCCCCAATCCCGGCAGCATATAGATAGTCTCCTGAAAGACGCGGGGACATGACCGACATGGTGTAATCCGGCTTGAGCGGTTGCGACCAGTACATAGTCCCATCGACAGGATTCAGGCTGTTGAGTGATTCCGGATCCCAGACAATCAACTGCTTTGTTCCACCATGTTCAATCATTGTCGGCGGCGAGTATCCGGGTTGAGGAGAGGAAAGATTTTTCCAGACTTCTTCACCCGTCTTCCGGTTGAAAGCTACAACGACACTTCCTTCACCACCCGCCAGGCAATACAGCAGATCGCCATCAACGAGGGGATGACTGGAATAGCCCCAGATCGGAGTTTCTTCGAGCGGATATTGTTCCTTGAGTGATTTCGCCCAGATCTTTTTCCCGTTCCTGGCATTCAGGCAGGTCAAATTTCCTTCTGCGCCAACTGTGTAGACAAAGTCTTCGTGAACAGTTGGAGTACAGCGGGGACCGGAAGGATAGGAAATGAAATAGGGGCAATCGTATTTGTATTCCCAGAGTTGCTCTCCGGTTTTGGCATCCAGACAGGCAATACGTTCTTGACCAATCAGACGATTTCGAACAGAAGCACTCGGAGTCAGGTCGCCGCCATCGTGAACGTAATCGAAGACGAAAACTTTATCGCCGACGACAGCTGGCCCAGAGTAGCCGAGCCCGATGTTTGTTCGCCACAGAATTTCAGGCCCAGCTTCGGGAAATTTTTTAAGGATCCCCGTTTCTCGCCAGACACTATCCCGCTCAGGTCCCTGCCACTGAGGCCAGTCCTCAGCTTGAGCAGTTGTGTTGAACAGGCTGATACTGAATAGGGTCAGTAATACTGCAACGATTCTCAAACGACTCATCATCCGCTCCATCAAAAGGATCGTGTGTCAAATTCAATACGTAAAATTATTACACATAAGATCAGATTGTCGACGGTTGAATGGATATCGTTTCATTAAGTCATGAATTTTGATTTCGAAATCAGTCATCATTGATCCATGCCATCTACATATGCATATCGCTCAATTATAATTTCTTACTCCGCCCAGGCTGGCCGATTGGATTCATAACTTCGTTCCTGATTTGTCTCGGGATCGTTGAATGTCAACTTCCAGGCATGCAGACACATCGGGGGATCGTTCACCGTAAGCGTCTGACGATCGCCCCATTGTCCATTCGGAAGATAAACCGGATCTCCACAAATCGGAATCCCCAGATGCCATAAATGGACACGAATCTGATTCGTTCGACCAGTAATGGGGCGAGCTTCGATTAATGCTTCACCGTTTTCATATCGTTCGAGAACTTGAAACTGAGTCTCGGCAGCATCACCGGCTTCATTATCAATCCCGCGAAATCCACCTTCATTGGGAACACGAGAAATCGATTCTGTACTTGTGACCTCAAGCCACTCCGGTTGACCTACCACCCGGCACAAGTAGGTTTTGCTCGCCTGCCCATTTTCAAATTGACGTTGAACTCGTTTGGAAATATCTCGATGGGACGTAAACAGGACGAGTCCGGTTGTATTCGCATCGAGCCTGTGAGCTGGGCGTAACTGGATTTCTGGAAAAGCGAGATCCAGAATTGATGTCATGCTATTGCGGTTAAACCGCCCGCAAGGATGCATCGGCAATGGAGCTGGCTTTTCAAAAATGACCAGCGGCTCATCCCAATCCAGAATACGAATATCGGCATTTACATCGGGCTCAATCGTATCGGGTTCCAGTCGCAGGAGTCGCTGACCGGGACGGAGTATGGATTGTTCATTGAGACTTTGTCCGCGATCTCGAATGCAGCCTTCCTGGCAGACTTTCTCCCAGTTTTCACGTGTGACATGGGGATGATAGTCGCACAGGAAATCGATCAGTGTCCAGTTTTCATATCGCAACGGCACATTCAATGGGCGTTCGTTCGTGTAGGAAATTGAGCCGGGGAGTGGGTGACTGACTTCGCGAATTCGCTGCTCACGATCAGCGATGGTCAGCTGCTTCAAAGTCGGATCCGTCCAGCAATACGGACACGTTTTCCCAATTTCGTAATAGTCCGACTCCTGATCAGCCACAGTCAACGGGTGTTGACAAGCGTAACATTGAGTCGTTGCGGTCTCTTCCAGATTCGGGTTCAATGCGACGCGATGATCGAACACAAAGCAATCCCCATCGTAATGCACGCCGCCGCATTCTTCGAAGTATTTCAGAATGCCCCCTTCGAGCTGATACACTTCCCGAAACCCTTCCTGCTCCATGAACGGGCCTGCTTTTTCACAGCGAATTCCCCCAGTGCAGAACATGACAATCGGCTGCTCTTTAAGCTCTTCTGGCAACTTACGGACAGCTTCCGGGAAATCTTTGAAATGCCCAACGCCGATTGGCAAAGCGTTTTCAAAGGTGCCTAGATCGACTTCGTAATCGTTCCGTGTATCCAGTAACGTGACGGGACGTCCTTCATCCAGCCAGCGTTTCAATTCCCCGGCTGGTATCTTTTTCGAGGTGTATTCGCGGGGTGCAATTCCATCGATCCCGAACGCAATAATTTCTTTCTTCAACTTGACCAGTAATCGACTGAAAGGCTGGGTCTGGCTGTAACTTTCTTTCACTTCCAGCTTCTCGAGCAGAGGGTCGCTGCGCAGATGATCGAGCAATTGATCAATATCTTTCCGACTGCCCGCCATGAAGATATTGATCCCTTCTGGACTCAGGAGAATCGTTCCCTTCAAACCCAGAGATTTACAAAGAGACCGTAACTCCTCACGACGTTCCGGCAACTTGTCCAGAGGGACAAACAGGTACGAGGCAATATTGACAAACGGTAATTGAGCAGAAGTTGTCGGCTCTTGCAGTTCGGAAGTTACGATCATATTTGAATGATTATTGCGGGGATGAAATGACTATGATGAAGACACGAAAATTTGAACCTGAGTTCCCTGAGGTCACAAATCAGCACAGGTAATCCGGCATCGTGTCGATAATTTGTGGAATTATAGCAGAAATTCAGGTCAAATTTCCAGATAGGAGATCATCTTCACTCACTGGAAGATTCTTGAATATCCCAGACCTGCAGCTTGTGTTCATCTCGTAAAATCAAATTCCCATTGGCAATGACCGGAGCCGAGTAACTGGGGCCTTTCAATACAGGTTCCTCCGGTTCCAGCAGCACTTCCACTCGATCAGAACGCAATTCGACAACTGCAAATTCTCCCTCTTCACCCAGCAGAAAGAGTTTACCATCTGCAGCTATCATCGAGCCCCGCATCAGCTTGGAGGCCCATTCCCATTGAATTTCCCCTGTTTCCAAAGAAAGACATCGCAACAAAGCCTGACGATTCCATTTCGAGGTAAATCCATAAATCGAACCGGAAACACACGTGATATTGTTGAACTGACTATCCAGATTCCGGCGATCAGTCCACAGCTGTTTATACGACCCATCCGGCTGAATCTGCAGGCAAATGACTCCACCTCCGGGACCAGCAGTCGCGATAATTTTGTCATCGACAATCAATGGAGAAACCGCATTCACCCGATTCGGACTCTTCTTCACTCCAAATTCAACCTGCCAGCGAACCGCGCCATCTTCGGGTTTCAGGGAAGCGAGATAATGATCTGTCAGCACAATCAGATGGGGGATCCCATGAATAATTGCATAACGTGGCGTGGCATAGCTGCGGCCATCTTCCATGGATGTCCAGATCGTTTTACCGGATTCTGCATCCAGTGCCACGATTGCACTATGGCCTTTCTTGCCTCCCAGATTCAAATAAACTCGCCCATCTATTACCAGAGGGCTGGATCCCACAGGAAAGTCCCAGGCTTCCGGCTCATAATCCTGTTGCAAATCACGCAACCATTTCAATTCGCCGTCGGCTCGATTAATGCAGTAGAATTTGGATTCCGTTCCGATGGCATACAGATAATTCGCATCAAGAGCGGGAGTCGAGTAAGGCCCATCACTGTATTCGACAGGACACTCATACACTGTTGGAAAACGAAATTGCCACTTCATACTCCCTTTCATCAGCCTGCGGCACTCAACAATTTCTTCATCACCAAGACGATGAAAAACGTAGAGATCATCCCGTCCGACAACAGGCGTACTGTAGCCGCTGCCGATTTCGATTGTCCACAGCCGATTTTTATCCGACAAGCTTTTTGAGGAGAGATTCGTTCCCGGCGAGGTACTGTTAAATTCCGGGCCTGCCAGATTGGGCCAGTATCCAATTTGCTCCCGTTCGGCAAATTCTGAACGACGATGATAGTCGAGATTTTCTGCTGGAATCGGTTTTTTGATCTGGGTGTCAGGAGATCCAGAATCAGGAGATTCAGGGGCTGAACTTCCTGAACACCCAACTGCACTCAACAGGCTCAGGGAGAGGATCAAATAACAAAGACTGTATATTCCGGAAAACAAATTCATACGGCAATTTTAGTGAACCTGGAGTTCGTTGTAGTGTCGTAGATAATGCGAATCCTGAAAATTACTTGACGATTCGCGTTAGACCCGTAAAATTAAGTATTGATGAAGTTTTTTGTGGACTCAGCCGAATGATAATTTGATCCACCTGGTGGAAGAAATTATACTGTAATCCATGAAAGAAATGCGAAGAAGCAAGTTGTTAAGGATCAAATCTTAACAACACCATCCAATCGGGGGCGATTGGAATCGACTGGTTCTCCGTAAGTTGAGGTGGCGTGTCGTGGTTGATCAGTTGGCCACGTAAAAAGCTGATCACAAAATTATCTGCCGAAAAGCAGTTTGCTATGGTAGCTTAATTTAGCTGCCCGGATCTAGGAATCCCTGTCTGAGGAGTCCGAAAATCCGCTTAACAAAATCAGACTGGTGTCGAGTCAATGGTGACTACGCTCGACATGAGACCTCGTAGACACCTGGCTTTCAAAGGCTTTGGATGTTGAGCCCGAGAAAGCGAGACCCAATCAACGTTCTACACACGTAGAGGCCGAAACCGAGGGCTCACAGGACGGGGGTTCAATCCCCCCCGCCTCCACTCGATAGCCACTTACACATTGTTGTAAGTGGCTATTTTTATTGAAGTTACGCTATTTGCTGCATATCCAGACTTGGCCCATTATCGCTGATGTGTCTGATTTCGTGTCTGATTATCGCCTTGTCGTGTCTGATTTTCTGGGGTAAAATGCCATATTCAGACACGAGACTCCACTACATTGGAGGAAGTCAAGACGATGGCGAAGAAGCGAGAACTCTGCCGCGACAAACGCGGATTATTCCAACGCAACTTAGGCTGGAAGCAAACCGAAAAGGGGTACGCCCAGCAAAAGTTCTATTTAGGTCGAGACGAGACCAGAGCTAAGATTGCGAGCTTGAAACTAGAACAGCTTTGGGAAGCCGTCTGTAGACGCTGGGAAGCCACATGCCCTCAGCGATTTGTTCGGAAACCGAGCGCCGATTCCCAACTTGTTACCAACAACGACGACCTAACGACCGGATCTGTAGCTATTGTTTCGGTTGGAGTAGGTGAACTCGAACTTACTCGCGATGGCAAGCCCGTCTGGGACGATGTTTCACTGACGATTGCCGAGGCGATCCGAAACGGCGACTCGATCGTGAGGATTCCTGTTCCGGAGCGTCTTGGACAGTACGGGTTACAAAGCCCTTCTGTTGGACACTGGCTGGACCAGCTTCGACGCGATGTGCCGCTCATTCATATCGAACTGCACGATCCGCAGGCTCATCAAGAAGCCGAAGCGATAATCCATGAAGAGGGAACTCGATTGATCAATCAGGGCCGCCGAATGGTTCGGCAACCCGAAAAATCCAACTTTCGTCATCCGAACTCTGGTATCCGATTTCGCCAGCATGGGGATGCCTTTGATGGAGGTGGACATCGCCAGGTTGTAGCGTGGAGATCATCTTGGCATCGTAGCCGCAGTTCAAACCAAACAGCAGAAGCAAGCGTTTCAGCGGCGTGGCATGTTCCCAGAGGACTTGAATCTCTTCGACTGTGTAAGTCTGCACGCCTGGCTTTCGTGCGATCGCCGACTTCTCTTCAGGTGTCTGTTGAATGCGGATGGAGGTAAACTCCAGGTCAGCGGGGCGTTTCCAGGCGAAGCCGGGAGCCATATTCAGCCACCGGATAAAATGGCGAAACTGCTTGATGTAGTTTCGGGCCGTTCGCACTGCGATCCGCTGAACTCGTTTTCCGCCGGGCCGCATGGCAAGAATGTCTTGCATCATGTTGATTTTTGCGGTGTCCAAGTCTGCAAGCTGACAATCTGGGAAGATTTCTTTGAGAAAATCAACTTGCCGCACTTGGGTGGTTCCTGTCGGGCTGACAGTGCCTTCCAGATCTCGATGCTTGTTTTGAAGTGACTTAACGTATGCCGAAAGAGCTTGGTAAAGTGTCTCGCCACCCCCGCCTTGGGATGGGAATCGTTCTCACATGGCCGAGGCTTTAGACCAGTCCCAGTCCTCCATTACTCGTGTGATGACTCGTCAGCAGGCCCCTTCTGGGCGATTAATCGAGAACATTGCTAAGACCCCTGGAGTCAACCTAGAGTGGTTGATGAGGGGAATCGGCGAAGCGGACAGTGCTTGGGAGTCGATTGACATACCGGTTTGCACAGCCCTTCAACCGAAGGTTCCCGAAAAACTATCGATCGCAGCAAATAGTTCTTATGCACTGACAAGTCGTCACTATCGACCGACACGCTACTGGCTTCGTGTCACGGGGGATCAGCCGATCACACGATCGCCTGAAGAGGGCGTGATTGCCGGTGACTTACTCCTGATGGAAACAGATCGGACTGCGTTTCCAGAGCCAAGCAAGCTCACGCAGCAACTTTGCGGTGTCAACATTGGTAACAGTCTCAAGCTGGCGATGGTCAACTCGTTCGAAGGAGACGAAGAAGTTGGGCCATCTCGAATCGAAGCTGATCCGTTTGACCTTGAGATACCACCTTCGGATTTGGTTCGTCGCTACATCGTTGAGCACCGGTCGGGGCGTGCTCCAACGGTCTCGACCGTCGAACGAGTTATTACAAACAAGGGCACGACGAGGGATAAGACTTCAGAAGACCTTGAGCCACTTCTCCCACGAATCTCATTCGATCAGATCGCCTGCATGTGCGTGCTGGTCCATAGACCCATGTCGCCGTACTGGGACAACAAGTAGAAGACAACAGCGGAACGAGAACATCTACCATCGCTGACAGAAAAGTTCAGCGGAGGCGCCGAGGACAGTGTCTGCATGAACAGGAATGCTGTTCAAAACCACTTTTGAAGAAGAATGGAGTTTACAGTCATGTCGTAGGCAGGATCGTACACGACATCTCAAACGCTTTGAAGATGGCTTGTTCCTGAACGTCGCTGATGAGCCGCAGTAAAATCGAATAAGCCACCGTGGCATGCAACCACGGTGGCTTCAAAATCTTGAGCCGATCGCTGGAAAATGGCATAAGGCTCGTTTCACCCCGAGATGGAGTTTCTGAATGATAACTCAAGAGAAGTATCGTCGCCACATCAAACCACGTACGGTTGATTACAGTAATGAACAGTACGGTCGGATTTTCCCAGACAACGGTGAGGACATTGACCCCTACAGCTTGCTGGGGCCATACGCATTTGAAGATCGACTTCAGAGCCGAGAGCTTGCCCGACGAGCAGGAAAAAACTGCCCAATCCACTCTAAAGACGCATGGCACGAATCCCTCGCATACGAACTGCTATCTCCAGAAAACTACCATTCTGGTATCTGGATTCCAAACTGGGCGGCCAAAGGAGTCCGTAATGCGAACAAAGCACGTCTGCTGTCGTGGCTGCTTTGGTGGTTCGATGACGAGTCCTCTCGGTCACGTGTTGCTGATCGCGGAACAGAAAGAGGTCTATACGAAACCGGTCCGTGTCGTGCTCGGGTGATGGATGATTTAGGAGAAAGATGCCTTGGGACTTCCTGTTCAAGGCTTTCTAAAGAAGTCAATCTCTCACGGAATACCGTTACCAGTATCCTCCGAAAGTTCGAGCAGGAAAATCTTATTGTGACGAAACGATGTGACTCAGGAATCTTTTCCGGACGCCTACTGGTTCGTTTCAACCCTTTTCGGCTTGCAACAAAATATAAGGGGGCAACTGGAGATGATTTTCCTGATCGTGAGTTCGGAAAGGACGGGTACTTTCGCCGTAGATGGATTGCATGGGAACCTCCCGTCGCTGGAGAGGACAGCAAGTTCCGACCGGGATGGTATGAAAGCGACACGAGGAAACGGGCGATGAACCGTGATTCGATCCGTGGTCAACAAATCTGTCGAGGGACGTGGGTGTCTGATTGGATTTTCGTAGCATGCGAAAAGAAAGCTGCCAGCGCTCAAGTGTTGTCTCAAGTTCTCTGGTGGTTCTCAGTGAAAACTGACAACAACGGAACTGACTTGGGTACACGAGCACGGATTCAACGACACGACTATCTGTGGATCGCCAAATCCTCGCGGCAACTGAGTCAGGAAACCGGCTTGCCGGATCGCACTGTTAGGCGGGCACTGGACTATCTGATTGAAGACAAGCAGTTCTTGCTGAAAGGCTTCTGGCGGTATGACAATCGGCGCGATCGCGGGCAAGAAACTCTCCATCTCAGACCCAACGTCGGTCCCCTCAATAACCT